>Ga0209167_10000411_pt1 | contig 33138 bp, 24 predicted proteins | sample Coa_R1_9_FD_187154 | JGI IMG/M metagenome (GOLD analysis project Ga0209167, IMG submission 187154) | Surface soil microbial communities from Centralia Pennsylvania, which are recovering from an underground coalmine fire - Coalmine... | ecosystem: Environmental > Terrestrial > Soil >...
AACAGTTTTGAAAGGCACGGCCATCGGCGCGGGAATCGGAGCGGTAGCGACTCGCTCCGCCGGCGGCGCAGGAATTGGCGCCGGAATTGGCGCGGCGGCAGGGCTGATGACGGTACTTCTTACGCGAGGACCGGAACTGGAGCTGCCTCGGGGCACGACCTTGGATGTTGTAATTGACCGGACGCTTTATCTCGACCCAACTTTCATTACATTTACCGACCCAGGACACGCATCCACTTTGCCCGGGCCTCCCAATCGCGAGCCCACGCGTTCGCGCTCGCCGTTTTGAAAATAATTCACTCGGTAAGAATTTGATTGAGGGAAATTCGATTTAGCTCTCCCCGCGCGGCCATCGAAGGAGTCGGCTAATCACCATTCGGGAATATGCACTTTTCAGCCAATTAGGCACGTTCGTACCGCAAGTGCCGAAGGTATCGCTGGAGTGCTTCACCTAGGAGGAATGTTAAGCAGAGGCGCGACTGGACTCCACGAAACGCATCGGGCTGAATCTGTCCCATGAAACGATTGTTCGCTGCCCCGTGATCCAGTCAGCAATCAGCCTCGCGGTGATCGGTGTAAGCAAGATGCCATTTCGGAAATGCCCTGTGGCAATAAGCAGGCCTTCGACATCGGTGGGCCCGAGTATGGGCAAATGGTCGGGCGTATCAGGGCGCAAGCCGCTCCATGATTCAGTGATGGAAGCTCCAGCAAGTCCGGGAGCGATTTCGACAGCGGCGGCAAGAATTTTTCCGAGGCCATCGGGCGTCACGCGTTTTTCAAATCCAACCTGTTCGAGGGTGCTGCCCGCCACGCACATTCCTCCGCCGCGCGGCACAATGTAGCCGTGCTCCGATCGCAGGACGTGGCCAATCTCGACTCGCTCCGAATTGAGCGCAACCATTTGCCCGCGAACTGGGCGCACCGGCGCGTACTGCGAAACTCCTTCTATTCGTGCAGAGAAGCACCCTGCGGCGATGACCGTATTCTTCCCCTCGAAGCGCTCGCCCGCCGCGATAACTCCCGAGCACCGCTTTGCGGCTTGAAGCACGCCCTTCACAGGGCATCCAGGGCGAATTTCGGCGCCGCTCGCTTCCGCTGCGCGGAGAACAGCACGCGTAAGTGCGCGATTGTCCACCGATGCTTCCGAGCGAAGCAGCGCTGCAGCCCCCAAATCGCGGCTGAGATGCGGCTCCAGCTCAAACGCCTCGTCAATGCGAAGAACCTCGGCGGTGAGTCCCAATCCATGATGCACAGCAATGAGCGTGCTTAACTTCCGGTCGGCATCGTTACCGAAAAAAACCTCCATGGCTCCATGGGGGCGATAGCCGGTTTTCTCTCCAGAAATTTCTTCAACCGCCTCAATGAACTCCGGATAAATTTCCAGGCTGGCGCGTCCCAGAGGCACAAGTGGGATTGCATCGGCACTGTCGGGTGGAGGGGCAAGCATCCCCGCGGCGGCCCACGAGGCTTCCTGACCCGGCGACTGGTTATCCAGCAAGAGAACGCCGACATTGCGCCGCGCCAGCTCAAATGCGATCGCGCCGCCGATGATTCCCCCGCCAACAATGATTGCGTCGTAAGTCTTCATAGGAGGGGACGCCAGTTAAAAGGAATTCACCAATTCATTGGAAAGCAGCCGGGCCTTTTGCGCCAGGCTGCGGGCACGTAGCCAATCCGATGCGGCCATGGCGTCCTGGGCTTGTTTCAGGAAGTTGCCAATCTTGTCGGCCATGTCCTGCTGATTGGCCCTCAGTTTCCGGCCGGCGGCGAGACTGAGATTGTGCTGAGCGACCTGAATATCTGCCTCGGCATTGGCCTGTGCCGATGCGATTTCGCTCGCAGAAAGCTGAGGAGAAATTTGCGGCGCCGCGGGCTTGGTGGGTGAATCGATTTCGGGTTCTGTTGGATTTTGCGTGGGGCGCGCGGCGGGACGTTTGGGCGCGGGAGCGGGTATGACAATGATCGGCCATTGCGAAGTGTCGGGAGGGTCAATCGCTGGTGGAATAAAATTCACGTCACGATGAACCACCCGAGGGGGTTCGGTAACTCCCGTGCGAATAAAAGTGGGGTGCGCCGGCTTGTTAGGACACCCGACAATCATGAGCATCGCGAACACGGGCAGAGACATGAGGAAGGACTGCGGGTGCGGAGAAAGCCTGCGCTTAATAAATATGGGCAATTGGTGGAAAGAGGTTCTTTGCACAAAATCGCGCGCGCTTTGCAACTCTGCACCTATCAACGATGTGATGCGCGTCCTCATTATTGTGGTTGCGCCTGTGTGGACTGACCGACAGTTGCAGCATCAGCAGCCACGGATTGGCCCTGCTTCAGCGGCAGCTCGATGCGAAACGCCGTGCCCCGACCCGTCTCGGTAACAAAGTCTATCGAACCGTTGTGAAGCTGCACAATGCGAAATGTGGTGGCCAGCCCCATCCCACTGCCACCTTTGCGAGTGGTGAAGAACAACTGAAAAATGCGATTGCGCTGCTCAGGCGGAATGCCTTTGCCGGTGTCGGCAACCATAATCACTGCGGAATCGCCCCGCCGCTCGAGACCGATCGTCAGACGGCCTCCCTCCGGCATGGCTTCCACTGCATTGAGCACCAGATTGAGGACCGCCTGGCGCAGCAGTTCCGAATCTCCCCGAAGCCCAGGGACGTCGGTCGCCAGTCGAAGATCCACAGTTACCTTGGAGCGTTCGGTTTGAGGGCGTGCCAACTCCGCCACTCGCGAAAGCAGCGGCGCGAGGGGCACATCTTCCAAGCGCATCTCGACGGGCTTTGTGAAATCGAGAAATCGTTTAACCACCCGGTCCAGCCGTTCGATTTCACTGTCGAGCACGCGGACAGCTTGCCGGGAACCCTCATGGCCCGCCGGCAAACTTTCTTTCAGGTTTTCGAGCCACAGACGCATGGAGTTCAACGGGTTTTTGACTTCGTGCGCCACTCCAGCCGTGATACGAGTCAGCGCCGAAAGCCGCTCGGAGGTTTCGAGTTCGCTGCCGATCTTCTCGCGCGACTCCAGGTCGCGCAAAGTGATCAGCGCGCCCCAGGTTTCCGGCGCCGCAGATTCGGAATCGCGCACGGCATGAACGGTTAATCCCACGTGCCGCGGGCCAGAAGAGCCTGCCGTACCCGTAAGCTCGATTTCAGCGGAGTCGAGCGGTTGGAGCCGCTCTCCCTCGAAGACCAAGACACGCCGCAACGGATGGTCTGCTGGAAAAATCTCCGCCGCTTTGTGGCCCAGGAGTTTATCAAAGGTCGTGCCGAGAAATTTTTCCATGGCCGGACTGACCAGCACCGCGCGTCCCTCCGGTGAGAATAGAATTAATCCATCTTCCAGACCGGCCATGACCTGCTGAAGATTTTCACGCAAGGTGCTGAAAATTTCACGCACGCCCCGGAGTTGTTCGCCCAGGCGGGTAATCTTTGTGCGCACTTGCGTGAATTCATCGCCGCCACTGGATGAGGACGCTGTCCCGGCACTGTCAGATTTTTCTGCGGAATAACTATCGAGCTGGAGGTTTATGGCGTCCAGTGGCGCAAGCATAAGGCGGCTGATGAGTCCCGCCAGCAGCGTGGTGAGCAGAACGGCCCCCAAGGCCACAAACCCCGCAGACTTCAGTCCGGGCGTAATTTGCGCCTTTAGTAGGCTCAAGGCCATGTTTACGCGCACTTCACCGAAGGGCGCTTGGCCGGCGGACGAGCGTATGACGAACGCCGCTGAAGACTGGTAATCCTGCAATCGCTGCGTTCCAGAATAAATGGCCCGAAGCTGATTGAAAAAACCCAAGTGAGTGAGCGTGGAAAGCTGAGGATAGGAGGGAAGCACCTTGTCCACGCGATCCGGGTTGCTCGAAACGAGTGCCGTGCCTCCGCCATCGGCGATCGTGACTTCGTCAATTGCAGGATACTGGGTCAACTCTGCATCCATTTCGGCTGAAATTCCCTGACTCTGATCCAGGACGCGCTTCAGGTAGTCGCGGACATCCTGAGCGCTCGACGAAACGGGTGCATCGCCCGATATTGCCGCGGCACTGAGCGCGCTTTGCGCTTGAGTCAATACCTGGCTTGCTGCATGGTTGGCGTCGGCCTCCGCGCTTGCGATGGCCAACCGTGTCAGTCTCGCTACGTACGCGCCGGATATTGTCATCGCAGCCGCGAAAACAAGCAGCGACGATGTCAGCGTGAATTTAGTTCTGAGGCGAAGTGGCATTTTATTTTTATGATGCCGGAACGGACTGTCGCGCGCGCGAGCGGGGAGTCCCGCGCATTAGTTATCTGGCTGCGATGAATCATACTCCTTTAGTTTATTGTGCAGCGTTTTCAAGCTGATGCCCAACAATTCCGCGGCGCGTGTCTTATTGTTGGTGGCCGCCAGAGTTTGCAAGATCAACTCGCGCTCGGCGGATTCCACGGTTGTGCCGATAGGGAAGCGCAGAGATGAAAGACCCGATGCCACATTGGCGGGGGCGTGACCGAAGTCCGGAGGCAGATGGGACCGGCCGATGACGTCGCGATCGCAAACTATAAGCGCGCGTTCGAGAACGTTGCGCAACTCGCGCACGTTTCCCGGCCAAGTGTAGCTTTGAAATGCGTCCATCACTTCGGAGCTTGCGCCGCGAACCGCCTTACCGTGCTTGGTTGCTAAATCCTGTAACAACTGTTCGACCAGCGCAGGGATGTCCTGCTTGTGCTCGCGCAGAGGGGGCAGATGTATGCGAAAGACATTCAGCCGGAAAAATAGATCCTGCCGCAGCGCCCCTTTGTTAACGGCTTGCTCCGGGTCGCGATTGGTGGCCGCCAACACGCGTACATTTACAGGCGTCTCGGTCTTGCTTCCCAGGCGGCGCACCTTACCGTCTTCCAAAACACGCAACAGCTTTGCCTGTGTTGGAGCAGGCATTTCTCCGATTTCATCCAGCAGCAGCGTGCCACCATCAGCCAGCTCAAAGCAGCCCAGCCTTCGTTCCGCCGCACCGGTGAAAGCCCCGCGTTCATGGCCGAAGATTTCGCTTTCCATCAGTGATTCGGGAATTGCGGAGCAGTTGATGGCCACGAATGGCTTATCCGCGCGAGGAGAGAGGCGATGCAACGTCCGCGCCACGATTTCTTTGCCGGAGCCTGTTTCGCCGGTAATCAGGACGGACGCGGTGGATGGCGCGGCAAGCTCAATCACGCGCAGCATTTCCTGCATGGATTTGGAACCGCCCACCAGGCTTCCAAGCCGCCCCGCATCACGCATCTGGCGCGTGAGTGCGGCGACCTGTTTGCGATCACGAGAACGCCCCAGGGCCCGGTCCAAAAGTGCACGAAGCACCGGGGCCTGAAGTGGTTTTTCGATGTACCAGAATGCCCCGGATTCAATCGCCGCGACCGCTCGATCTTCGCTGCCTCGGCCGGTGATGATGATTGCGGGGACATTCTGCAATTCATCACCGAGACGAGCAAGCAACGTCAGTCCGTCAATTCCAGGCAACTCAACATCGGCAATAATCAGCGCAGGCTGGAATTCAGCGAATTGCTCGAGTGCTTCTTCGCCGCTTCCCACCCCCAAAACCGTGTAGCCCCACTTGCGCAATAATGCTTCATATCCGGCGCGTGCGTTTTGTTCGTCCTCTACGATCAGTATTCGTTCCGCGTTGTTTGTAGTTTCAGCCATGCCTCGCGCCTAATTGTTGAATTGGGCCTGTACAGAAATCTACCAGCAGCTGGGCGTGAAAGCCAACCGATTGAGGGGGATATGACTGCACCTGGTGAATGAGTGCCGCTTCTGCTAGACCAGGAGGGGAGACGCATTTCATGCCAAATTGGGGCAGACGGCCTTGCGGAAGGCTTCACTTAAACAAACACCGATTTGCGTATATAATGCACACGACCTGACAGTTGTGCGAGGGCGATTGGCGCTCGCACTGTTGAGCGGGATGGACTAAGACGGTACGGGGGAATGTCCCGCCTAAGGGTTGCCTATAAATCCGATATGGGAATAAAATACGCCCCGGGGGAAATGGGGTACGCTGTCCCCACAGATGTCTTCGGGGCTTGCGGATTCCTGATAATTTTGTGTTGTGTCGTTATGGCGCAATAATTTGAAGGTCTTTTGATGTCGATAGTACTCAACCACAAGTGGAGTTGGAGCACGAAAGTGCTCCACAATTCAGGAGGATGAGATGAGAGGTCGTGTGGTCATGATGGCGGCTCTAGCGCTGGGATTGGTCATTGCGCCAGCCGGGTTCGCTCAACAACTGCAGAATGATTCGTCTGGGACCACAACAAAACCAGCCGCGGCACCAACCCCCAAACCGGCCCCCCAGAAGAAGGCATCGAAAGCGTCAGATTCCAATCGCGACGCCCACATCAAGCCGGGGACCGATTTTCCGCGGTGGGAAGCGTACGGAGGGTACAGCTATGTCAGGTATCGCCAGCTAACTTCAAACAATCCGATTACATCGGACAATTTCCACGGCGGCAGTGCCTCGATTACCTACAACGCGTACAACTGGCTTGGGCTGGTCGCTGAATTAGGCGGTTATCACACAGAGTCTGCGGTCGGTGTCCCGACAGACGAGAATATTTGGACATTCATGTTTGGGCCGCGCGCCTCTTTCAGGAATTCAACTCGGTTCACCCCGTTTGGACAGTTTCTATTTGGTGGCACTATGGGAGGCGAGACGCTTAATTCCAATGGCGTCACTGAGGGATCGTATGCACTGACCGTGGGCGGCGGCTTGGATGTCGCCCTCACTAAGCACTTCAGCTATCGCTTGGTGCAAACAGACTACTTCTTGACATCGTTCGCGAACCCCAAGCAAACCGTTCCCCAAAACAATTTGCGGGTATCGAGCGGCATCATAGTTCGGTGGGGGGCGCATCCGGAAATGACAAACAGGCCGCCGACAGCTTCCTGTTCAGTGGACAGGAACACGATTGTCGCCGGCTCGGGTGACGTTGTTGCCGTGCACGCCACGGCGAGCGACCCGGATGGCGATGCTTTGACGTATACATGGTCTGCTTCGGGTGGCCAAGTGGACGGAACCGGCGCAAACGTGAGATGGAGTGCGGGCAATGCAGGGCCGGGGAGTTACAGCATCACCTCGCACGTGGATGATGGGCACGGAGGTGCTGCTTCTTGCTCAGCGGATGTGAGCGTGACTGCACCGCCACCGCCGCCTGCGCCCAAGCCGCCGGTTATGAGCTGCTCGGTTGACCGCAGCACCGTTATGGCCGGTGAGCGAGCGAACGTTACAGCGACAGCCACTAGCCCGGCTGGATACACCTTGACTTATGCTTGGCAGGCCAATGCCGGCCAGATCGTGGGCACGGGTTCGTCAGTGCAATTCGACACCACGGGACTGGCACCCGGCTCGTACACAATTACAGGAAGGGCTGACGACGGCCACGGACAAGCGGCGGATTGCACGGCGGCGGTAAACGTGCAGCAGCCGCCTCCTCCGCCGCAAGCCAGCAAGATCAACGAATGCGCATTCAAGCCGGCCATCAGCGCCCGCGTTGACAACGTCTGCAAGCGAGTGCTGGATGACGTGGCGTTGAGGCTGCAGAACGAACCCAAGGGGACGGTCGTGATTATTGGATTCGCCGACCCGAAGGATAAGCGCGCTGCAAAAATGGGCACGGATCGCGCCGCCAATGCGCAAACGTACCTAGTAGGAAAAGGCATAGACAAGAGCCGGATCACGGTGCGATCGGGTAGCGGCCAGGAAGGCGCTGGTGCAGCCAACCACAGGATTGACATCGTGTGGGTGCCGGAAGGAGCCACCTACTAGACTGGATCGTGATCGCAAGACAACCGCACGGGCCCGGCGCGAAAATTTCAGCGCCGGGCCCGTGCATTTTGCGGGTCCGGCATTGGCATCCGCCGCCGCGTACGAATAAGATTGAATCGAGATTGAATTGCTCATCCCCGAAATGAAGATGTATTCGCGCGAACTGCTCACTTTATTGTTGGCTCTGATGCTCGCACCTGCCGTTCTTGCGCAAGTGTGGCAGCCCATGGGCCCATCCGGGGGCGATGTGCGTACCCTGGCTGTGGAACCGGCAAATCGTAATCATCTATTTCTGGGTACATCGGACGGACACATTTTTGGTTCACTGGATGCCGGAGAGCATTGGGCGCTCCTCGGTCGCGCGGGTTCGCGGCTGGACAGCGTCGTAACTTCCATCATTGTGGGACCGGGCGATCCTCCCGCGTTGTGGGTTTCCACTTGGACACAGGATCCCACTGCGGGCGGCGGCGTATATCACAGCGCCGACGGCGGACACACTTGGCGCTCGGCGGGCCTTGCTGGTCATGCCGTGCGCGCGCTTGCGGCTTCGCAGCCGGGCACGTTGATCGCCGGAGCTGTGGACGGCGTGTTTCAGTCAACGGATGCCGGGGCCACCTGGAAACGTCTGACTCCCGAAGGGCATGAGGAATTGCGAAACTTTGATTCTCTGGCCGTTGACCCGGCCAACCCGCAGGTCATCTACGCCGGAACGTATCACCTTCCCTGGAAGACTTCGGATGGCGGAGCGAACTGGAAGCCTGTTCACGAGGGCATGATTGACGATTCGGATGTGATGAGCCTTTTGGTTGATCGAAGTCATCCGCGCCGAGTGTACGCCAGCGCCTGTTCCGGGATTTATATGAGCGAGGACGGTGCTGCGCAGTGGCGCAAGATCCAGGGGATTCCGTACGCAGCGCGACGGACACAAGTTATCTTGCAGGACCCCGAGCGAACGGCCACCGTCTTTGCCGCGACCACCGAGGGGCTGTGGGTTACCGCGAACGCCGGGCTGGCGTGGAAGAGAATGACTCCAGGTGATTGGGTGATCAACGCAATCGTGGCGTTGCCGGGAAGAATCGTGATCGGCACAGAAAAGCTGGGAGTTCTAGTGAGCGACGATGGCGGCGCCCATTTCCGCGCGTCAAATGTGGGGTTCAATCACCGGGAAATTGTCGCACTGGCACTGGACCGCGAAAGGCCGGGGCGCGTGCTGGCGGTATTGGCCAACGCTCCCGAACCGCTGCTGGCAACTGAGAACGGCGGAATAAATTGGGCTCCGCTCGGGCCCGGCCTGAAAACGCAAGTCCTTCGCCGAGTTTACGCGTCGCCAGGAGGATGGTGGGCCGCGCTTGACCACGGCGGATTGATGCGTTACGACTCCGCGAAATCCATGTGGACTCAGGCGGGCCGGCTCGCACCCGAGACACTCGCAATCTTCGCGACAGCGGAGAAGAGCAATAAGACCGAAATCAAAAACTCAGTGCACAAAGACCCGCCGCGCGCAGCTGGGCTTGCATTTTCCGAACAAGTCAACGATATGGCCTTCTCACGCGCGGCCTGGTATGCGGCGACCGATCGCGGCCTGCTGCGGACGGCCAATCAAGGAGAAACTTGGACGCTGCTTCCACTTGGCCCGCTGCCCACTCTCCCGGTGCGAAGTGTGCGTGTCTCCGGCGATGGACAGAGCCTTTGGGTGGTTTCCCTCCGCGGAATGGTATTTTCCCACGACGCAGGAAAAAGTTGGAGCTGGCACGATTTGCCGGAATCGGCGGGGGGAGCTTTGTGGCTTGATGCCGCACCTGCCGGCGGAACCGCGCAGAACGAAGAGTCTCTGGTCGCCTCCGCAGAAAATGGGCTCTATATTTCGCGGGATACTGGAAAGTCCTGGGAGCGCGTGGGGTCTGGATTACCGCAAGCTCCCATCCAGGATTTGGCAATCGCCGGATCAACTTTCCTCGCATCGATGCGGGCGGGAGGACTCTACCTCTCACGAGACAGCGGCCGAACCTGGACGCGGGTTTCCGGAAGCCTAGCAGAGGGTTACTTTCCCGTTGTGACAACCGAGGAGCAAGCCACGACTCTTTTCGTCGCTTCCGCGACCGAAGGAGTCTTTGCGGTACACTTTTCCGGTCCGGGGCATGCTGACTCGATTGAGATTCGGTAATTGCAGCTGTGAGACATCCTGATACCGGACCTGATGAACGGGAGAATTCCCGAATAGGTATCAAGAATTCCCTCTCTTGCATTCTGTTCAATACTGAACAGTTATCTGACGAAGCGTGGATATTTGTTCTTGACATATTGCCTAAAATGGCACTAACCTCCCTCGGTAATCTCATAAAAGGTCCGCCAAATCCTTTAGTTTCACACTCTCGCTCATCGTTCGGATTTGGCACTGTCCTTGCACCAGAATTGTACTAGGAGGGGCCAGTGAATACACAGACGGTTCCAACTTCTTCGGGAAAGCTCAGCGCTCTCGCGACCGTGCTTGTGGTAGATGACGAATCTCAAGCCCGCGAGATCTGTCTGAGCGTAGTGGAAGACGTTGGCTTGCGCGCGCGGACGGTTTCCACTACAGAAGAAGCGCTTGCGGCAATGGATGAAAGCCCCGTAGACATTGTGATTACCGATTTGCAAGTGCCTAGTATGGGCGGGATCGAATTGTTGCGTCATGTTCGGCAGGCCTCTCCGCACGTCGCCGTGATAGTTCTAACCCAATACGGCACCATAGAAACCGCCATTGAAGCGACGCGGCTCGGCGCGGCGGATTACGTGATGAAACCGTTTCATGTGGAAGACCTGCGAGCAAAACTAGAACGCGTCGTGCATTCGCTCACCATTGACCAGGAGAACCGAATCCTGCGGGAACAATTGCGCAGCCGCCCGGGTTTTGGAGGATTCATCGGCGTCTCCATAAGGATGCAAAAGGTGTACCGGCTGATCGAAAAGGTGAGCCAGCACAATTATCCGGTACTGATACTGGGTGAAAGTGGAACAGGAAAAGAGCTGGTGGCGCGCTCGATCCATTTCCTGGGATCGCGGCAGCAAAAGAACTTTGTGCCTGTGGATTGCTCATCCTTGGCGCCGACGCTGATAGAGTCGGAATTGTTCGGCTACGTCAAGGGCGCCTTTACCGGGGCTGTCCAGAACAAGCGCGGATTGCTGGAGGCGGCCGAGGACGGAACGCTCTTCCTCGATGAAATTGGAGATTTGCCCGTGGATATGCAGGCCAAAATGCTGCGTGCGCTGCAGGAACGCGAGGTGAAGCCGGTGGGGTCGACCGAACGCGTGCGTTTGCGCGCGCGGATTATCGCCGCCACCAACCGCGACTTGGAAGAATCTATTCGAGCCGGCAAATTCCGGCAGGACCTTTATTTTCGTCTGAATGTGGTGCAAATCAAACTGCCCGCTTTGCGCGACCGCAAAAGTGATATCCCCCTTTTGGTGAGTTCTTTCCTCGAGAAATACGCGGACCAGGAGCATGCCCCACGAACAATCACAGAGGACGCCATGCGCCAGCTGACGGCTTACGATTGGCCGGGCAATGTGCGGGAACTCGAGAATACGATTGAGCGCGCCATGGCATTAGGCACAGGGCCCATCGTGCAGATAGTGGATTTGCCTACCAATTTGCAGGATCCCGCCCGCGCCCAGGCCGTGGAAGAAGATGGGATGGTCCCGCTGGAATTGATGGAGCGTCGCGCGATATTCCGCGCGCTGCAGGGAACCGGCGGAGACAAGCTGGCGGCAGCAAGGCTTCTAGGAATTGGCAAGACCACTTTGTACAGGAAGCTGAAGCAATACGAATCGCATCAATCCAATTAGAATATTCAGGCGAAATAGCCCCGCTCGAGTTGTCTTCCGATACTGCTTCTTAATTCTACCTATATGGGAATAATTCGGCCTCCAGTCTCGTAGTGGGACACGCCCCCACAAAGTTCCTATCGCACGACCCCCAACTTATTGATTTGACATGGTTTTTTGAACACGACATTGGCGAGCGTGGTGCAAGGAGTCTCATGAGGAATAACTATGAGACCGTGGGAACACCAATCATGGATCCGCAATTGCCGTGCTGTAGCCGAATACGTCGCGACCATCGGAATGGCGCTGCTGGCGAGCTACTTGATCCTCGGGGGGCGCTGGTAATTCCAGATGGCCGCTCACCGATGGATTCGCCCAGGCCAAATGGAGTCCGAAACTCCCTCCGCTGTTGAGATATTCCTACGCGAAGCTGTGCACGGGGGCCCGCTACACTCCCTACTATCTGCGGCAGCGCGCGAGTTGCTGCATGCGGGCGGCGGGCATCGAGCCGGCGTATGGCTACTTTCTGGCCAGGCACAGCAGACCCTGGAAGGTATTGTGGTCCAGAGGGGCGGAGGAATCGTCCCGGAACACTGGAGGAATCTGGATCCAGGTGTCCCTGCGGTTCGGGACCTCTTAGTGAGTGGTGCCGATGAAATCCTTCTTGTAAATACTGAAACCAGCCAGATGCAATTGGAGGTGCTTTCGGGGACCGCCAAAACGCTTTGCCTGCCTTTGCGAGTAGCGGGCGCAACGCTGGGAGTTGCAATTGTCGCCTGGCAAGAGGAAGCATTCACAGCCGACTCTTCTTTGCTTCGAGGGCTAGCTGACGCCGTTGCCTTGGCGGTGGCCAGCCGGGTCTCCCATGAAATCACACAAGATCGTGGGATGACACCCGAGACCGAAAAAACCACGCTCCTGCGCACACGGGAAATTGAAGCGCAACTGGAAAGCCTGGCCGAATCCACCGATGCCGGAATCGTGTTATTCGACTCGCTTGGGAATCCGCAGCTAGTAAATCAACGTTTTGCCAAACTCCTGGGCCTCCCCTGGCAATTGTTTTCCGAAGCACGCACCTGGGAGGCCTTTGCCCCTGCGGTGGCGGCGCAATTCCGCGATCCCGGTTCTTTCGTGATGCGCTGGGGCCAGATTGCCAGCAGCCCTGGTGAGGCCAGCTGGGACGAACTGGATATGTTGCGGCCGACATCCCGCATTATGGAGCGGTTTGCCCGGCCAATCCGTGACTCCTCCGGAACGTTTCTTGGGCGACTGGAGATCTATAGGGACATTACCAGCGAAAAGATGATCCAGTCCAAGCTATTGCATACCGAAAAAATGGCCGGCCTCGGGCAGCTGATTTCGGGAATCGCTCACGAGTTGAACAATCCACTGACCAGTATCATGGGGTATTCGCAGCTCCTGCTGGGCCGGCGCCTGACCGCAGCTCAGGCCGCGGACGGGAGATTGATCTACCAGGAGGCCGAACGCGCGGCGCGTATTGTGAAAAACCTATTGCTCTTTGCGCGTGAAACCCGTCCGGAGCGCCATCCAGTTCATCTGAACGAAATTGTGGAAAGGACGCTCGCCTTGCGGAGCTACGAGCTGCGCGTGGAAAACATTCGGCTAGAGCAGAACCTGGCCACCGACCTGCCCCACGTGCTCGCAGACCCCGCTCAATTGCAACAGGTATTGCTGAACCTGATTGTTAACGCGGAACAGGCCATCCGCCACAGCAGCGGGGAAGGAACCATTTGCATACGGACCTGGCTCAATGCCAATGGTCGCGTAGCTCTGGAAATCGCCGACAACGGGCCGGGAATCCCCCCGGAGAACATTCCCAGAATCTTCGACCCTTTTTTCACCACAAAGCCGCCCGGCAGCGGTACCGGTTTGGGGCTTTCCATCACCTACGGAATCATCCAGGAGCACGGCGGGCAGATCATGGTGGAAAGCCAGCCAGGAAAGGGTGCGAAATTCATCCTGGAATTACCCATGGGTGCGCCGGAGTCCATGATGACGCGCCTGGCGGGCGCGAGGCACAGCCCATCGTTTGAGCGGTCGGCTGTACTTCAAACGGGGAAGGTGTTGGTGGTGGAAGACGAGCCAACAGTGGCACACCTGATTGCCGATGTGATGAGCGAGGAGGGCCATTCAGTGGAAATCGTGCTTGACGGACAGGAGGGTCTTGGACGCGCCCTAGCCGGTCATTACGACTTGGTGATTTGCGACCTGCGAATGCCCGGCATTGACGGCCGGGCAATCTATCGCGAACTTGTGGCGAAGGGCAGCCCCCTGCAGCACCGGTTAATTTTCGTGACTGGCGATACTCTGGCGTCGCACACGCTGGAGTTCCTGGAAACAACCGGCGTCCCATATCTCGCCAAGCCATTTCTGGTAGAAGAATTGAAAGCGTTGGTTGCGCAGACACTGGATCCCATCGAGAGCACAGTAGTTGGGGCGGGCCATAACGGGTTGCGCGTGCAAGCCAATGGCAACCGCACGGGATAGGAGTCCGGGGACCAGTAAGGATTTCGATGTCGTGAAACAAGAACTGCAAAGAGCGAACAGCACTGAGGTGCAATTATCAAATATCGTTGACCGGTTTTGACGATGGATCAAGGAAACCAAATCCGATGACAATCCCGCTGGATCCATCAGTCCTGCTGATCTGTGCCGACCCGGGCCTGACGCGCCGGTATATTGCCGAGCTGGCGTCCGTCGGCGGACCGCACCAGACGCCGCTGGCGACCAGCCTCGCGCAGGCGAAAAAACTTCTGAGTGAATTGACTCCGTCCGTCATCCTCCTCGATGAATCAGGTCTCAGGCCGGAGGGCTGCGCCAAACCAATTGATTTGGCTGCCAGCGAACTGACCGATTATGCGCCCGTGGTGATTGTTGCCGCATCGGCCTGTCATGAAGCTCTGGCATTTCTGGTGAGCGCAGGAGCGGTGGACCTGGTCTTGCGTACTGGGAACTTTATCCAAGTCGCGGCTGGGCTGGTGGCGCGCCGAGCCCGGATCGGCGCGATGGTCTTCTCCGAAGGACTGGTGGTGAAGGAGCCAGAGCGGGACTTCGGCGAGTTGTTGCGCCATGAAGTGAACAACCCACTCACCGGAATCCTTGGCAACGCCGAGCTTCTGCTGAAGCGGCGTGACCGCCTGCCTCCGCACGCCGTCGCCCGGCTGGAGACAATTGCGGAACTTGCGGTGCGGCTGCGCGAGACAATCCGGCGCCTGAGCGATTGCTGGGAATCGAGCCGCGGGTCGGCTCCGCTTATTTAAATTTCGTAATCATTTAAAGCTCGAAATAGCCTGGACCGGACACCCCCACAGATTTCCTTCATCTTCAAACCCATTAGTCGAAACGGACAGCCTTTCAGTCGTTTGAGCCTCCGCGCGCAGGCTTAATTCCAGAGAAGAACTCCAGGACACGGCGCTGATATTCTTCCTGAGCGGTTCCGAACGCCGATGCATGAGCCGCATTTGGGACAACCCAGAGCTGCCGTGGGCCCGTTGCGGAATCATATATTAGCTGTGCATGGCGAAGTGGCAGCGTGGTGTCCAGTCCAGCCGCGATCAGCAAGATTGGAAAGTTGCGATTTCTGACCGCGTGGACAGGGGAGACTTCAGAAATGGAGATTCCGCCATCACGTCCCGCGGCGTAAAGTCCCGCCTCGACTGCCGGGCGGAAAAACGTCCGTCCAAGTAACGGACTATAGTGGAATCCCGCGTAATCGTAGGCGGCTTCACGGATATCGCTGAAAGGGCTCTCCGCGACGACGCCGGCCACGCGCGGTTCAACAGCGGCGGCTTGGAGCGCGATGCTCGCTCCCATCGAAACGCCTAACTCAAAAACACATCCCACGCGGACTTTTTCTTCGAGATTGGCAACAACCGCGCGAACGTCATCGCGCTCCTTCCATCCGTAAGTGGCAATCGCTCCATCGCTTTCGCCTTGGGCTCGTGAATCCATCATGACAACTCCATAGCCGGCGCGCAGAAGAAATTCCGCCTGGCCCATTACTCCGGTGCGATTGTCGCCGACCCCATGAAATAGAAGCACCCAATCACGTGTTGAATTCGGTGCAAGAGGCGCGGTCGGGCGAACAATCCAGCCTCGAAGAAGTACCCCGTCGGGCGAGCGCACATTGAAATTTTCCCTCTCTGCTCCAGCCTGGTGAAAGACCGCATCTGCCTGCGCGATCATTTCGGGAGTGAGGGTGCGCCGCAATGGGTGGAGTTCTGCTGGCATCCACCAATATCCAAAGGGAGCGGTCAGCAGCGAAAGCAGAACTACCGTGGGGAAGGCCCAGAGTAAAAAGCGGCGCATGCGCGACCTCTTACTCTTAGTTACGCATTCTTCCTGAGGGATGTTTCCTTATGGAGAAAAGACGAGGCCCCCTGGGGGAGGTTCGCATTCCTCACGAGCCCGTCGAGGAATAGTGGCGCACGCCTTGCGTCCAGGCCAATGAGGCCACTATCGCGCACGCCGCGGTCACTGCGGGAACCAGCAGGGCAAGATGCTTGAACTCGCCGCGCGCGAGCAGGCGTGCGCCGGGATAAAATGTGGCGAATCCGAAGGGCACGATCCAGCTCAGGAAAAACTGGATGTAACCCGCGTAAATGGACATGGGATATCGGCCGAAGGCCAGCAGATTCCAGAATGGAGGGTGGACGCCGACGCGGTCTTCAAACCAGAATGAAAATGTGCTTAAAAGCAGGAAAACGGAAACGTAAATAATTCCTCCGCAAATGGCGAAGAAGGCCAGGAGGATCACATCCACGAAATGCCAATTTATGTGCATGCGCACGGCCATCCAGATCACGATTCCCAGGCCTGTAAAAGCCTCAAAAAAAGATTCCAGGCGAAAGTTTTCAAACAGGACTTGAAACAAGGAGCTGACCGGGCGGAGCAAGACGCGATCAAACTTGCCTTCCATGATCTGCGTGTTGCCGAATTCGTAGAGGTTCAGGCTCAGGATGTTGAACAGGCCAAAGGGAATCAGCGAGAAACCATAAAGAAAGACCACTTCCTCGAAGGACCACCCGGGAAGATTCACCCTGCGGAAAAGCACCAGCACAAATGCGAATGCGAAGGCGGTCGCGGCCGTACTGGTGGCCAGACTGATCAAGAAATCACCGCGGTAGCTCACGCGGATTTTCAGGTACTGGACGAAGTAATCCCCCAGGAGGCTGGCGTGCAATCGCGCGTTGGAAAGAATCCGCTTCATTCTGTTAGCCACCATGAATGGTGATTTTGCGCGTGGCCCGGCGCCACCAGAGGTCACCCAGCCAAAGCAGTACGGCAATCCACAGCCATTGCACGGTTAACGCCTTCACGGCCGCAAATCCACTCAATTTGCCCAAATAAATTTGGAGCGGCGTGAACGCAATATGCTCGAAGGGCAGCCATGCGGCGACCTTTTGAAGAGCGGCGGGGAAGTAGGTCATGGGAATCAGAAGGCCGCTGAGCAGTTCGATCAGCCAGTATTTTGCGCGGATCAATGCCAGGATGGACGTCAGAGGAATGGCGCAGGTGCCGATCATGAAATTTATGGCCGCCATCAACAAGATGCTGCCAATCACGGAGACCACGAACATTCCGAAATTGATCCACGAGGCAGGCAGGAGCACCGGAAATATAAGCACTACCGCAATGGAGGTCAGTGCCGTGAGCATGATCAGGCGGAACGCGGTTTCCCCCAGCGCGCGGGAGATCCACATCCATTGGATAGAGACCGGTTTAATGAAATCCATGGCAATCTTGCCCTCGATCACCTCGTAGGCCATTTCCTGGTCAATGGTGTTCCAGTAGAGCGAACGAATAATCCATCCCACGGCGACGTAGGTGAGGATTTGCGAGAGATCGTATCCCCCGATGTTTGCCGTCGCCGCGCCGGCGGCACCGGAGTTCCCCGCGGCGCGATAAATCGCGGTCCAGATGAAATAATAAACGGTGACGTTGATGAGGTAGGTGAAGATACCCGCGTAATAACGCAGGCGGAATGCCAGGATGTTGACAAAGCCGATACGCGTAAACTCGGCGTAAGGAGCGAGCACCTGGGCTCTTGAGCTCATGAAGGCAGTGGGGCCCCGGCGGAAACTTCCTTTACCGCCTCGCCCGCGTAAATTCGTTTGATGATTTCTTCGATGGGCTCATCCTCGATTAAGAGGTCGCGGATATCACCGGCCGCGAGTATTTTGCGGATCAATTCGGCAGTCGAGATGCGGGTGCGGTCAAAACGCACGCGGTAGGTCATCTCGTCCACTTTTTCAGATTCCAGCCCTTCCGCCGAGAGCGCCGCGCCGAGCAAGGATGCGGCCTCGCTTCCGCGAAGTGCAAATTTGATCTGCTTGGTGCGCAGCAGTCTCTGCTTCAGCTCGTGCAGCGGGCCGTCGTAGAGCAACTGGCCGTGGTCAATGATCATGATGCGGCGGCAAAGTTCTTCAATGTCGTCCATGTCGTGCGTGGTCAGTAGGACCGTGGTCCGGTAGCGCTGGTTGATGGCGTGCAGAAACTTGCGGATATGATCCTTGGCCACGACATCCAGGCCAATCGTGGGCTCATCCAGAAACAGAATCGGCGGATTGTGCAGCAGGGCCGCGGCCAGATCGCAACGCATGCGCTCGCCCAGTGAAAGTTTTCGCACCGGAGTGTTCAGATAGTCGCTGATGCCCAGCACCTGGTGGAATAATTCCATGCGCTCATCGAAATCGCGCTGCGACACGCCATAAATCCTGCGCAGCAATTTGAACGATTCCACCACGGCGATGTCCCACCAGAGCTGCGTGCGCTGGCCGAAGACAACTCCAATGGTCTTGACGTAGCTGGCGCGCTGCTTCCAGGGAACGAATCCATTGGCGAGCATAACGCCCGAGCTGGGCACCAGGATTCCTGTGAGCATTTTGATGGTCGTGGATTTGCCGGCGCCGTTGGGCCCGATGTAGCCGACCATTTCACCCGGCTCGATTTCAAAAGAGATCCGATCCACGGCGCGCACCGTCTGATATTCGCGCACAAAAAGATTCTGGATGCCGCCCCACAGACCTTCGCGGCGATGAAATGTGCGGAAGTACTTGCAGAGATCGCGGACCGAAATCAGTGGTTGGCCGGACATGGAAATTGAAATTCTAGCATGCGCAAAAGGATTCCAAAGCTTCGCCAGCACAAGTCCTATGAAAAGAGAGCGCGGCCCAGATTCGTGGGGCTGAGCCCCCATTGAAGGAATGAAATGAACTCAGGTCCGGAACAGAACGTCTTCGCGCTGGAAGAGTTTCACGGCGATGAACAAAGCCGCGGCGGCATAAATGCAAGACGAAAGGAAAATCAAACCAATGTAGCTCCAATGGAATGTGCCGCTGACGATTTCCTTGCAAACCAGGCTGGTGCTGAGCACAGGGATCATTGCCAACTTGGCATTCAATTCCACGCCGGGCAATACTCCGGCTATGGCTGGCAGCACGACAAGGATGATCAGAGGCGAAAGATAGCTCTGAGCTTCTTTGTAGCTCTTTGCAAAAAGTGCGATCGCCAATAGGGTGGCGGAGAAAAAGACGGCCAGTGGAAGAACCATGAAGAAAACCGCGCCGATGGCTTTAATCCCAATTGAGAAATTGAGGGGATTATCAGCACCTCCGCGACCGGTGGCAATCGCGCTTGCCATCCAGGCCTTCGCTGCGCGAAAAGAAACACCCATCGAGATAATCGCGAGGACTGCGGTGCAGAGCGCGGCTGTGAGTACCATCAGGAATTTACCAAAAACCAAGTGCGTCCGTGAGACAGGACTGCAAAGGATTGTTTCAATTGTTCCGCGTTCCTTCTCGCCGGCCGTAAGATCAATCGCCGGATACATTGCTCCCGTCACGCAAAGAATAATCACGAAGTAGGGAAGAAATCCGCCAATAGCGGCCCCGCTTACTTTTTCTGGCGGAGCGACATTTTCTTTCTGCACTTTGAATGGGGTCACCAGATCTGCCGGAAGCTTGTGAGCTTCCAGGCGCTGTTTCACAGTGTGGTCGCTATAATCATGAAGAGATGTTTCCAGCTTATCCGCGGCAAATCCGGATTTTAAGTCACCGGCATAATTGTAGATCTTGACGACTTCTACGCGGCCATCTTCAAGAGACTTATCAAACTCGGAAGGCAGATCCACCGCGGCTCGGATTTTCTTATCCGAAATTTGTTGGCGATAATCTCCGGTTGATGGCACAACCTGCACGCCTTTCAAGGCCATCAGATCGGCAAGCGCGCGAGGCGAGCGATCGCCGCCTAGAATCATCACTTTTGGTATTTCTTCCTGCGCCTTTCCGACCACTTCGATCATCAGCGCGCCAATGCCGATGGACATCACCGGCATAATAAGGATCGGGACGACTACCATAGAAATCAACGTCCGGCGGTCGCGCAACGAATCCGTCAATTCCTTGCGATACACAATTAATGCGTTTCGCAGGCTCATGATGCCACCGTCTCCTTGGGAATATAGGGTTCGACGAGTTGCACAAAGATATCTTCCAAATCCTCCTGCCCCGATTCTTTGCGCAAGTCAGCGAGCGTCCCTTCAGCCAGCAGCCGGCCACCGTGGATGATTCCAATATGGTCGCAAAGCTTTTCCACTTCGCTCATTACATGCGTTGAGAAGATGACGGTCTTGCCGTGGTTTCGGCATTCACGAATGAACTGAACGATTGTTCTTGCGGCCATTACGTCGAGTCCCACCGTGGGCTCGTCGAAAATCATCACCTGCGGATCGTGGACTAGCGTCCGGGCGATGGAAACTTTCTGTTTCATGCCTGTGGAGAGCTTGTCGCAGCGCCGGTCGCGGAACTCGTTCATCTCCAGGCGTGTGAACAGTTCGTTGATGCGTTTTTCAATCGCGGCGTCCTCCATTCCATAGAGCCGCGCAAAATACTGAACCATCTCAAACGCCGAAAGGCGCCCGTAGAGTGCGGTTGCCGTAGAAAGGAATCCTACATTCCGGCGCACACTTTCGGGGTCTTTCACCAAGTCGAATCCCGCAACACGAGCGGTGCCGTCGGTGGGCTCAAGAATTGTGGCCAGCATTCGCAAAGTGGTAGTCTTTCCAGCGCCGTTGGCCCCCAGCAAACCGTAAATCTGCCCGGGCTTGCATGTGAAGCTCACATTAGTCACCGCGCGTACCTCGCCGCGCTTTTTATCCTGGAAAACTTTGCACAGACGTTCGGCTTCGATCATTCTGCGATTGCCTCCAATCGTCGCGGACCTGTTTATATAGGGAGCTTCTGTTCTTCAGCTAGTACGTGCCGGCCGCGCAGGAAATATCATCCCCCCGGACCGGCTGAAGCGGCCGCGGCTTAGGCGACAAATTAATCTATTCCGTGTCAACCTTTGTGACAGTTGGGACATTGCTTGGCGTCAAAACGGTCCGGCGTGACCGTGAACATGTTGTTGCACTGCGTGCAGACCCGGTGGAGAAGAGGCTGTGGTTTTTCTCCCGGTTTGTGCTCCGTCGGAGGATGGTCGGCATGCGGTTCGTTGGCCATTGGCAAAGTTTATCATGCCCGATCGGGAAAAAATCACTTGCCCCTGGCCCAATCCATGGTTATATCCGCCTGCGTAGCACTATGGAGATGGATACGTTCAGCATCCCCAGGCGTCCCCAAAGCATCCTTACTTATTGTAGGATGGGGGCATCGTTTGTGTCGGAGTAAGGACTTGCTGCAAGGGAGCTTAGGCTGCCGGCTGGTGGTTTACTGGGATACAGTTCAAATTTCTCGCCTGCGAAGATCGCAGAACGTTAGGGGAGTGGATGAAAGAGAGGCGCTCGTTTCGAGTGTGGCTATACGCCGGGCTGGCGGTGGCAGCCATCACAACCATTGTCATTTTGAGCGAGCGCAGGCCGATCCCCAAAGTTGAAGTGGTGACCGTGGCGCGTGGAAATTTGAGCGCTGCAATCACCACTAATGGAAAAGTGGAACCCGTGGAACCCTTTGAGATGCATGGGCTGATCCCGAGCCACGTCATTCGCACCCACGTCGTGGAAGGTCAATCCGTGAAGAAAGGGCAATTATTGATTGAATTGGATGACACCGAGATCCAGGCGGAAGTGGCCCATGCCAGGGAAGACCTGGCCGCTCGGAGAGAGGCTCTACGCATTGCAAGTTCGGGTGGATCGGCGACTGAGTTGGCGCAGATTGAAAGCGATATCCGCAAGGCAGATTTGGATCACAATCGCCTCCAGGAGAACGTGAACCAACTCGAAAAACTAGTCGCGCAGCAGGCTGCCACGCAGCAAGAGCTGATTGCCATGCGCGAGAATCTGGCACGATTGGAAGCCGATCAAAAAAGGTTACAGACAGACCGCGCCGAATTCGTCCGAAAGGCCAAGCTGGATGTTGACCGGCAGACACTCCTTGTTAGGCAGGCAGAGGCCACTCTGCGTGACCTCGAGGAAAAATTGCGATCCACTCGCGTAACGGCGCCCATTGATGGAACTCTGTACTCGTTTCCATTCCACGTGAATGATCCCACCAAGGAGGGGGACCTTCTTGCGGCGGTGGCCGATCTGCGCCGCATACGCGTGCGGGCGTTTATCGACGAGCCAGAACTGGGCAAGCTCGTTCCGGGACAAAACGTGGAAATCAGCTGGGACGCGCTTCCCAACCGCAAATGGACCGGGAAGACGGAGCAGATTCCACGACAAGTGGTGCCGCACGGTACGCGGTCAGTCGGCGAACTGCTTTGCCCTGTGAACAATGATGACCAGCGCTTGATTCCCAACACCAATGTTAATGTCCGAATCGAACTGGATCAACGCAAGAGCGTGGTGATAATTCCTCGCAGCGCCCTGGTGTTCGACGGGACGCAGAGGTTTGTGTTTGTAGTTCAGGATTCCGAGGCGAGTGCAACCCTGCGCAAGCAAGAGGTTCACCTTGGAATCTCGGATGCGACAAACTCTGAAGTGGTGAGTGGATTGAGCACCGGCGAAATGGTTGCACTTCCCACTAATCTTGAGCCAAAAGACGGCATGAGAGTTCGTGTCATAAAATCAGAATGAGCCGCTCAAGAATTGCCCTCCTGCTTCTTGGCGCTGCCGCGCTCGCGCCGGCTGTGATCGCCGCTGCGCAGACTCCTCTGGAAACCGCCAAGAGCCTGTTTGACGCCGGTCGCTACACCGATGCGCAAGCTGTTCTACGCGCAGAAATCGCCAAATCAGCGAACCAGCCCGTGCTCTACTATTGGCTGGCGAGATCCTCCTTCGAGCTCAGGCAGAACGACCAGGCAGTGAACGACGCTGAGCGCGCGGTGGAACTCGAGCCCAAGAATTCCGAGTTCCACCACTTTCTTGCTACCGCGTCCGGATACAAGGCCGAGGGGTCCGGCTGGTTTTCCGGACTTTCACTGGCCCGGAAGGCCCAACGTGAGTTCTTTGAGGCAGTTCAACTTGATCCTTCAAATATTCCCGCGCAGCGAGACCTCATCAACTTCTACATCGCCGCGCCCGGCATCGCGGGTGGTGGTGAAGATAAGGCGGAAGATCAGATCAAGAAGTTGGAAGCGATCGATAGCGTTCAAGCTCACCTGGCACGGCTCTCCCTTTACCATAACCAGAAAAAATGGAATCAGGCTGTGGAGGAAGCGAACGCCGTCATTGCCGCCCGGCCCAAGGAAGCCGCCCCTTACCTTGAAATCGCGGATTACTACGTTGGTAGGGAGGGGTTCGCGGGGATGCGCACCGCGCTTGGCGCCATCCCGTCTACGGCCGCCCACCAGAGACGCACCGATTATTACCGTGGCGTTGCCGATGTGATTGCAGGCGACAATGCACAAGAGGCGGAAAGTTTGCTGAAGGCTTACATCGCCGGCGGGCCGGTTCGCCGCGAGGATCGTGCCTCCCTCGCCGCAGCGCACACTTGGTTGGGCCGATTATTTGAGAAGATAGGGCGGCGGACTGAAGCGATGGCAGAATATCGATCCGCGGCCGATTTAGATCCCAAAGACAAAATTGCGCGGGAAGGCCTGAAGCGCGTCGGCGGCTGAGGAAGTTGCTGGGCGCACTAATTTTGGAGCACCGATAGAAATGGTTCGATTCGAGACAGTCATGCTTGCCATTCACGCTCTGCGCGCTAACAAGCTGCGCGCGTTCTTGACTACCGTTGGTGTCGTCATCGGAAGCGCCTGCATCGTGCTGGTGGTCACGGTTTCCCTTACAGGTCGGCAGTTCATTATCGGGCAGATTGAAAGTGTGGGCTCGAATCTGATTTACGCCAATGCCGTGCAAGTTCCTGGCAGAGCAACGGCCCTGAGCTACATGATTTCGCTGGACGACATGTCTGCAATTCAAACTACTGTTCCCGGGGTCGTGCAAGCCGCGGGGGTCCATGACATGCAAGCCACGGTCGTCGTCAACGGGGTTGAGCATCCTGTAGACCTGGAAGGCGTCACCCAGGGCTATCAGGATATTCGCCATTTGCTCATCCTGAATGGGCGATATTTCGACCCCGATGACATGTTGATGCGGAACAAAGTCTGCTTAATCACACTTGCTCTTGCCCGGCGCGTCTTCCCCAATCAAAACCCTGTCGGGCAATCCATGCGATTGGGCGAGCTGACTTTCACGATCATCGGCGTATTCCGCGAACGCGTGGAAACTTTCGGCCTCTCGGAAATCCAGGTGAATTCCGTTTTGATCCCGTTTTCATTGATGGTGGATTACACCGGAGTAAATTTCGTCAGCACTCTTTATGTCCAGGTGGCCATGCCGGACCAGGTCGCTCCCGATACGGCCCGCGTCGAGCAATTACTTCTCGGAAGGCATCCCCCGGGTTCCGGTTTCGACGTCCGGAATTTGAACAGTATTCTAAGCGTGACTGAGGAAATTTCCACCGCGCTTTCCATTATCTTGCTGGTGATCGCGGCAATTACACTGGTAATCAGCGGCATCGGCATTATGAATATCATGCTCGTCACTGTTACGGAGAGAACCCGCGAAATCGGTATCCGCCGGGCAGTGGGCGCGCGGCGAACAGAAATCCTTCAGCAATTTCTATTGGAGTCATCGCTCATCAGTGGCATCGGAGCTGTCCTGGGTGTTTTTGCCGGAGTCAGCATTCCTGTGCTGGTCAGGCCGCTGATCCCCGGCAATCTGCGCGTGCCCGTGCCCTGGATTGCGGTGGTCCTTGCGCTGGCCGTCTCCTGTTTGACGGGCACATTTTTTGGCTATCTTCCCGCGAGCAAGGCCGCCGCGCTGCCGCCTACAGAATCTCTGCGCTATGAATAGCTCCCTCCATTCCTGACCGAAAGAAAACCCGCGCCACGCCCAACTGCAATTTGGCCCATTGCGAAGTCAGCCATATACTCAATGCTTTCAGGGCGACCACGTGCCCTCACGCGGCATCTCATGTTTGGCGTTCAATCCTGGGGCCAGATTTTGAAAGCGTCGCACAATCTCCAAGCCAGCGGGAGGAAGCAGTGAAAACATTGCGCAGGTTTCAAGTCACACTTTCCATCGTTTCAGTTTTGAGCTGGATGTCATTGGCCACTGGCGCACAACAATCTCCGCCGGTAGCTCAGTTGACTTTGAAAAGCGCGGTCGAGCTGGCCGTGCGAAACAGCCGCGATCTGACTCTGGCCAAGCTGCACGCCGAACTTGCCGATAAGACTGCGTGGGTGGATCGGGCCGCATTCCTTCCGAACCTCAGCACGGGCACGGGCTATGTATATTCCAGCGGATTTCCGCTTGCCCCCGGTGGTGGTGTTCCCCAGATATTTGGTGTGGCATACAGCCAAACGGTTTATAACCCCTTGGCAAGTGGTCAATACCACGCCGACAAAGAGCGTTCTCTGGCTCTGAATGCCAGCTTGGATTCGGTGCGAGACGCCGTCATGGCGCGCACGGCCGCCACTTATCTGGATTTGACCAAGGTGCGGCATTTGCTTGAGTTTTTGCGCAAGCAGCGCCAAAGCGAACAAACGATTGTCAACCTGGTTCGCGACCGTGTTGTTGCCGGTTACGATTTGCCGATTGAACAGACCAGGGCCGAACTGAGTTTGGCGCGCATCGAACAGCGCATCGCTCACGAAGAGGGGCGGGATGACGCGCTCGCGGGCGATCTCAGAGATTTGTTGGGCCTGCAGCAAGACCAGCCGCTCGACCTTGTAGTGGAAGATCTGCCGCCCACCGCGGAGGAATCCATAAACGAACTGGTTTCCAAAGCGATGGCCAGCAACGGTGAACTGAAGCAGTCTGAGGCTGAGCGCGTTGCGAAGATCGATATTCTGAAGGGCACCCGCGGCAACCGCTGGCCCACAGTAGCTTTGATAGGCAATTACAGTGTCTTGAGCAATACCAATAATTTTTCTCAGTATTTTAGTAAATTCACACGCAACAACTTAAACCTCGGCATTGAAGCGAGTGTTCCCATTTTCAATCCACATACCAGCGCGGCCATGTCTCAGGCGCAGGCCGATGTCAGCGTCGCGGAGGTGGAATTGAGGGCCAAGCGGAGTCAGGTCGAGCTTCAAGTCCGCAGTCAGGTCTTCATGGTGCATGAGCGTGAGCTTGATAGAGACGTCGCCAGACTTGACCTGAAAGTTGCGCAGCAGAACCTGGCTCTGGTGCAGGCCCAAAATGACCAGGGCCGCGCCACGCTTCGTGAGTTGGAGCAGGCTCACTTGGAAGAAAACGAAAAGTGGCTTACATTCCTGGAAGCCGATTTCCAACGCCAGCAGGCCCAACTTATTTTGCTGCAATCGACAGGTCAAGTGAGCCGAATTGTTCAATAATAGCCTTTGAAAATGTGTCTAATTAGAGGCACCTTTTGCTATGTACCTTGAAGCAATCCGGGTACAATAGGGGTTAAATCTGTATGGAAAGATGCCTTCATTGTCGGGGGCCTTCCGTATCAGAGAGAGATTTATTCATGGGGGAGCAATGCCTGAGGTAATGAAGACTTTACTTTTGAACCCGCCCAGTTTTGAGAAATTTGACGGCGGAGCCAGTTCGCGGTGGCCGGCCACACGCGAAATTGAATCCTACTGGTATCCCGTCTGGCTGACCTACCCTGCAGGCATGATTCCGGGTTCCCGCATGCTGGACGCGCCTCCGCACCATGTGAGCAAATCGGAGACCGTCGAAATCGCAAAGGATTACGAGTTTCTTGTCCTGTTCACTTCAACGGTGGGTTTCGATAGCGATATTCAGTTGATCCGCAGAATCAAGGAAAAGAACCCCAGCATTAAGATTGCCTTCGTAGGTCCGCATGTCCACAACAAGCCCGAGGAAACTTTGCGCGCCAGCGAGGATATTGATTTCGTGGTCCGCGGGGAGATGGACTACTCCGTAGTGGAATATGCGCACGGCAAGCCCCTCGCGGAGATTCCAGGCGCAAGTTTCCTGAAAGACGGCAAGTTTGTGAAGAATGAGGTCCGCCCGCAATTGCACACGGAAGAGCTGGACGCGCTTCCTTTTGCCGTGGATGTTTACAAGCAGAACGTCCAGATAGAAAAGTACACCGTGCCGTTCCTTTTGCATCCGTTTGTGGCGCTTTACACCTCTCGGGGTTGCCCGGCGCTTTGCACTTTCTGCCAATGGCCGCAGACTATTTCCGGACATGCCTGGCGCGTTCGCTCCGCCGACAACGTCGCGCGTGAAATCAAACGCGGGCTGGAACATTTCCCGCAAATGAAGGAATTCTTTTTCGACGACGACACGTTTAACATCCGCAAGGACCGCGTGCTCGAACTCTGTGCCAAGTTCAAGCCTCTGAAATTCCGATGGTCCAGCACGGCCCGCGTGCACAGCGATTATGAGACTCTGAAAGGAATGGCAGATGCGGGTGCGCGCCTCTTTATTGTCGGATTTGAATCTGGCGATCCGCAAATCCTCAAGAACATAAAGAAGGGCGCGACCGTGGAGATGGCCCGCGCTTTCGCCAAGAATTGCAAGAAGGTCGGCATCGCCATCCACGGAGATTTCATACTCGGCTTGCCGGGAGAAACCAAGGAATCTATACAGCGCACCATTGATTTTGCGCGCGAACTCGACAGCGAAACCGTGCAGTGCTCGATTGCCCATGCCTTCCCAGGAACCGAGCTTTACACGCAGCTTTCTGAGAACAATTTCCTTTCCACGGAAGCACTTACAACGAGCGGCGGCCACCAGCTTCCACATATCCAGTATCCGCACCTCTCCCAAGAGGAGTTGATGAACGGAGTGAACAGGTTTTACGACGAATACTATTTCCGCCCGAAGGTTGCTTGGCGGATCATGCGAAACGCGCTGTGGGACCCGTACGAGCGAAAGCGCCTCTACGAGGGTTCAGTTTCGTTCCTGAAGCTTCGCAAGGAGCGTCTGAAGTGGGCGCGCCGCGGTCCTGAAAAGAAGACAGTAGTCAGCGTACCCTCAGCGGACCGGGGTCCCGATCCTTTGGGGCAAATCTAGCTACCTCGGGTACGCCTTCGGACATGAGCCTTCGCCGAAAGACGTACGTTCTGCTTGCCGCAAGGGTCGTTTTTAACGCCTGCGGTGACGTGACCCTATCTCGTGGGATGAATAATATAGGACCCGTCAGCATTGGTTCTCCTTCGCTCATCGCCAAGGCCCTTCGGCATATTATTTCCAGTGGCACGATTTGGCTCGGTATCGCTTTTCTTCTTTCGTTCTTCGTGTGCCACTTGTTGCTATATTCGTGGGCCGATTACAGCTATGTGATGCCGACTTCGGCGGCGAACTTCGTTGCAGTTCCTCTCATAGTTCTTCTCCTGTTCAATGAGCCGATCAGCTTCACGCGTTGGGTCGGCATCGTGATCATTTTTATGGGTGTCACGGTGGTTGGATTGACGCATCCAGTTACCCGGGGAGCGGCGTAATCCGTGCGTACACTTCTCATATTGGTCCTGTCCGTGCTGACCGCATGCTCTGGGGATATTCTTGTATCGCTCACCATGAAGAGAGTCGGCGAGGTGACTCATTTTTCGCCACGCGCGCTTCTGCGCGCGGCGGCCCGCGTCGCGCGAATTCCTCTCTTTTGGTTGGGCCTCTCTTTGCTCACTTTCTCGTTTTACGCTTTTCTCGCTCTCCTCTCCTGGGCGCCCGTAAGTTTCGTGGTGCCGGCCACCGCGCTTGGCTATGTGGTGGGGACACTGTCGGCAAGGTTTATTCTTCGTGAAAAGTTAGGCGCCGCGCGGTGGACGGGTGTGTTGCTTGCCTGCGTGGGCGTTGTGGTGGTTTCTGCGGATCACGTTGGATGGGTGCTCACTCCACAAATGTTGATGAATGTGATTCGCGGAATTGTGATGGTTGTCGCCTGTGTGCCGTTCATGTACTACCTGACTTGCGCCTATGCCGCCAGGAAGTTCTTCACCTCACAGCGGAGCCGAGGCCCGATCGCCTCGGATTTCGCTCCACCCGTTAGCATACTCAAGCCCGTTCGCGGATTTGACAGAGATGCCTACAAGAACTATTCGAGCTTTTGCCGGCTCGATTACCCCGAATACGAAATCGTTTTTGTCGCGCATGATGAGAGCGACACCGCGATCCCGGTGATTAAACAGGTGATGGCCGATTTTCCCAATTGCCGCATACGGCTTTTGATCGGGGCCGAAGACCTGGGCACGAACAACAAGGTCAACAAGATGATCCGGCTCGTGCGGGAGTCCCGCTATGATCTCATTGCCTTCAGCGACAGCGATGTCCGCGTGGATCCCGATTATCTTCGATTCGTCGTTGAACCTTTCCGTGATCCGCGGGTGGGCGCAATCACTTGCCTTTTTCGGGGCATCCATGATGGCAGTTTGGCCTCGAAACTGGATTGTCTTGGAGCAGCCGTGGAGTTCTGCGGCGGCGCCTTGATTTCCAATGAATTTGAAGGCACTCAATTCGCCCATGGCGCCACCATGGCCACCACCAAACAAACTCTTGAGAAAATTGGAGGGTTCGAGCCGCTTGCGGACCACCACGCGGACGATTTTGAGTTTGGGAATCGCATTTTTTCGTTAGGCCTTCGCGTGGAGTTGGCGCGCAAGCCCGTTTGGATGGTTTACGGGCCGGAGACGCTCCGTCAATATCTGCGGCATGAACTGCGTTGGGACATCGGCCTCCGGCATATTCGTCCGGGCGGCCACTTTGGGCTTCTGTTCACGCAGGGTTTGCCGTTTGCTATTTTGGGCGCTGCCATCGCTCCTTCATACACAATCTCCGCGGCCTATGTGCTTGCGTATTTCTTACTTCGTTTTCTGGATGCCTGGGTTGTTGGCGTATGGGGGCTCCGCGACCCGGTTGTCCGTCGCAAGTTCTGGCTCTTGCCGGTTCGCGACTTTTTCGCGTTTCCCATCTGGCTTGCCAGTTTCTTCACCAACCGGATTCAGTGGCGGGGCGTCGAGTTCACGATTCGCGAAGGCAGGATGATTCGCGTTGATCGCCCCATCCCGGACCGCGGCTAGCGCAATCGGCTTCGATTGACTGAATCATAGTTCCGAAATAAAGTAGTGAAGTCCGCTGGCGAGGCCAATTCTGACCGCCTCTCTCCCAGCGTTTTTTTTGCTCCCTCGGCTGGGAGGTCGTACAATCGGCAGTACATCAGATTCTGAATCTGATTATCCTGGTTCGAGTCCAGGCCTCCCAGCCAAAATTTCAACTTCATGATTTCACGGTTCTTAGTAAGCTTCAGGAGTGATCCGCAGGATGTCGTAGGCAACTTCAACTCGGCGTCCAGGAAACTCATTCGCGACGCGCTGCGTAAGCTCCGCAACTGTGAGAGCCCCATTTTCGCCGCTCAACCCACGCGCGTCATCCATCAGAGTTACATGGCCGCTCAAACGATGGCGTAGGATCGCCTCAAGCTCCACTCCAAGCCTCTGCTGCACGCCTTGCAACCCGGCCCAACCATAATAGCCCGCGTCCAGCCAAAAGAGCGCCGGCTGATTCAGCGACTTGAGCAACTCAGGCAGCACGCTCTGACTGTCCCCTTGATGAATGTGGATCTGGGGGAACCTCCCAAATCTCTTTGCCGCACGTTGCGCCAGTTCAGGATTCTGTTCTATCGAGTCAATGCGGTCGAAATGAGACCTCATGGCCGCCACCATTTCGCCGTAGTAGGTTCCCGTTTCAATCAAGATGTGCAGGCTGAATCGTCTTGAGTAATCCAGCACGGTTCGCTGCTTTAGCAAGTGAGGTGAGCGGGCGGGCTGGCCACGCAGCTTCCAATACCAGTAGTCGGGATAATGGCCCAGCGTCTTCAACTCGCCGTAAAAAGGCGACCGCCGGAGCAAGTTGCTGAAAGCCTTCAAGAGACCTCGTCGCCGCGGGAAGTGCGCGGAATCGAATCATAGGTAGCCGGAGAAAGCATGTCAAACCAAAGAGAAATATGCGGATTTTTGACATAATGGGGCTGCTTGAGCCCCTTGCCGAATTGCCAGGAGGCAGTCCCCGATGCTCCTTTCCGTCTGCATTGTTACTCATAATGAAGAGGCGAATATCGCCCGCACGCTGGAGAGCGTGAAGGACATCGCGGACGAAGTCGTAATCGTGGATTCGCACAGCACAGACAACACTGTGGCTGTTGCCAGGTCTCGCGGCGCGAAGGTGTTCATTGAGGATTGGAAGGGATTTGCAGTGCAGAAGAACTCGGCGTTGGCCAAAGCTTCTGGAGAATGGATTTTGTCTCTCGATGCGGATGAAGAAGTGAATCCTGAACTTGCGGCGGGCATCAAAGAAGTCCTGAGGTCCGATCCACCGGCTCAAAAGTTAGACGGCTATTACATGGCACGGAGGAATCTCTACCTAAAACGGTGGATCAAGCATGGTGGGTATTACCCCGACAGAAAACTACGCCTGGTGAAGCGTTCGCTGGCCAAATTCGAGCTGCGCGCCGTTCATGAGGACATCAAGCTTTCCGGTCCAACCGGCCTTTTGCGGGGAGATTTGATTCACCACGCCTACCCGGATTTGGAGGGGTTCATCGAGCACGCCAACCGGTACTCCTCTCTGGGCGCGAAAATGGTCGTGGAAGAGCGCCGCGTGGGATTCAGCGTGACCAATATCGTTTTCCGGCCACTGGTGCGGTTTTTCTACAACTATGTTTTGCGCGGGGGGTTCTTGGATGGCCGAGAGGGCCTGCTCGTGCATCTAACCCATGCCGCTTATGTGAGCTGGAAATTCTCGAAAGCGTGGGAATACTCAAAGGAAGCAAACGGCCGAGGGCGAGAATCCACCAGTACAGTTCGCGCATGACCCTGGAAAAATTATGAACGCAGAAGAACAGCGGCTAGAGGACACGCATCTTCACAAGGCGCGCTGGAAGCACTGGGGGCCGTACCTCAGTGCGCGCCAATGGGGAACGGTCCGCGAAGATTACAGCGCGAACGGCACCGCCTGGGAATATTTTCCGCACGACCACGCCCGCTCCCGGGCCTACCGTTGGGGCGAAGATGGCATTGGGGGGATCTGTGACATCAATCAGCGCATCTGTTTTGCGATTGCGTTGTGGAATGGCCGCGACCCTATCCTGAAGGAGCGCCTATTCGGATTAACCAACAGTGAAGGGAATCACGGCGAAGACGTGAAAGAGTATTACTTCTACCTCGATTCGACCCCAACCCATTCCTACATGAAATTTCTATACAAGTATCCGCAAGCCGCATACCCCTATACAAAACTCGTCGAGGAAAACCGGCGGCGCGGGCCATACGCCTCGGAATACGAACTCTGCGACACCGGCGTCTTGGCCGAGAACCGCTACTTCGATGTGTTCGTGGAATATGTGAAGGCCGCACCAGAAGACCTTCTGATTTGCATAACGGCCTGGAACCGCGGTCCGGAATCCGCGCCTCTCTGGCTGTTGCCGACGGTTTGGTTCCGCAACACCTGGTCGTGGGGACGCGATCCCGACCGGCCTCACGTTTCGCGCCCGGAATCGGCGCGGAGTTTATCCGGTGGCGCGCTGTTTGAGCTGGAAGGAAAGGTAATTGGCAAGCGGTGGTTGATCGCCGAAGGTTCGCCTGAAATGCTGTTCACGGAGAACGAAACCAACTTCCAGCGATTGTTTGGCGTCGGAAACCGAACACCATATGTGAAGGACGCGTTCGACAATTACATTATTCAGGGCGACAAGACAGCGGTGAATCCTAGCCAGACCGGCACAAAAGCCGCTGCCTCTTATCGGATGGATATTGCCTCCGGTGCGAAGGCAACTATCCGCCTCCGGTTCACAGACGTGCCCCCGTCGGCCAAGCCCAATAATCCCGCCAATATCGGGTCTGCCAGTAATAGCCCAGTCGGGAGCGACTTTGAATCAATTCTTGCTTTGCGCATGAGGGAAGCCGATGAGTTTTACGCAGCTCGAACGCCCAGCAATCTAAGTCCCGATGCTCGCAACGTTTACCGGCAAGCTCTCGGTGGGATGCTCTGGTCGAAGCAGTTCTACCACTATGATGTCACGATGTGGCTCGAAGGCGATCCGGCCGAGCCAACACCTCCGCCTGAGCGCCTGCATGGCCGGAACCGAGGATGGAAGCACCTGAACAACGAAGACGTCCTCTCTATTCCGGACAACTGGGAATTTCCCTGGTATGCG
>Ga0209167_10000412_pt1 | contig 33109 bp, 34 predicted proteins | sample Coa_R1_9_FD_187154 | JGI IMG/M metagenome (GOLD analysis project Ga0209167, IMG submission 187154) | Surface soil microbial communities from Centralia Pennsylvania, which are recovering from an underground coalmine fire - Coalmine... | ecosystem: Environmental > Terrestrial > Soil >...
GCGGCCTGATCAAATCTGTTTTATAATTGAAGTCTATTCCAGTACGACCATCCTGTCTCTGGGATATTTCACAGTATATCCGAATCCGAATTTCTTTTCTATTTATTATAACACCCGTTTCGGATTGAGTTTCCCTGAATGAACAAAGGGGATGGCTTTCTGTTGTATTTTGCATTAGCAGATGTCACTAGTAACCGTTTCCCATCTTTCAAAGAAATTCAGAACCCATAACGCAGTGGATGATTTGTCATTCAGCGTAGAGGAAGGCGATGTGTATGGATTCCTGGGCCAAAACGGTGCGGGCAAGTCGACCACCATACGAATGTTACTGACACTGGTCAGGCCCACTGCAGGGCATATTGAAATTTTCGGATTAAATCTGAATAAAGAAAGAAAAAAAATCCTAAGTCAGGTAGGCGCCGTGATAGAAAAACCCGACCTCTATAAATACCTGACGGCTTATGAAAACCTCTCGCTCTTCGCACGCATGAGCGGATCCAATAATAGCAGGAAAGAGCTCTATGCACAATTGGAAATGGTGGGACTGGGTGGCCGGGAAACTGACCCGGTGAAGACTTTCTCACAGGGAATGAAGCAGCGGCTGGGTATTGCCGTTGCGCTGATCCATAATCCGCGGCTTATCATCCTCGATGAACCCACTAATGGCCTGGATCCGCAAGGCATCGCAGACATGCGCAACCTGATATTACATCTGAGCCGCCACCTTCACAAAACCGTGATTGTTTCCTCCCACCTGTTGAATGAAATCGAACAGATTTCAAATCGCATGCTGATCATCGATGAAGGAAAAAAAATCGTGGAAGGCACCGTTGAATCTCTGATGGATCCGTCCAAAACCGTCCTCGAAGTAACTGTTGATAATCCCATCGTCGCTTCCAGCCGTATTGAAACAACAGACTGGTTTCGCTACCTGACGAAAACGGAGAACAATCATCTGATTTTTCATCTGCCAAAACACATGATACCTGAACTCAACCGTTCATTAGTTCAAATGGAAATAAACATCTTATCGCTTCAGGCAAAAAATTCCCTGGAAGCCCAATTTTTATTTTTAACCCGGAGTAAACAAAATGTGGCAGCTTACACAGATTGAACTTTTAAAGATATTCCGGAAACCCAGAACTTATATCAGTTTTGGCGCCATTGCCGCGATGGTGATCATTATCCAGATCGCGCTGAAATTCGACGGACGATCCTACATCGAATTCATCACAGGCAGTTTGAATGAATCGCTTGATATTCCTTATACAAATATCCTCAACGGATATTTTGTTTGTTTTATCATACTGAATTTGTTGCTGATCCATATTCCACTGCTGATTGCCCTGGTTGCGGGAGATTCCATTGCCGGGGAAGCCAATATGGGTACCCTTCGGCTGATTGCCAGCAAACCCGTCAGCCGTACGGGGCTCATGCTGGCAAAATTTATGGCGACGGTGATTTATACGGCTTTGTTGCTGATCTGGCTGGCATTTATTTCATTGCTGCTCAGCATATTGATTTTCGGGACCAATGATATTCTGATTGCAAGAAATGATGCGTTGGAAATCATCCGGAGCAACGATGTTTTGTGGAGATACCTGGCGGCTTTTGCCTTTGCCACCCTGGCGCTTACCACCGTGGCAGCTCTGGCATTTCTTCTTTCAGTATTTGCAGAGAACTCCGTAGGACCCATCGTCTCCACCATCAGTATTGTAATCGTTTTTACTATTTTATCTGAAATGCAAATTCCGTTGTATGATCGCACCATTAAACCATTTCTGTTTACGTCCCATATGCTGGCATGGAAAGGTTTTTTTTATAGTAAGGTGGATGCAGGTGGATCTTCGATTCCAGGTACGATCGAAAATATCCGGGCCATTGGGAAAAGCAGTCTGATCCTTGTGTTGTATGTTATCGGGTTTGTATCGGCGGCGATATATGCGTTTAACAAAAAGGACATACTAAGCTGAAAGCGCAAAGCTTAAAGCGTAACGCCCAAAAAAATATGTAAATGAAATTCAAATTTTTATTGCCTCTTTTTATTTTTTCCAATTTACTCACAGGGGCGCGTGCGCAAGATGCTGCTTCTTTGGTGAAGAGTATTCAGTCTAAACTGGAAAAGATAAATGACTACGAAGCCGATGCAAAATTTAAGACTGAAATTTCATTTTTAAAAGTCCCGGATGCGGTCGTTAAAATTTATTATAAGAAACCGGACAAGATAAAAATCAAAAATCAAAACGGTATTTCGCTCGTTCCGAAAGAAACGGTCAGCATCAGTTTGTATAGTCTTCTGAACAGCCATTATTCAGCACTGGATGGCGGTACTGATCTTGTACAGGCAAATCCTGTACGCATCATCAAGCTTTTACCTTCCGATGAAAACGCTGAACTTGTATTGGCCACGCTGTATGTCGATACTAAACGTTTGCTGATTTTGAAAGCAAAAACGACAACCCGTGAAAATGGAACCAATGAAGTAGAGATGTTTTATGGTAAATTTCTCTCGGCAGGTCTGCCCGACCGGATCATTTTCAGTTTTAATACGCAGGACTTCAAATTACCCAAAGGGGTCACTTTCGACTATGACGATGGTACGGCAAAAAATAAAGCAGCTGAACCCCGGAAAAATCAGCGTGGAAAAATTGAAATCACCTATCTGAACTATGCCGTAAATAAGGGATTATCTGATACACTTTTTAAATAGTTGGTTTTTCATTAGGCCTAAAGCCCAAAGCCTAAGGCCTAACACCAATATGAAAATCTGTGGCTGATCCAAAATAATTACCTTTCGTTTTTACAATAGTCTTAGGCTTTGAGCTTTAGGCTTTGGGCCCAGAACAAAAATTTGATGTGTTGACCTTAATTCGCTTTTTTTGCGCTTGGGCATTTAAAACAGACTACATACATGGTAGAAATCGGATCGCGGAATCTTTCTCTTATCAATTTCTCGGATATAGTTTTTAAAGCGGATCAAATTTCCCTGAATCCCGTTGCACTTGAAAAGGTGGATGCCAGTTTTCAATTCTTAAAGCATTTTTCAACCGGAAAACTGATTTACGGAATCAACACAGGTTTCGGTCCGATGGCGCAATATAAGATCAGTGACGAAAACCGGCTCCAGCTCCAATATAATCTCATTCGGAGTCATAGTTCCGGCATGGGAAATACCATAAGCCCCCTCCTTGGCAGAGCCGTCCTGTTGGCAAGGCTGAATAGTCTCATGCAGGCACATTCCGGTATTCACACAAGCCTGGTAGAGCTTCTGGCTGGCTTCATCAATCATAATATTATCCCCCGTATACATGAACATGGAGGCGTGGGTGCCAGTGGGGACCTGGTGCAACTTGCTCATTTGGGCCTCAACCTGATCGGTGAAGGAAAGGTTTGGTATGAATCCGGCTGGCAGGATGCGGCGACGGTACTCAAAAAAGCCGGGCTCAAACCGCTGGAAATCCAGATAAGGGAAGGCCTCGCTGTCATCAATGGCACATCGGCCATGACGGGTATTGGGTTGGTCAATATCTTTCTTGCAAAAAAATTGCTTGCATGGTCGGTCATGTTCTCATCCATGACAAACGAAATAGTAGAGGCTTACGATGATCACTATTCCAAAGAGCTCAATATCGTAAAACATCATACGGGTCAGAATTATGTTGCTGCCATGATGCGGGGAATGCTAAAGGATAGCAGAATGATTCACAGCCGTACAGAGCATCTTTATAATCCGGCCAATATTGAACACGACGTTTTTGAAGATAAAGTACAGGAGTATTATTCCCTGCGTTGTGTAACACAGATTCTGGGACCTGTATACGATACGATTGAACACGCAGAAAGAATACTTATTGAAGAACTCAATTCAGTGAACGATAATCCGGTGATCGATCATCAAAACCGGAACATTTTTCATGGCGGCAATTTTCATGGCGACTACGTTTCACTTGAGATGGATAAATTGAAAATCGCCATTACAAAGCTATCCATGCTCTCCGAAAGACAGCTGAATTATCTCCTCAACGACAAGTTGAATCAAATTCTGCCACCCTTTGTAAATCTGGGAGTTCTGGGATTTAATTTTGGTATGCAGGGCATGCAGTTTACGGCCGTTTCCACGGTCGCGGAAAATCAAACCCTGTCCTATCCCATGTATGTGCACAGCATTCCGAATAACAACGATAATCAGGATATCGTGAGCATGGGCTGCAATGCCGCGCTGATGACACAAAAAGTAATAGATAATAGTTTTGAAGTGCTGACGATCCAGGCCGTGACTATTGCGCAGGCTATCGACTATCTGAAATGTCAGGACAAACTTTCGCCGGCGACACACAGGGTGTACTCTTCCATCAGAAAGATTTTTCCAAAATTCATAGATGACAGTCCAAAATACGAAGAACAGGAAAAAGTAAAAAACTGGCTCCTTCAAAATGAACCATTATGAAGTGCGCACTTGTTACCGGTGGCTCCAGAGGGATCGGCAGGGCCGTCTGCGTAAAACTTGGCTCGCTGGGTTATCATATTCTCATAAATTTTCGCTCTAATCTTGCTGAGGCTGAACAAACTCTGTCGCTTATCAAAGCAAAAAATGGAACCGGCGAGCTAATTCCTTTTGACGTCAGTGACAAGAAGGATATTGCTGATACACTGGCTCTTTGGACCGAAGGCCACAAAGAGGATCATATCGAAGTGCTCGTAAATAATGCAGGTATCAAGGAAGACACATTAATGATGTGGATGAAAGATGAACAATGGGAAAATGTGATTCGAACCAACCTGGACAGTTTTTTTTATGTCACCCGGCCGGTGCTGAGTGATATGCTCATGAAAAGATATGGGCGAATCATCAATATCGTTTCACTCTCCGGGCTGAAGGGACTTCCGGGACAAACGAATTATTCAGCTGCAAAAGGTGGTGTTATTGCTGCCACCAAAGCGCTGGCGCAGGAAGTGGGTCGCCGTGGAATTACGGTAAACGCCGTAGCACCCGGGTTTATCAAAACAGATATGACCGAAAATATTTCCGAAAAAGATATGAAAGCGCTCATCCCCGTCAACCGCTTTGGTACTTCTGATGAAGTGGCACATCTGGTAGCCTTCCTTGCGTCTTCCGAGAGTGGCTATATTACCGGAGAAGTCATTTCGATTAACGGTGGGATGTATTCCTGAACGTGCAACAATTATTTCGCACTTAACTCCTTTTTTTAAAGCGGAAAATTTATATTGAACTATTAAACCCTCCATATGAGAAAGGCTACTCTCCTTTTCTTCTCCTCTCTGTTATGCCAGTTCATTTTATCTCAACCATTATGGCTTCGGTATCCCTCCATATCTCCTGATGGTCGCACAGTACTGTTTTGTTTCAAAGGCGATATTTATAAAGTTTCCTCCGATGGTGGCGCTGCCATTCCCCTTACCATTAGCGAGTCGGTTGAATTTTCTCCTGTATGGAGTCATGACGGAAAATATATCGCCTTCGCCAGTAACCGTTATGGAAATTTTGATGTCTTTGTAATGCCGGTCACCGGAGGTGAAGCTAAAAGACTTACCTGGTTTTCCGGGTGGGATATTCCATGCACGTTCAGCCCGGATGATAAATCAATCGTTTTTGTATCAAACCGGCAGGATCTTGTAACTAATGTACAATTCCCGGATGGTGGTCTTACCCAATTGTATAGTGTGCCGGTGAACGGAGGTAAGGCATCCATGTTTCTTCCGGTGCCCGCTATAGATGCTACATTCAGTGCAGCCGGAGATAAACTGATTTTTCATGATCTGAAAGGTTATGAAAGCGATTGGCGGAAACATCATACTTCATCGGTCACAAGGGATATTTGGGCATACGACCTGAAAACAAAAAAATATACGCAGCTGACGACTAACAAAGGGGAAGACCGGAATGCCGTCTTTGGGGAAAATGACAACGAATTCTATTACCTCAGCGAACAGAATGGCGGTTCCATGAATATTTATAAAAGTTCTTTAGATAATCCTTCTGCATCCGTTGCGGTAACAAGTTTCAAAGAAAATCCTGTGCGTTTCCTGAGCAGGTCGAAAAATAACACACTTTGTTTTGGATATGACGGCGAAGTATATCTGAAAAAAGCAGACGGAGAGCCTCAAAAATTATCAGTGGTCATTGCCGAAGACGGCAGGATAATCATCGACAAAACCGTTCCGGTAAATATGGGTGCAACTGAAATGAAAGTTTCTCCCAACGGAAAAGAAATCGCGTTCGTTGTACGTGGTGAAATATTCGTTACAAGCGTAGATGGTGGTGTTACCAAAAGAATTACCAATACCCCTTATCAGGAAAGAAGCGTGAGTTTTAGTCCTGATGGCCGGTCGCTGGTTTACGCCGCCGAACCGGATAGCAGCTGGAATATCTATACGATCTCCATTGCCCGAAAAGAGGAACCTTATTTTTATGCATCCACTGTTTTAAAACCTCAAACCATCATTGCCACAAAAGCCGAGGAGTTTCAACCGGCTTATTCACCTGATGGAAAAGAAATTGCCTACCTGGAGAACCGGGTCGTATTAAAAGTGATTAATCTGGCAAGTAAGCAGACCAGGACCATATTGACGGCTGAAAATAATTACTCTTACGCAGACGGGGACCAGTATTACCAGTGGAGTCCGGATAGTAAGTGGTTCCTGGTCAGTTTTGGACAGAAAGAGAGAGTGCTGTCGCCGGAAGTTGGCCTTATTCCTGCCAGTGGAAAAGGACCTCTAATGAACCTCACGATGAGCGGATACGATGACTTTGAACCCAAATGGGCCATGGATGGAAAGATGATGATTTGGGGATCCACCAGGGACGGAGCCAGAGTGCAGGCGGGGTACCCGGCTACCATGGATGTATATGCTATGTTTTTTACCAAAGAAAGTTTCGATCGCTTTAAACTTTCCAAAGAAGACTTTGCACTCCTTAAAGAACAGGAAGATAAGGATAAGGAAAAATCCAAGGACAGTTCGAAAATTGTAAAGGCTTTGGGTAAAAAAGAAAAGAAAGGCGAAAAATCTGTTACAGACACTGCTGAAAAAAAGAAAGATCTTTTATTCGATTGGGAAAATCTGACGGATAGAAAAATGCGCATAACGACACACACTTCAGACCTCGGAGACATGGAACTTTCCAATGACGGCGAGAAGTTGTATTATATGGCTCATTTTGAAAAGGGTTACGACTTATGGGTGACGGATCTCCGGAAGAAAGACACAAAGTTACTGAGTAAGCTTTCCGCCAAAAATGCCACTTTGCAAATTTCAAGTGATGGTAAATCCCTGTTCCTGCTGGCCGAAGGAAAAATAATGAAAATCGATTCGGAAAGTGGAAAAACGGAACCGGTAAATATCAGCGGGGAAATGACACTGGATTATGCGGGGGAAAAAGAATACATATTTGATCACAGCTGGAGACAGATCAAGGAGAAGTTTTACGTGGAAGATATGCAGGGAGTCGACTGGGACCATTATTACAAAGTATACAAGAAATTTCTTCCCTATATCAACAACAACTATGATTTCGCAGAAATGCTGAGCGAGCTGCTTGGAGAACTCAATGCTTCACATACGGGTTGTTATTATTATGGTGCACCCATTCCAAATGGTGACCGAACAGCGGCTCTCGGTATTTATTATGATTACGATTACCGGGGCAACGGATTGAAAATTGACGAAGTAGTTGAAAACGGACCGCTGGATAAAGCCAATTCAAAAATCAAGGCAGGAGATATCATCGAAGAAATAGACGGTAACCCGATCACGGACACAGTAGATCACTATAAATATCTGAATCGGAAGGCTGGACAACTCATACTGCTTTCAATCTATGATCCTGTAACACATGCCAGATGGCAGGAAACTGTAAAACCGATCGAAAGGCAGGATGAAAACGAATTGAGATATCAGCGTTGGGTAAAAGCAAGGAGAAAGGAAGTGGACAGTTTATCCGGCGGCCGGATCGGTTACATTCACGTGCGCTCGATGGATGATGAAAGTATGCGGACGGTTATCGAAGAAGCTCTTGGCCGTAATCTGAGTAAGGAAGCGCTAATCATCGATACCAGGTTCAATGGCGGAGGAAATATTCATGAACCCCTGAGTGACTTTCTGGCGGGTAAAAAATATATTGATATCATTCCGCATGGGCAATATGTAGGTTCAGAGCCTTATGACAAATGGTCAAAGCCGTCCGTCGTACTCATTGGCGAAGCGAACTATTCCGATGCGCACCTCTTCCCTATTGCATATAAGCTAAAAGGTGTAGGAAAAACAATTGGGATGCCAATTGCCGGGACAGGAACTTTTGTATGGTGGGAGGAACAAATAGATCCCACCCTGATTTTCGGAATGCCGATGGGCGGATGGAGGACCATGGACGGCATTTTTGCTGAGAATCACCAGCTGGAACCGGATATTAAAGTCCGCCTTGATTATAATATCATGACGAACGGACGTGACCAGCAGATAGAAGCTGCTGTTGCTGAGTTGCTAAAGAAATAGGGTTCAAATTTCCAAGTTTTGTTTCCTAATTTGGCCTTATGAACAGAGTGGTTATTACCGGTCTCGGTATATATTCTTGTATAGGTAAGAGCCTTGAAGAGGTAAAAAACAGCCTGCGTGATGGGAAATCCGGGATCGTTTTTGATCCTGTTCGTAAGCAAATGGGTTTCCGAAGTGCATTAACCGGATTTGTTGAACGTCCAAACCTGAAGGGTCTTCTGGACCGCAGGGCCAGAATTATGCTTCCTGAACAGGGAGAATTCGCCTATATGGCTACTTTACAAGCCCTTGCACAAGCCGGAATCGACGCTGATTATATTCACAGCCGGGAAATCGGAATTTTATATGGCAATGACAGTTCAGCTAAATCGACGATTGATGCGGTTGACATTATGCGTCAGAAAAAGGATACGATGCTGGTCGGATCAGGTGCTGTATTTCAAACGATGAATTCAACGGTTACCATGAATCTGGCAACCATTTTCAAACTCAGAGGGATAAATTTCACAATCAGTGCTGCCTGTGCCAGCGGATCCCATGCGATCGGACTTGGGTATCATTTCATAAAAACAGGTCTTCAGGAATCTGTTATCACCGGTGGAGCGCAGGAAATAAATCCTTTATCCATGAGTAATTTTGATGCACTATCTGCGTTTTCTTCCCATGAAAACGAACCGGAAAAAGCATCCAGGCCCTTTGATAGAGACCGGGATGGTCTGATTCCCAGTGGCGGTGCGGCAACGGTTGTTCTGGAAAGCCTGGAATCTGCCCAGAAAAGGAATGCAAATATTTTAGCGGAAGTTGTCGGCTATGGGTTTTCTTCCAACGGAGAGCATATTTCAAATCCCACGGTAAACGGACCTGTTCGATCATTGCTGATGGCTTTGAAAGATGCCGGGATGTCGCCCGCCGATATTGATTACATCAATGCGCACGCAACATCCACCCAGGCCGGAGATTCAAGCGAAGCCAGGGCTTTGGTGGAAGTATTTGGAGAAAAAGCAGTACCGGTGAGTTCGACTAAATCAATGACCGGACACGAGTGCTGGATGGCAGGCGCCAGTGAAATTGTTTATTCAATGATTATGATGCAAAACGGATTTATTGCTCCCAATATCAATTTTCAAAATCCGGATGAAGATTCATCCAGGCTGGACATTGTAAAAACGTGCACAGAAAAAAATATAAATGTATTTTTGTCGAACTCATTCGGCTTCGGAGGAACAAACTCTTCCCTGATCGTAAAAAAATGGAGACCCTAACAGATAAACTAACCCGCCATGAAACAACATCAACCATTTATTGATAAAATCAACCGTTTTTTAAGTGAGGAATTTGAAGTGGATACCGAGTGTATGCTTCCGGACGCAAATATCCGGAAGACGCTGGACCTGGACAGCCTCGATTATATTGATCTCGTTGTTGTCGTCGAAAATAATTTTTCCTTCAAAGTAAAACCAGAAGATTTTATACGGATCATCAGTTTCCAGGATTTCTATACGTATATTATCTCACGCGTTCAATCTAAAGAACCAATCGATGCCGCCATGGCAGGGCAAGTCCAGGGGTAATAAAGCCGGTTTTCAGATTTTTGTCTGGGTTCTTAAAAATGCCGGCCTGAGACCTGCTTACCTGTTATTGCGTTTTGTTGCTTTTTATTTTTTTATTTTTTCCGGTAAGGCATTTCGTTTTCAATTTTATTTCTTTCGTCGCCGACTGGGCTATTCATGGCTGCGAAGCATTGGGAATATTTACAAAAATTATTATTGGTTCGGTCAAACGATCATCGACAAGGTCGCACTCATGTCGGGGATGAAGAACCCTTTCCGCTTTGATTTCGAAGGTGAAGATTATTTACGGCAAATGGTCAGCCGGAATAAAGGCGGGTTGCTTTTAAGCGCTCATGTCGGCAACTGGGAAATTGCAGGACATTTATTGCAACGACTCGGCACAGACATGCACATCGTAATGTATGATGGAGAAGCCCAACAAATCAAAGACTATCTGGCCACTGTAACTGAAAAACATTCGGCTCATATTATCCTGATCCGGGAAGATTTGTCACATATCTATGCTATACAGGAAGCTTTGAATAATAATGCATTTGTTTGTATGCATGCCGATCGTTTCCTGGAAGGAAACAAAACACTCAATGCTCTTTTTCTGAACAAAGTGGCGCAGTTTCCGGCAGGTCCCTTTCTGCTCGCACGTACGTTCCAGGTTCCCGTTTCATTTGTTTTTGCCATGAAGGACTCTTCATTCGAATATCATTTTTATGCCAGTGCTCCAAAAATCTATTCCGGTGGCCGGGATTCTTCTGTTGATGAAATGTTGCGGGATTACTGCCTAGCCATAGAAAAATGCATCCGGAAATATCCGCTTCAGTGGTATAATTATTATGACTTTTGGGCTTTTTAGGCTTTAGGTTTTACGCCTTATCTTTAGGGCATGTCATTCGAAATCCAAAACGCAATGGATCTGATTCCTCAGGGGGTACCGTTTGTTTTTGTTGATAGTCTGATTTATATAGATGAGAAGACTTCGCATGGCGTCTTTAAAATTCCCGAAGAGAATATCTTTGTAAAGTCAGGTTTTTATTCTGCCTCGGGCATGGTGGAATCGATGGCGCAGACTGCTGCAGCCGGGACTGGATATTTATGCAGGAAAAATCACAAAAAGATCCCACTGGGTTATATCGGGGCGGTACAAAAACTGGAAGTGACCGATTGGCCGCCGGCTAATGCAGAAATTACTATGGAAATAAATCTGATCACAAATATTTTACAAGTCTCCCTGGTTTCCGGTATAGTAAAATATGGTGAAAAGCTCATGGCGTCCTGTGAAATGAAAATTTTTGTAACCAATTAAACATGAAAAATAGACTACTGCTTTCTATTTATGTTATCATCATCGTTTTTGCTCCATCTTTCGTTAATGCCCAGGCAATATCGGCAAAAGCATTTTACAATTCCGATAACGTCACTGCAACTTATCTGGGTATTGACTTTACTCTTACCAAACTTATAAATGACAATGCTTCAAACCCCACCGTGATTGTATCAGAACAATTCAACGGCATTAACTTTCTGATGGTGAAAGAAAACAAAAAATATGATATTCAAAAGGCCTACCGATGTACAAACTGGATAGTTGACCTGAAATCAGTGGAAGCGCGGAATCTCAAAGCAAATCCCGACAGCCTGATTTCTTCCAACGATGCGGATCTTACAAGACTTACCGCATCGGATATTGATCAGCTGGTGGCTAATTTTGATTATGGTAGTCATAAAGGATATGGTATCTTATTGATAGTAGAAGGGCTTGATAAAACAAAAAAAATGGCCACCATCTGGTTTACTTTGATCAATATGGACGCAAAAAAAGTATTGACTACCGAACGTGTTGATGGTAAACTGGGAAGCGGATTCGGTTTTCGTAACTATTGGGCTTCCGCCATAAAAAACGCGATCGACCATGTTGAAAGCAAAAACTACAGACAATGGCAGGCAGCGGCCAAATAAATAGCCTTAGGCCTTTGGCCAGCATCTTTAGCCTCACGTATAAAATGCATGATAAATAAATTAGTCTCTACTACGGAAGTATTGGTACGCTTCAACGAAGCAGATCCGCTGGGCATTGTTTGGCATGGACATTATATCCGATATTTCGAAGACGGCCGGGAAGATTTTGGAAACCGATACGGAATTGGCTATCTGGATTTTTTCAAACATGGATTTGTGATCCCTGTAGTAAATGTTGAATGCTCCTTTAAGAAATCCCTGCGTTACGGAGATTCGGTGATTGTCGAAACAAGTTTTATTCCATGTGAAGCAGCGAAGATTCAATTTAGCTATCGCCTTTTTAATAAAAAAACAAAGGATTTGGTTGCTACGGGTAAATCAGTACAGGTATTTCTCGATAAGGAACAATCCGGTCTCCAACTGCTCAATCCTCCTTTTTTTGAAGAATGGAAAAAAAAACATCTTTCATCCTAAATCCTTCTGATGAGGAATGTATATGTGGTAGCAGATAATATTTATTCTCCCCTTGGCAGGGACACCGGGACCAATATAGAAGCGCTGAAACAGGGAAAGTCCGGAATCCGGTTACACACCGGGAATTTATCGCCCGATCCGTTTTACGCATCGCTGTTTGATAAATCATATAGAATTGAAAATGGTTCAAAAACTTTTTTTGAACAAATTGTTCTTGCTTCAGCATCGGATGCCTTAAAAAGTGCAGGAATAGAACCATCTGATAAAAAAACCGGATTTATTCTTTCATCAACCAAAGGAAATATAAGTCTCATAGAAAATGTAAAAGATGAATCATACTCTGAAAAGAGAATTGCCTTACATACCAGTGCATCCATCGTCGCACGCGAACTGGGATTTATTTCAGAACCACTGATTGTTTCTCATGCATGTATATCCGGGTTGCTTGCCATGATAACAGGTATGCGATTGATCCAATCCGGATGGTACGATACGCTGGTGATTACGGGCGCCGATCTGATAACCCCCTTTATTTATTCCGGGTTTCAATCTTTCCAGGCGATCAGTCAGAATCCATGTAAACCATTCGATGCGGCACGCGATGGAATCAGTCTTGGCGAGGCGGCTGCCACCGTTATACTGTCAGCAAAAGGCCTTCCGGGATCAACTTTGTTAAGCGGTGGATCTGTTTCCAACGATGCAAATCACATATCCGGACCTTCCCGTACCGGGGAAGAATTATGGCTGGCCATTCGCCGGTCGCTGGAACAATCAGGTACCAGCGCAGAAGATATAGATTTTATTTCAGCGCATGGTACGGCCACCAGGTACAACGACGAAATGGAAGCAAAAGCATTACATCTGGCTTCCATGGAAAAAATTCCGCTCAATAGTCTGAAAGGTTATTACGGGCATACCCTGGGGGCAGCGGGTATTCTGGAATCCATTGTAACGATTCATTCCATGAAAGAAAATATCATGTTCCCCACATTGGGATATTCAACTCCGGGAACCGAAATGCCGGTAAATGTAGTGAAGGAAATAAGTAAGTCAAACATACGAAAAGCATTAAAAACTGCGTCCGGTTTTGGAGGATGTAATGCAGCACTTATAATGATTAAAGATTAATTATTAACTATTAACGATAACTTATATTATTATACAAATAACAGTCTCAGGCCTTGGCTTTAGCCTTAGCCTTAGCCTTAGCTCAATAGAATGAAATTTTTTACAAAAGACAACAAGACAGCTCTCGAAGCGAAAGGAATAGCCCAATGGATTGCCTTCGGACCAGTCGTTTTTCAGGTAGCCAGAGTAATGAGGAACACCGGAATCCTGCGCATATTATTGGAAAAAGGAAGTGCCGGACTCACACAAAATGAAATTCAGGAACAGTTGCAATTACCTGAATACGGCCTGCGTATTTTGCTTGAATCTTCCCTGGGTATAGGCCTGGTCATATTTAATGAAGGAAAATATACCATCACAAAAACAGGAACATATATTTACAATGATCCCCTGACGAATGTAAATATGAATTTTATACATGATGTAAATTATATGGGGTTATTTTATCTTGACAAGAGTATCGAAAATGGAAAACCGGAAGGATTAAAAGTTTTTGGGGACTGGGGCAGTATTTATGAAGGGTTATCCTCTTTGCCGCCTCATGTACAGAAAACCTGGTTCGCATTCGATCATTATTTTTCAGACCTGGCATTTCCATCCGCTTTATCAAAAGTTTACAGTACCCCCATAAGAAAAATACTGGATATCGGAGGTAATACCGGCAAATGGGCGATTGCGAGTGCGCGGTTTGTAAAGGATCTGGAGATCACTATCATGGATCTGCCCGGTCAACTGGAAGTAGCAAGGGAAAAAGTGAAACAGGCTGGTCTCGAAGACAGGATTCACTTTTATCCTGCCGATTTGCTGGATGAAAAAACAGTGTTCCCTACCGGTTTTGACACAATCTGGATGAGCCAGTTCCTGGATTGTTTTTCTGAAAAAGAAATCATATCCATATTGAAACGCTGTTATCAGGCGATCAACGACGATCAGTATGTACTGATACTGGAAGCTTTCTGGGACACGCAACGATTCGAAACCGCCGCATTTTGTTTACAGCAGACTTCCGTTTATTTTACGGCAATGGCCAATGGCAACAGTCAGATGTACCATTCCGAAATATTTATCCGCTGTATTGAAAAAGCAGGATTCACAGTGGAAGAAAAAATAGAAGATATCGGATTAAGTCATACTTTGTTAAAATGCAAAAAATAAACGTAAATCGTTAATCGAATAAGGTATATCGAATATCGAATATTGAATATCGAATATCGAATATTGCAAATCGTTAATCATTAATAACTAATAACTAATAATTAAGTCATATGCCGATCCAGTCAACAGATGTTTTGGTAATCGGGGCGGGCCCCGCGGGCACGGTTGCCGCCTCCATTGTAAATAAGGCAGGATTTAAAGTCAGGATCGTTGAAAAGATGAAATTCCCGCGTTTTGTGATTGGAGAAAGCCTTCTTCCACGTTGTATGGAGGCTCTGGAAGAAGCTGGTTTTCTGGAAGCAGTAAAAGAAAAAAAATTCCAGGAAAAAGGCGGAGCCAAATTTGTGAAAGAGGGCAAGACCTGCGATTATCAGTTTGCGGATCAGTTCACCAAAGGATGGCAATGGACATGGCAGGTTCCCCGTGCAGAGTTCGATAAAACACTGGCAGATACTGTAGAGAAAATGGGCGTTCCCATTGATTATGAGACGACCGTTACAGGTATCGAGTTCCGGGGCTCCGACTCGATCACGACAGTTGTTGATAAAAATGGCAAGGAATCACAGATTGAAGCCAGATTTATTATTGATGGCAGCGGTTATGGCCGGGTGATTCCAAGGCTTTTCAATATGGATAAACCTTCCAATCTGCCACCGCGTAAAGCATTATTTACTCATACTGTGGACCTGCGCAGGGAATTATCTGATGAACCGAACCGCATTACTATTGTGGTGCATCAGCCAGCCGTGTGGGTTTGGATCATTCCTTTTTCTAACGGAATCACTTCCCTGGGTTTTGTAGGTGATCCTTCTTTTTTTGCAAAAAATCCGGGCAGTACTGAACAACAGTTGCGCGCACTCATTGCACAGGAACCTTATCTGAAAGAAAGATTTAAGGGGATTGAATTTATATTTGAACCAAAAGTGCTGGAGTCCTGGTCTTCTACGACAGACCGGTTTTACGGTGATGGATTTGTATTAACAGGGAATGTAACAGAATTTTTGGACCCTGTGTTTTCCTCGGGTGTAACGCTTGCAACTGTATCAAGTCAAATTGCGGGAAAATTGGTTGTTGAGAAATTAAATGGACGCCAGGTTGACTGGGAAAACGAATATATGAAAATCATGATGCAGGGCGTTGATACATTCCGGTCATACGTCATGGCCTGGTATGAAGGAACGCTGGACACGATTTTTTTTGCTGACAATCAGGACTCAGGGATCAAAAGCCAGATATGCTCGGTCCTGGCAGGATACGTATGGGATCTTGATAACCCGTACGTGAAAAATCATAAAACATGGCTAAACCGGCTCGCTTCAATGATCACATACAGGGACGCTCAAGTTTCGAATTCTCTTTAAACAGTTCATTATATATTGCAACCCGTCCTTCATATCACCGCACGCTGTTTGATAACCCGGAATAAAGCTATAAAAAACGGGCAACTTTTTTTTGAGCAACCCGGTTCTCCGGACGAATTCCTGAATGCAGTTTATAAATATTTTGAAATTTCCTATCCGAAATTTCATAAAATGGATCAACTCTGCAAACTGGGTCTTCTGGCAACTGAATTATTATTAAAGGATACAAGGCACTCATCGAAATATGGGGAGACAGAAACAGGCCTGGTTTTAAGCAATGCAAATTCCAGTCTCGATGTGGATCTGAAATATGCCAAAACCATGCAAACAGGTGCCAGCCCGGCCTTATTTGTATATACCTTGCCCAATATCGTGATAGGAGAAATCTCCATTCGATGGCATTTTAAAGGCGAAAATGCATTTTTTGTATTTAAGCAGTTCGATGGTAATTTTATGGAGAAATATGTGAGCGGCTTATTCGAAAACAAACTCATCAATAACTGTATCTGCGGATGGGTCGATTATTTAAAAGAAGATTATCGGGCATTACTTTTCCTTGTTGAAACTTCCGGTGCCGAAAATGCAATTACTTTTACCGCAGACAAATTAAATCAATTGAATCAACAGGAGCATGGATAATTTAATGCAGAAACTAAAAGTGCAGGTGATAGAAAGACTTAATTTAAAGGACCTGAAACCTGCAGATATAGGGGATGACCAGCCATTATTCGTGGAAGGAATTGGTCTGGACTCCATTGATGCACTGGAATTAATCGTTTTATTACAACAGGAATACAATATCAAACTGTCAAATGCAGAAGACGGTCCCCGGGTATTTCATTCTATCCGGACTATGGCAGATTATATAACCGCAAACAGCGGTGCCGTAAAGGTTTCCACATGAATGTCCCTTCATTTGTTGCAGGTATGGGCATTGTTTCGGCAATCGGATTCGACGTGCGAACCAATCTGGATTCACTTTGTGAAGAAAAGACCGGAATTGGAACAATGAAATGGCTTTCTTCTGCACGTCATCGGGAATTGCCTGTGGGCGAAGTAAAACTCAGCAATGCAGAACTTGCTGACATTACCGGACTTTCAGCCAGGCTTCCACGCACAGCGTTGCTGAGCTGTATGGCAGCAAAAGAAACATTGATGCATGCTGGTTGGAAAAAAGAAAATACGCTCCGGACGGGATTTATTTCTGCCAATACCGTAGGTGGCATGGATAAGACAGAAGATTTTTTCAAACTATTTTCAAAAAATACTGCAGCCGGCAAACTAGCCGACGTAGTACATCATGAATGTGGTTCAGTTACAGAATTAGTCGCCGATTTTCTGGGAATACAACATTTCACAAGTACCGTCAGTACAGCATGCTCCTCCTCAGCCAATTCAATATTTACAGGCGCCCGGATGATCCGCGCAGGGTTACTCGATTATGCACTCGTTGGCGGCGCCGATGCACTTACCAGATTTACCCTGAACGGATTCAATACATTGATGATACTGGACAACGATTTATGCAAACCTTTTGACGAAAACCGGCATGGACTGAATTTAGGTGAAGGGGCCGCATACCTCTTACTGTCCTCTGAAAAGGGGTTAAAGCAACTGAGTAATAACCCCATAGCGCGTATTACCGGTTATGCAAACGCCAATGATGCTTTTCATCAAACAGCTTCATCTCCCGAAGGTACCGGCTCCTTTCTCGCTATGAAAGGCGCAATGGAGAAAGCCGGTCTGCGGGCGAAGGACATTGATTACATCAACCTGCATGGAACAGGCACACAGAATAATGACATCGCAGAAGGAACGGCCATCAGGATTTTATTTGATGCGGGTTTTCCAAAAATGAGTTCCACCAAAGCTTACACAGGCCATACGCTTGGTGCAAGCGGTGCTGTGGAGGCGGTATTTTCAGTACTGGCCATTCAGCATGGCATTATTTTCCCTAATCTCCGCCTGGAAACACCCATGAAAGAATTTCCCTTTCAGCCGGTTACCGAATTATTACAAAACCAACGCATTCAAAATGTATTATCAAATTCTTTTGGATTCGGTGGGAATTGTTCATCGCTTATTTTTTCTGCTGCTTAATACCAAAAATGAAGATCTACATCATCTCCACTGGAAATATATCCCCCCAGCACAGTATGGATGTAGAGCGTTTTTTTCAATCACGAATCGAAACATCCGATAACTTTTTCAACGCTTTGGAGCCGGATTATTCAACATTTATTGATAGCAAAATGATCCGTCGTATGAGTCGTATTGTAAAAATGGGAGTGGCATCTTCTGCGACCTGTCTCCGGAATGCAGGCATTGAAATGCCGGCGGCTATCTTAACAGCCACCGCTTATGGCTGTTTGGAAGACAGTGCCAGTTTTCTCCGCAGTATGATTGAATTCGATGAACAAATGCTAAGTCCTACGGCCTTCATCCAGTCCACACATAATACCGTCGGCGCACAGATTGCTTTGTTACTAAAATGCCATCACTACAATAATACGATTGTGCATCGTGCATTTTCATTCGAAAATGCGTTGACAGAAGCTATTTTACTCCTGGAAGAAGGAATTTCGCCAATCCTGGCAGGAGCCGTTGATGAAATCACCAAAGACCGGCATGCAATCCTGAGTCGATTCGGACTTTATAAAAGAGATTCAGGTAATGTAGCAGGTGAAGGAGCAGCATTTTTTTTGCTGGCAAAAGAACCAGGAAATGATTATCAGGCCGTATTAAAAGCGGTACAGACAATTTACAAACCTCTTATTACGCAGGAGGATATCAGCCAATTTCTGTTTTCGCATGATTTGGCAAATGAACTGCCAGGATTGATTCTTCACGCTGAATCGGGAAATGATAAATTAAAACAAAAAAATTACCTGGCATTGAAAACTTCGTTTCCGGACACTCCGGAATTCGCATTTAAGTCCCTCAGTGGGGATTTTCCGACATCATCCGGTTTTGCGCTTTGGTTTGCGTCCCTTTTGTTGAAGGAGCAAAGGGCGCCCGTCTGGATGCAGGGAATAAAATTTCCCCTGAAAAATATATTTATACATCAGCAGGATGGTTTACATCATAGTTTTTATCTAATTTCTTCGTATTGACCAGCCGCGCCTTCAATATTTTTAGCATTCTTCTGATCCTTGTCTGGATATGGGCGGATAAATATCTGTCAATCGGCGCTCCCTCCTATGGCTGGCTGCTGCTTATCTATGTCTCCGTATTATTTTGTGGAAGCTATTTTATACGAATGGGATTTTTTATGAAATCCATTTGTTCCATCAAAACGAATGAGAAATGGATTGCACTCAGTTTTGATGACGGGCCGGCCGCATCCACCCGAAGTGTGCTGGACATATTGAGGAATAATGAAGCGGAAGCTGCATTTTTTTTAACCGGTAAAAAAATTCAAGGGAACGAAGATCTGTTAAAAAGAATGGTTCAGGAGGGTCATATTATTGGTAATCACAGTTTCTCACATCATCCCCTTTTCGACTTATTTAGCTCGGGAAGAATGCGGAATGATATGACAACAATGAATCGGTCGGTAAAGAATATAACCGGCCTTACACCCAGATTTTTCAGGCCACCCTATGGTGTAACCAATCCGAATGTGAAAAAAGCAGTCATGTCGGGCGGTTTTATTTCCATCGGATGGTCGATCCGTTCATATGACACTGTCATTAAGAACCAGCATCACCTGCTGAATAAAATATTGTCTGCATTAAAGCCGGGAGCCATCCTGCTTTTGCATGATACCAGCGAAACAACCGTGGCTATATTACCTGAACTGTTAAAATCCATTCGGCAAAAGGGCTTTCAGATAGTCAGACTTGATAAAATGATAAATTTAAACCCCTATGATTAAAGCAATCGTTCTATTATTAATAACTTTTTTCACTTTCACAGCCCGGGCTCAATTTCCGGGCTACACGCTATCAAATCATCCTGAAACATTTAGAAAATCGTTCTCCGAAGCAACGGCCTCTGTCGAATCTGTCCAGGCCGGTTTTACGCAGGAGAAAATGCTGACTATGCTTTCTGAAAAAATAAATTCAACCGGAAAATTCTGGTACAGGAAAAAAGACAAACTGCGGATGGAATACATACATCCCTACCCGTACCTCATGATTCTCAGTGGAGGAAAAATATTTGTAAAAGACGGGCAGAAAGAAAATCAATTCTCCGCCAACTCGGGTAAAATATTTCAGCAGGTCAACCGGATCCTGATCGATTGCGTTTCAGGTAACATGTTGAACAATCCGGACTTTCAGGCCCGGATATTTGAAAACGCCGGATCCTTCCTGATCGAATTTCAGCCAACGGCAAAAAACCTGAAGGAGCTGTATAAAAATATTAATATTGTAGTTGATAAGAAAGATTATACGGCAACCGTTGTTGAAATGATTGAAGTTTCCGGAGATAAAACCATCATCCGATTTCAGAATAAAGTATTAAATGCGCCCATTCCCGATTCGGTTTTTAATATTCCTTAGTTTATTTTCTTTGAATACCTCCTGCAATCAATACCGTCATCTGAAAAGAACTCCACCGGAAGTCAACTGTATTGAAAAATTCAAGCCTTCTTTTCTGCGGGAAGAATATAAAACATCAGTGGATGTTATCGGGAAACATATCAGCGGATTGTTATTGATCAAGTATATGACGGACAGCAGTACAAGAGTCGTTTTTACAAACGAAGTAGGCTTAAGTTTTTTTGATTTTGGTTTTTCACAAGATGATGGATTTGTTGTATTTCATATTGTGCCGCAAATGAATCAACCAGCCCTTATAAAAACGCTGAGAAAGGATTTTGAGCTCATCATGTTCAGGAATTTGGATGGAAATAAATCGTACAGCCTGATTGACAGTTCGGTTATTTATCATGCTTATCCGCAGAAAAATGGCGTAAATTATTATATTACTGATGAACAATGCAGCCGCCTGATCAAAATGCAACGCTCCTCTGACAAAAAACCTGTTATGGAAGCCATTTTCTTTAATGATGTATATGGTAAATCGCCGGATAGCATCTCCATCCGGCATCTCAATTTTAAATTTTCGATTTATTTAAAAAAAATAGCACCCCTTGCTTCTTAATAACCTGTATACAATCCAATCGTTGTCAGAAACTGACAATCAAATACAGGCAACAATAAACCTCATGTCGGATCATGCCGTTTTCAGAGGGCATTTCCCAGGCCAGCCCGTGCTTCCGGGCGTTTGCATGATGGAGATGATAGCCGAAGTCATGAGCTTTTGCCTGCATCGTTCATACCGTATTTCAGGCGGGCCCCTGATAAAATTTCTTCGGATGATAGATCCGCGAATAAATCCTTTGATCCAACTTGAAGTAAAATATCATCTATCATCCCCATCCATTATCACGAATGGCAGGATATTCTCAGATTCAGACGTTTTCATGAAATTTCAACTCAGCCTTGCACCTGAACCTGAGGTCTGATTTTTCTTTTTTCAATCCAGTTCAGCACAGGATTTGTCATCAGCGTTGTCAGGAGTGCCATTAAAACCATCATCGAAAATATATCTGCACTGATGATATGCATATCATATCCGATATTCAAAACAATTAATTCCATGAGGCCTCTGGTATTCATAAGTACACCAATTGATAAACTATCATTCCAGTTCTGTCCAAGGACCTTTGCAATAAGTGTACTGCCCCCAAACTTTCCGGCAACAGCACAGATCAGAATAAGCAGAAAGCTGATCCACAAACCTGAGCTATTCAGAATACCCGCGTTGGTTCTTAAACCGGTGTAGACAAAAAACAGCGGGAGGAGCATCACCATACTCACGTCACTGATCCGGTCAATTATTTTTCTTTGCAAATCGCCTTTTTTTGGAATAATGATGCCCGCCAGGAAAGCTCCAAACAATGCATGTATACCAATCACTTCAGTGCACCAGGAGGATAACAACATGCATGAATACATGATTGCCATCAGCCCATTACAGGCAATTTTCCCTTTTTCATATGCAGACAGAATTTTATTCAGAATTTTTCTTACCGGGATCAGCATGATGGACACGTACAATAACACCACGGCCACTACAAAGAATCCATTCATGCCCGACCCTGAACGAATCAGGGCAATGAGGATGGCCAGGATACACCATGCGGTTACATCGTCGGACGCCGCACAGCTAATTGCCAGGTTGCCAAGTTTGGTATCGGTTAATTTCCGGTCACGTATTATTCTCGCCAGTACAGGGAAGGCCGTAATACTCATTGCAATACCCATAAATAACGCAAAAGAGATAAAGTCGGTCTGACCATAAGAATGATATAAAAAATAAGATAAAAATATACCCATTGTAAAGGGAATCAGAATACTGGCGTGACTGATGATAAGCGCCTCAAAAGCCTGTTTTCGCAGCAAACGCGTATCCAGTTCCATACCAATAATGAACATGAATAAAATAAGTCCGATCTGACTGAGAAAACGCAGATTTGGCAAAGATTCAATGGGAAAAATAAAATGAAAAATGCGCGGAAACAATAACCCAAGCAGAGAAGGTCCCAGTATAATTCCTGCCACGGTCTCTCCTATAACTGCTGGTTGTCCGATTTTTTTAAAAAGCCATCCTAACAATTGTGTCAGAACAATAATGATGATGATCTGCAATAAAAGACGGGGTAAAGGTTCACGGAGATTCACCTTAAACAATCCGGAGAAAAATCCACCCGCATCCGGTTGGCCTTTGGATGGTTCAGCGACCGGAACAATAGCATGACCGAGTGATTTTCCAGTGTGAAGCAGGTAAAAAATCAACCCTCCGAAAACAACAATCAGCGTTGCATATAACGCGACCTGCCTTGCAATTTTCATCCGGTCAATTATTTTTCAGATGAAGATACTTTAAGCAGGAATAAAATAGTTGTATTTGCATAAGGCTGACTATGGTTTCTTTTTATTATTCAATAACATATATTTCGCCGTTTCGTAAAATGACTTCGTAAGCACAGACATTTTTTGTGCACTATCCGGCAGTGTTACTTTGTTCAACGGATCGTTTCCGATAACCGAATACATTTCTTCCTGTCCGGTATTCAAATTAGCGCGGTAAAGAAAAGAACCCATCAGTAAATCGATATATCCCTGGTCAGGATCATATAAAAATGAAAATGCCTTTGCAGGACTTGCGGCAGAATCCAGGAGGTCGCGCCCGAGAGTTGTGTTGCGATAGCTGATTCCCGTTAGTCCGGCTGCCGTGGGTAATAAATCCAGTTGTGAAACAAATTCATGTATCCGGCGGGGTTTTATCAGGGAAGGCGAATAAAAAAGCATCGGAACATGCATATTATCCAGTCTCTCGTTTGTCCAGGCCCGTGGAAACATATTTCCCGCATCCCCCGCAATACCATGGTCGCCTACAAAAATAAAAATGGTATTGGTGAAATAATTTTCTTTTCCGGCGGCCTCTAAGAATTTCTGAAAACAGAAATCCGTATATCGGAACGCGTTCATTTCGTCATTGGACTCAAATCCAAATGCTTTTAATGAATCTGACGGAATCTGCAGTTTGTGAAATTCTCCGAGGTCTTCCGCAGGAATTGTATAAGGTCTGTGGTTATCCGCCGTCTGAATAACCGCGAAGAACGGAGTCCGCTGTTTTTTCAAAACCTGGTTGGACTCCAGGAAAAGGTTTTTATCACTAATGCCCCATACGTCCAATTTCGATGCCTTATAATTCTCCTGTTCGTACAGATGCAGTCCGTCAATATTATTATTGAGCAACCCCCGGATATTTGCCCAGCTGGCACTTCCACCGATAAAATAATATTTATCATATCCCTTGAAATCATTGATAATCGTATGCTGGTTTACGGCTCCGGGATTGCGGCTGGTGGTACTGTTGGCCTGCCCGACATCCGGGATTCCGGTGAGTACGGCCCATACCCCGCGGGCCGTTCCATAGGAAGGCGTAAAACATTGATCAAAGAAAATACCCTGATCGCAAATGCTTTTAAAAAAAGGTGTGGTGTTTAACGGATTTCCCCACATCGAACTTTTGTAGGCACTAAAGGATTCGCAGATGACCACCACGATATTCGGTTTATTACTAACCGGCGGGCGGCTGATGACACGCTCATAATTCAAATTCACGGAATCACCGGTAAAATCAAAATACGGTTTGAGCACCGGATATGCTTTTCTCACCAAATCCAGATTATACATGGAATTCCTGAATTTCAAACTGCTGAAAAATGACTGGTAAGGATTGAGAGCGAGATTGGCCCGGTAATCATTGCCTAAACTAAATGCTTCACTCCATCTTAAATTATACTGACCAATATTTCCAAAAATTCCCAGACCAAATAACAGGAAAGCAGCCGTTACCCATATCCATTTCTTTTTTTTCCTGCTTTGGTCCGCAGACCGGGCAATAGACCGGTACAGAGTGATCATTAACCACCAAATCAAAAAACTAACTGCCAGGATCAATAATAACATGCGGATCACCGGGTAGTTTTCCCAAACGAGGGTGAGAGAAATGCCTGCATCCTGCATATAATTTAAAACACTTGCACTCAATCTCAGGTTGAGATAACTGTAATGTGCAAAATCGATGGTATAGGTAAAACTGGTGATCAGACAAGCAACGGCAAGCAGGACAAAATAAACTTTTTGGGAACGCCGGGAAATAAACGGATCCGAAATATTCATAGCTCCCAAAAGCAGCATGAATTCAAGTAAAAAACATACCATTTTCAAATCAAACCGGAAACCGAGAAGAAAACTGCTGCCTAATGTGGAGAACGGATTACCGCTATGATTAAAAACAAAATAAAATATGAGCCGGAGCAGGCCCATCCATACTAAAAAAATAATACCCACAACAAAAATCCAACGAATCAATTTAGGTATCTTTAGCACTTTAAGCATAATTTAAAATATGGGGATTAAAATTAGAGCAATTATTCTGCAATCATGATTTTACTCCATGCCGCGAATCACCTTGACGTTTTGAAACCATTATTGCGGTTTGATCATTGGTTGTTTCACAAAATAAACCAGATCTGGATAAATCCATTTTTCGATTTGGTACTTCCATTTGCCCGGCAACAGGAATTCTGGTATTTCTTTTATTTATTTTTGCTTGTTTTTAGTCTTTATAACTTTGGTATCAAAGGATGCTGGTGGGCCGTTTCCCTGATCATGACTGTCATCATCGGCGATCTTTTCAGCAGTTCACTGGTAAAATCGCTGATATGGCGGTTCAGGCCCTGCAGGGATCCGGAGCTGGCCGATCAGGTTCGGGTATTGGTGAATTATTGTCCGCAAAGTTCAAGCTTCACTTCTTCTCACGCCTGTAATCATTTCGCCGCCGCTTGGTTTATTTTTATAACTTTAAATCAAACGGGTTCCTGGCGCTGGTTGTTATTTGCCTGGGCTTTCGTAATTAGTTATGCCCAGGTGTATGTAGGGGTTCATTTTCCTCTCGATATTTTTGGAGGGGCCATCCTGGGAACTGCAATTGGTTATAGTATGAGTTTTCTTTTCCAAAAGCAGTTTGGAACCCTAAGTTTAAAGTAAGATTTGCATGGTTGCTATTTTAATTCTTTTCTGTTTAATCTTACTGAATGGATTATTCGTAATGGCGGAAATTGCCCTGGTTTCAGCGAGGAAATCCAAGCTGGAAGAAATGGCGTCTAAAGGTGATGTGAAATCCAGAGCCGCCCTTAAACTGACTGAAAATCCGGAACTTTTCCTTTCCACCGCCCAAATCGGCATCACCCTGATCGCAATTTTAACCGGTTATTATTCCGGAGAGAAATTCAGTGAAGATCTGCAGCCCTACATAGATAAAATACGCTACCTGCATCCGTATGCGCACAGCATTTCAACAGGTCTGATCGTAATTTTTGTTACTTTCCTTTCTATTCTTTTCGGAGAACTGATTCCAAAACGCGTTGGATTACTAAAAGCGGAACGAATTGCCCGGATTGTTGCTAGACCCATGAAGGTGTTTTCACAAATCGGTTATCCCATTGTTGCCCTGCTGAACTGGCTGAGTAATCTATTCTTTATCCTCTTTTCCATTAAAGCTTCTCCCGAAGGCGATGTGACCGAAGATGAAATCAAAGCAATCATCAATGAAGGTACAGAACAGGGCACCATTGAAGTTGCAGAGCAGGAGATTATTGAAAGGGTATTTCACCTGGGTGACCGGAATATTACTTCATTAATGACTCACCGAAGTGATATTATCTGGTTTGATCTGAATGAAACAGAAGAAATGATTAAAGAAAAAATTCTTCGTGAACCACATTCCGTTTATCCCGTTTGTGATGGGCAAATCGACAACATCAAAGGAATGGTCACTATAAAAGACATGTACGTGGCTGATGATTCAACGCCCTTTAAAGACATGATGACCCAGGCGCTGTTCGTACCTGAAAATAATACCGCCTATCAGATACTGGAAAAATTCAAGGAAACGAAAACACATAGTTGCTGTATCGTGGATGAATATGGAAGTCTGCTAGGCATGATCACACTGAATGATATTCTGGAAGCATTGATTGGCGACATCCCGCAGCCGGATATGTCAGATTATGAAATCGTAAAACGGGACGATGGTTCATTCCTGGTGGACGCCCAGATTCCTTTTTACGACTTTCTTGCACACTTTGATAAAACAGAATGGATGAACGAAGGTGAACATGAGTTTGATACGCTGGCAGGATTCATACTGCATCAGCTGGAACATATACCGCGGACGGGTGAACGGATGGAATGGAAAGACTTCAAATTCGAAATCGTAGATATGGATGCCCAGCGTATAGATAAAGTACTGGTGCAGGTAAATCTGCCCGAATTAAAGGAAGATTAATTTGTTTCGCCATCCCTGACTTTTATCTTTTTCTTTCCTGAATTCTTCTTCTCGTAGTCCTGCACTTCTTTTGGCTTTACCATTGTCTTACTTACATTTTTTGTAGAATCGGAAGCAGTGTCGGATTTTGGATTTTCCAGTTTCCCCATGGTATAAGTCTGAATTTTGTTGATCATGCCGGTAGACGGATCATAGAATTTCCATTGACCATGCCGTATGGCGACACCCTCATTTTTAACTATGACTGTTTTATATTCATTCAAGTGGTCAATATCTTCAATTTCCAGCGTGTCATACAGTTTATCCGGATTCAGGGCTCTCCAGGATTCCTCCCTGACCAATGCACCGGACGCATTGAAATATTGGCAAACGCCATCTTTGTTTCCCCACTTGTAAAATTCAAGCCCCGTCAGATCACCCTGCAGGCTATAAATCCGCCAGGTTCCCTCACGGCGATTATTTTTGTATTCACCTTCCTCTTCGTCACCGGGCTCTCCCCTTATTTCATCTTTTCGCTCCACCCATTTACCCTGCTTCATGTTTTTCGAGTCCACCTTATTGAGGGTATCTCCTTTTACTCCGATTATAAAAGAACCCGGCTGTGAAAAGCCTTTGCAGGCAATGAGCAGGAAAAACAAAAAAACTAGTCTTTTCATAATAATGGTCCTTCTGCAAAAAACGATCCGGTACGGTGAAATGTTGCGGTATCACATGCCGGTGTCTGCCTATATTTGCAACCTTAACAACTGTTCATGCTAAAATGTCTCTTCCTCATCACATTGACTATCAGTGCACTACAGGGATACAGCCAGCCAAAAACCATGTCAGAGATTAAGACGGAAATGGAAAAATCTCCGAACTCCCCCCTCTATGTTAAGGATATTTTGAAGAAAAAGTTCAAACTGGACACGATCGTCGTATCACGTACCAAAAATTTTAACAGTCTGGCAGACAGCCTGGCTTATACCGGAACACTTAAGAAAGTCTATGGGCCTTTCAACATGCAGGGGCAGAAATTCCTGGTTCAGATCCTGGCAAGGCTTCCCAATACGTTTTACAGAATCAGTCAGATTTTTATAGATACCACTGTTTTCAGATACCGGATGGCTGACAGTCTGGGCAGATCCATTCTGACCAAATTGCAAAACCACCAGGATAGTTTTGAGCACCTGGCACAAACATATTCTATGGGCGGCGAATCGGTTACGAAGGGTGATTTGGGATGGGTTGCCCGGGGAAGCATCATACCGGCCATTGACAAACAGCTTACGAAGGCCAGGAAAGGAGATGAATTCATGGTATGGTCAAGCAACGGGCTTCATATCATCAAACTGACGGATGGCCCCAGGCAGGATAATGGAGTAGCCCTTATGATGAGAGTATTCCTATAGAAAATATAAGAGGCCCAGCTCATATCCTTTTAATCCCAGGCCTGTTATCGAACCGACAGATTTAGCCGAAATCAGTGATTTTTGCCTGAATTCTTCCCGCGCGGCTACATTGCTGATATGAATTTCAACAACCCCTGTTTTAATAGCCGATATAGCATCCCCTATGGCAACAGACGTGTGCGTATAAGCGGCGGCGTTCAAGAGTATACCATCATAATCAAATCCCACTCTTTGTAATTCATTCACGAGTTCTCCCTCCACATTACTTTGAAAATAATCGATCTGAACAGCAGGGTATTTCTCCTTCAGGTCCTTCAAAAAATCTTCAAAAGTTTGCCTGCCATAAATTCCGGGTTCTCTTACTCCGAGCAGATTCAAATTGGGGCCATTGATAATCGCAATTTTCATTTGGTAAATATAAGTAATTCGAAAACTGATTCACCCTGATGAAAACTGTTTTACTGACGGACCTGAAGGGTCCGGATATCCGGAATATCAGTCCCATGGGAGGAATAATCCACCTGATTTTTTTTATTCGATTCCTTGAACTATATTTGTCCATCTAATTTGTAGACTGCCGAATATGCTTCATACTGTCTCTTTCGCATGTATCTGTTGTCCCTGTTGTAAGGGATGTTGTTGTTGATATCTAATTTTCAACCACATCTTTCTTCTTTCCTCTTTTTAAACAGGTTTTTTGATACATGGACACAGCAGCAGACATATTGAATTCTAATTTAAGCGGCCAGATAAGCAATTTATCCATCTCAGCTTCCCTGCATTTATTAACCGAGCTTTTCCCGGGTCAGGTTTGTTTTTCAACGAGTTTCAGCGAAGAAGATCAGGTTATCCTTCACCATATTGTTTCCGAAAATCTTCCGGTTAATATTTTTACGCTTGATACGGGTCGTATGTTTAGCGAAACCTATTCTGTATGGTCGACCACGCAGGAAAAATATGGCATTCATATCAAATCATACGTCCCGGACGCTTCACGACTCGAGACATATATAAATCAGAAAGGGCCCAATGCTTTTTATGAATCGGTGAATAATCGCCAAGAATGCTGTTTTATCCGGAAGGTGGAACCATTAAAAAGAGCACTGGCAGGGCAAAAGGTATGGATAACCGGGATTCGTGCGGAACATTCCGGAAATCGCAGTCACCTGAATCTGGTTGAATGGGATGAAGGCAATCGTTTGAATAAATACAACCCGCTATTGCATTGGAGTCAGGAGCAGGTAAAAAGGTATATATCGGAAAACGATGTGCCTTATAATATATTACACGATCGTGGATTTGTGAGCATTGGCTGTCAGCCTTGTACACGTGCCATACGGCCTGGAGAGGAATTCCGGGCCGGCAGGTGGTGGTGGGAAGACGCGGCGAAGAAGGAATGTGGGTTACACGAGAACACAAATACAAGTATGAGAGTATGAGAGTATGAGAGTATGGGAGTTAAAATCCCTACTCTTATACTCCCATACTCCCATACTCACATACTGAAAAAAATGGATTATTTAGACGAATTAGAATCTGAGGCCATTCACATTCTCCGCGAAGTAGCAGGACAGTTTGAAAAACCTGCTCTCCTTTTTAGTGGCGGAAAGGATTCAATAACACTCGTACACCTGGCACTGAAAGCTTTCAGACCCGGAAAATTCCCCTTTCCCCTGGTGCATATTGATACGGGACACAATTTTAAAGAGGCCCTGGACTACCGGGACCGCCTGGCTTCCACGATCGGAGAAAAACTCATCGTCCGTAATGTAGAGGACACGATCCGTTTAAAATCTTTAAAGGAACCCGCAGGTAAATTCGCCAGTCGCAATGCCCTTCAGACCTACACCCTGCTGGATACGATTGAAGAATTCGGATTTGATGCATGTATTGGCGGTGCCCGGAGAGATGAAGAAAAAGCAAGGGCCAAGGAAAGGATTTTTTCAGTACGGGACGAATTCGGTCAGTGGGATCCCAAAAGACAGAGACCGGAATTATGGAATATCTATAACGGCAAGATTCAAAAAGGTGAAAATGTACGTGTATTCCCAATCAGCAATTGGACGGAACTCGATATATGGAATTATATACGTCGCGAAAAAATTGATCTGCCTACGATCTATTTTTCCCATGAAAGAGATGTGATTTCACATGAAGGACAACTAGTGGCGGTATCCTCTTTTATCCGTCTGGAGGAATCCGACCAGGTGATGCGCAAAACAGTCAGATATCGCACCGTCGGCGACATGACCTGCACGGCAGCGGTAGAATCTTCAGCGAGTAATATTGATGACATCATCAATGAAATTATTCTTACCCGGACCAGTGAACGGGGTGAAACACGTATCGATGACAAGATTTCTGAAGCTGCCATGGAAGACAGAAAAAAGAACGGATATTTTTAAATAATAAATTCCCGAATGGATCTTTTACGATTTATAACAGCAGGCAGTGTGGATGACGGAAAGAGTACTCTGATCGGCAGACTCCTGTACGATAGTAAAAGCATATTGAGTGACCAACTGGAGGCTTTGGAAAGACAAAGCAGGAATAAAGAGGAAGGAAGTATAGATCTGGCATTGCTCACCGATGGCCTGCGCGCTGAAAGAGAACAGGGAATCACCATCGACGTCGCTTATAAATATTTCAGTACGCCCAGAAGAAAATTCATCATTGCGGATGCCCCCGGCCATATTCAATATACCCGCAATATGGTTACGGGAGCTTCCAATGCACAGTTGATGATCATCCTGGTGGATGCACGAAATGGCATCGTTGAACAAACAAGAAGACATACCATTATCGCTTCCTTATTGAATATGCCGCATGTGGTTGTAGCCATAAACAAAATGGATCTGGTGGAGTTTTCCCAGGATGTTTATAATAATATCGTCATTGAGTACGCCGCGATTGCCAAATCGCTGGGCCTGAAGCATGTCAGCTTTATCCCGATCAGCGCACTGAATGGTGACAATATCGTAGACAAATCCGATCACATGAACTGGTATGAAGGCCCGTGCCTGCTGGATTTTCTTGAAACAGTTTCGATAGAATCAGAAATAAACCTGACACATGCCCGCATGCCTGTTCAATATGTAATTCGTCCACAAACGGAGGAATTGCCCGATTATCGCGGTTATGCAGGAAAGATCATCAGTGGTGTATACCGCGTGGGCGATGATATAGTTGTTTTACCATCAGGACTTAAAAGCAGACTGACACGCATAGAAACCAATCTGGAAAATGTGCAGGAAGCTGTTGCCGGACAGGCCGTCATCCTGCATCTGGAAGATGATATAGATATCAGTCGCGGTGATGTTCTAGTGAAAAAGGATCTCCCGCCACTCATAGGACAGGACCTGGAAGTTTTGCTCTGCTGGATGGACAGCAAACCATTGAAACCCGGCAATAAATATTTGATCCAACAGAACAGCCGCCGGATTAAATCGGTAGTGAAGGAAATCGAATACAGGCTGGATGTGAATTCACTGGAGAAAGTGGAAGGTATTGAGAGTGTTGGTCTGAATGAAATTGTGCGTGCCAAAATAAAAACGGCTTCACCATTGGCTTATGATCTGTATAAAGATCTGCGGGTGAACGGAGGCCTCATACTGATTGATGAAAACAGTAATGTAACCGTAGGCGCCTGCATGATTCAACAATAATTTTTAATTAAGATAGCGGATGAACCACAGCAAACAAATACAAAATGTAATCTTCGCAGGTGCCGGACCAGGGGATCCTGAATTAATTACACTTAAAACAGTCAGACACCTGCGAAATGCCGATGTGATTATCACCGACCGTCTTGTAAGCGAGGCCATTCTTGATTCTTATGCGAATCCTGGTGCCTTGATATTACATGCCGGTAAACAAAGAAAAAGAGAAGGTTCAACGCCACAACATATCATCAACGAATTACTGGTAGAATATGCTTTACAGGGAAAGAAAGTTCTTCGGTTAAAAGGCGGAGACGTATCCGTTTTTTCAAATCTTCTGGATGAACTACAGGCGCTGAATAAGTATCATATACCTTATGAAATTATTCCGGGCATTACCGCTGCCTGTGGCGCTGCTGCTTACGCCGGTATCCCTTTGACTGCACGTAACTATGCACAGGCCGTGCGTTTCCTTACGTTACACAAAAATGAAGTCATCCAACCATCCTACTGGATGGAGCTTGCTCAAACCGAAGATACTCTTGTGTTTTATATGTCGGGGGCTACAACAAATGAACTTATAAAACAATTACTTGATCATGCCATTGACCCGGGAACATCCATTGCCGTGATTGAACAGGCTACCACACCCTGCCAAAAGATATTCAGCTGCCGCATTGACCAATATGAACAGGAATTCGGAAACAGGAATTACACATCCCCTACCCTGATCATCATTGGTAAAGTGGCATCATTGCACCAGGAATTTAAATGGGTACCGGAAAATGAATCAGACAGAGATTTATATTTTAAACCAGTAACAAAAAATAAGGAAGAGGAGGTCAGAGCATGAGCCCGGAAAAAAAGAATCAGATCAGGGAATTTATTGATTCCCTTAGTAAGCAGGAGCAAGCCTGGACCAATGGATATCTTGACGGTATTCTGAATGGTGCTCCTGTTACAGAGGCGCAGACTACCAGGGTTGGCGCGGACAATAAAAAAATTACTATAGCTTATGGAACTGAATCCGGTAACTC
>Ga0209167_10000413_pt1 | contig 33099 bp, 34 predicted proteins | sample Coa_R1_9_FD_187154 | JGI IMG/M metagenome (GOLD analysis project Ga0209167, IMG submission 187154) | Surface soil microbial communities from Centralia Pennsylvania, which are recovering from an underground coalmine fire - Coalmine... | ecosystem: Environmental > Terrestrial > Soil >...
CCCAACTTCCAAGCAAGCCGCGCGACGCGCGCACCAAACAGCGCCGTAGCTAGCGCGGCTTGCTTGGAGGGCAGACCGGCGCCCGTTACCCCATCTACGCTTCTTTGGCCGGGCATCACGAATTTGAGACGCACAGGTTCCCAATCACCCCCGTCCCAAGAGGCCTCAACCTCTCCACCGTACCGCCTTGGTTTGGTCAAACCGGGGTGAAGTCTGGGGCGACTGGTATCCGCAAATCCGCCGGCGGTTGGCATGCCCCGGGGATATGGCACAGCTACGGAGAGCCAATGGATTCCTCGCTGAAACCGAAGCAAGCGGACGATCCGCACGATTTCGTGGTGGTCCCGCCCGACGCCGTTCGGGTTGCGCCGTCGGATGACGAGATTTCCGATCTGTTGCGCGCCGCCGCGCGGCAACGTTCCGACGGCCAGGTCCGCAACGTCGACCCTATGGCCGAGTTGTCGGTCTTGCCGGCCGACGCGACGTTCAGGCCCACGGCCGACGCCGCCCCCTTGCGCGGCCGGTCGACCGGAAGGCGCCTGATGCGCGCGCTCGCAGCCGTGCTGATCGCGGCCTGCGTCGGTGCTGCCGCGATGGCCTGGCAGGCCTCAGGCTATGCCGCGAAAAAGCTGGTCGCCAAATGGATACCGCAATTCGCTTTGACCAGTTCGCTGTCGCTCGACAAGCTCGGCCTCGGCGCGGAATCCGCAAGCCCCGCCAACGAGTCTGAGGTGGCGGATGCGCCGCCCGCGCAATCCGCTTCGCCCGAGCAAGCAGGACCCGAAGGCGCTGCCGCAATCCCCGCCGCGCCTCCTGCGGACTCTTCGCAATCGCTTGCGTCGATGGCGCGCGATCTTGCGAGCGTCAGCCAGGAGGTCGAAGCGCTCAAGGCTGGCATCGCGGAATTGAAGGCGAGCCAGCAGCAAATGGCGCGAGACCTCGCCAAGGCATCGGAAAAGGCATCGGAGCCGATCGCGCGCGCCAAGCTCACTGCCGCCGCGCCGCATCCGCCTGCGGCGCGCAAGCCGCAGCCGGTCTATTCGCCGGCGCCAACCGCATCGGCGCCCGCCTACAGGCCGACGGCGTCGCCCTATGCGGCGACGCCGACCGTGGGGGCGTCTGGCGCGCCGCAAGCTGCCCAACCCTACCCGCAACCTTATGCGCCACGTCAGGTTGAGCCCTTGCCGCCGCCCGCCCCGCCTCAGCTTCCGCCTGAACCGGGGTTCGGCTCGGTGCCGCGCCCGCCGATGCCGGTGCAGTAGCGCAGAGTCTGCGTGGTACGGTGAACTTGCTGTGGTATGGTTCCCTTTCGCAGGAACCAATCGGGCTGCGAGTGGCTTGGTTCGTACACCTCGAACACCGGGAGACCGCCATGAAGATCGCAACGATCATTTCGACCGGTGCTGTCGCCCTCACCATCTTCACCGCGGCAGCTTTGGCCCAACAAGCGCGTAACGGTCTAATTACCGGGATCAACCGGCTCAATAACACCATCGCGATTCGCCAAATACAGAACGGCACCGTCGGCGCGAGTGCGGGCGACGCTGCCGAAGAGTTCAAGGTGCAAAGCGGCGTGTCGCTCGACGATTGGCACGCGGGCGACAGGGTCAGCTTTACGGCCACGGAAACGGGCAAGACAAAGACGATTACGAAGCTGCAGAAGCCTGAAGCTGGCGCCAAGTGACAATTAACTGATTAGCGATTTTCCGATTTTCCGAAATTGTTCTTGACGGCGGGGTAGAAACAGTAATATTGAGTCGCGGTCCCGTCCTTCTCGAGGGGCGTTTCGCGATCGTCAAAGACGTAGGGCGGGATGCGGTGGACGCTTTGGCGCTTTTGACGAATGGCGCATAAGGCGGACGGCGAAGCCGTGTGGTCCTGACATCCCGACGCTGATGTCAAGCTCGTGAGCCGATGATCTTGCGGGCGATGGTGGCAAAAGAGCCCGGTCACCAGGGAGAGCGCGGAGGAAACCGTTAAAACCATCGCGCGGGGAATGCCGGGTGATTCCCGGTGTGACCGTGGTGACTACACTCGTATGCTCATTTTATTTTGCATGCGAGGCTGCGGGCGCATCGCGCGCCCGGCATTCCCTGCGCCCTCGGATTGAAGAGGGTGGGACGAGCAGGCCAAGCCTCGCGCGAAACAAGCGGCGAGATCGCGAAGTCGTATCCTTTCGTCATTGCGAGCCATCGGGCGCGCGTTCGCGCGACCCGTTGGCTCGCAATGACGTGTTGTTTGAGTCCGGCTGTTTGAAATTCGAATCCAGGCCGTCATCGCCCGCGAAGGCGGGCGATCCAGTATTCCGAGACGCCGGTGATGATGCGAAGAGGCCGCGGCGTAATGGATACCCGCATGCGCGGGGTATGACGACCGCGTGTGAAATTGCCTTACCCCAGCAACACCGCGTCCGCGCCGTTCACGGCTTCCGCGCTGTCCATCACGGTTCGCTCCAGCGCTCCCGCCTGCACCGAGACGTTCTCGGCAAAGAACCGCGCCAGCGTGACGTAGCGTTGCGGGTCGCCTTCACTCAAATTGCGCGCGGCGAGCGCTTCGGCTGCCAGCATGCAGCCGCCGAGCGTCGATCCGAATTGCCTAAGATAAGGCGTGGCGCCGGCGAGCGCTTCGTTCGGCGCCGAGGTGACGCGCTCCAACAGCCAGCGGCTGGTGCGTTCGAGCGAGGCCAACGCGTCGCGCAATTTGGCGCCGGTGGTGCCGAACGCCGGATCATTCGAGGCCTCGACCTCTTTGACAATGCCGGTGAGTTCCTCGAGCAGGGCCCAGACCGATTCCCCGCCATTGGAGGCAAGCTTGCGCGTCACGAGGTCGATCGACTGAATACCGTTGGTGCCTTCATAGATCGGGGTAATGCGCGCATCGCGATAATGCTGCGCGGCGCCGGTTTCCTCGATGAAACCCATGCCGCCGTGAATTTGCACGCCGAGCGAAGTGACTTCGTTGCCGATGTCGGTGGAAAAGGCCTTTGCGATCGGCGTCAGCAACGCGCCGCGGGCCGCCGCGGCCGCGCGCGTCTTGGCGTCGGTGGCGCGCACGGCAACATCGAGCGCAACGGCGGTGGCGTAGCAGATGGTGCGGGCGGCCGCGGTGAGCGCGCGCATCTGCATCAGCATCCGCTTGACGTCGGGATGCACGATGATGGGATCGGCATCGCCATTTGTCTTGCCGACGGCGCGGCCCTGGCGGCGTTCCTGCGCAAAGGCCAGCGCCTGCTGATAGGCGCGGTCGGCGATGCCGACGCCCTCAAGGCCGACGCCGAGCCGCGCCTGATTCATCATCGTGAACATGCAATGCATGCCGCGATTTTCCTCGCCGATCAGGTATCCGATGGCGCCGCCCTTGTCGCCCATCGTCATCGTGCAGGTGGGCGCGGCATGCATGCCGAGCTTGTGCTCGATGCCGCTGGCATAAATATCGTTGCGCGCGCCGAGCGAGCCGTCGGCATTGACGAGGAATTTCGGAATCAAAAACAGCGAAATGCCCCTTGTGCCTGCCGGCGCATCGGGCAATCGCGCGAGCACAAAATGCACGATGTTGTCGCTCATGTCGTGATCGCCATAGGTGATGAAGATTTTCGTGCCCTTGATGCGGTAGGTGCCGTCGCTCGCGCGCTCGGCGCGGGTGCGCAGCGCACCGACGTCGGAGCCGGCCTGTGGTTCGGTGAGCTGCATGGTGCCGGGCCATTGGCCGGACACGAGCTTGTCGAGATAGATCTTCTTCAGTTCATCGCTGCCATGGGCGTCGAGCGCCTCGATCGCGCTCAGCGTCAGAAGCGGGCAGAGACCGAAGGCAATGTTGGAGGCGCTCCAGATTTCGGTGCAGACCGCGTTGATCGCAAGCGGAAGGCCCTGGCCGCCGAAGGCTTCCGGCCCCGACACCGCGTTCCACCCGGCTTCGGTCCAGCGCCGGTACGCATCGGGCCAGCCCGGGGCGGTGGTCACGTTGCCACTGTCGAGCTTGATGCCGTGTTCGTCGCCGACGCGGTTGAGCGGCGCCAGCACGTCGGAGGCAAACCGCCCTGCCTCCTCCAGCACCGCGGCAGCGATATCCTGATCGAAATCGCCGTAATGGCCGGCTTTCACGGCGGCGATGAGGCCCGCACCATGATTGAGGGCCAGCAGCATGTCGTTGATCGGCGCGCGATAAGTCATGACAACGATCTCGCTTTGGATTGGCAGGATTGGCAACCGCCTGTCGTCATCCCACGAAACGGGGCGGCTCTCAACTCCCCGACGGCCGGAATTGCCCCGTCAACGGTCGGGTTTTCGGCCCCGGGCGGCCGAAACAGCCTTGCGGAAATTGCCCGGCCGCCGCGAGAGAAAGAGCAGGCCGGTTTCGACCCGAATTCAGCCTGCAGCCTGTTGAAATGGCTTAACTCTCTATATAGACCGGCGTGGCCAGATGGATTTCGCGGAAATGGCTGCTTTGCCGCTTTCCGCCTGTTGGGGCGTCGCCAAGTGGTAAGGCAGTGGATTTTGATTCCACCATACGGAGGTTCGAATCCTCCCGCCCCAGCCAGAGATTCTTGATTTTAGAGAATATTCTTTTCTAGATGAGAAAGGCCCGCCAAATGCGGGCTTTTCTCATCGCCAATAGTCTCTGGAGACTGACGTTCGCACTTTTTGGGCCGAGTATTCCCGAAAGTCTCCAGTCGAATTCAAGAAAACTCCCGTTTTCCGGAGACTCGCCCCGGAGACCGAAGAATAAAACCACTGCGTGGTAGACGTGGCAGTGCGCTTTCGTTTCAAATGTCTCAACCGGCGCGCGCATGCAACCTGCTGCCGGTTTAGTGAGCAACGAGCTTTCTGAACCGCTCGACCAAACGACGGTTGTGTTGAATCTCATCGGCGATGACTAACTTGCGGGACTTAAGATCAGCAATCGCGAAATCGTCCATCGGGCTTTGATGCGAAGCCTCTTCTATTTCCTTTTCAAGAACCGCGAATCGCCGTTCCAAATAATCAACGGTTGTTTGCGCCATGATCGTCTCCGACACGCAAGCATCAGCATATAAGCGCTAAACGGCGAACGGCTCTTTGAGCTGAATCAAAAAAAGCGGACGCCATCAGGTGTGGCGTAACAACCCAAAAGCATCCGCGTCTTCCGTTGAGAAAAAATTCTTTTGGTCTCAGAGAGACCGCAGCGCAAAACGCTTGATTGTTCAAAGAATTTTTTCGGTTTGATCCAGATCAAGGCGATTTGCCACGTTCGGTAGCTCCACTGTAACTATTCGCGGAAACAAGAAGAAGCCAAAGGAGGGACGCCATGACGGCGACATGTGCCCAATGTGGCGAGGCGCTTATTGCTCCCGAGTGGTCCGAATTCGTTAGCGAGCGTTTGGTGATTAATCTTTGGTCCTGCACAAAATGCGGTGATCGCTTCGAAACCGTGGCGTGTATGCCTGCCGATGCCGCGCCAAAAATGAGTGAAAAAGATTGGGAGGCAATGTTCCCCCCGCTGTTGGTAGCCTGAAACGAGATCCGATTATCGGGTCAATGTCGCTGTCGCTTGTCAGTGGTCCAACATCTTGATGGACGGTCGGGGTAATCGACAACGACAGTATCCATTCTCTTAAGGTTTCCATGCCGAAAAAGCAGAACGAAACGGTTCAACGACGAATGTACTGAAGTTCGTCCAACCCATTGGCGTGGCGTATGGATAGCGGACTTAAACAATGAAAAGTAATCCCACTCTTTCCAAGATCACACGCTCTCAATTCGAGACGACGTCAAATATGGTTGCACCGTAAAGCCTCCATGGGTGACGGGAAACACTTCGCGTGAAATCTCAAGCAGAGAGGTGTATCGTGGGTCTCTCCATAGGAGACGATGATGGCTGAGAATAAGACACCCGCTGATCTAGCACGTTCAATGATGACCAAAAATCTCGACCAAGCTCACGAGGCGATTGCTAACTATTTTAGGTTGGTCGAAAAAAGCATATCAACTTCGCCGTTGGGTGCGACAGATCAGACCAAGACCTTCAGAAACTATGTGGAGCAGAGTGTAGCCGCGAGTTTTGGGCTTTCGGACAAGCTGCTACGAGCAAAAGATTTCCAGGATGTCGTGCGTATCCAGACAGAGTTCTTTCAAACGCAACTAAAAGCGTTGACTGAGAAATCGAAGGATTTTTCTGATACAACCAAAAAAGCACTTTCGGACGCAACTCGTGTTGAGATTAAGTGAGCGGCGAGAGTTTCGGCGCTGCTGCAGCAGCGGCTTCAGCGAACTAAAAATTGGCTTTCAATTCCTGACAAACGCAAACGGACGCTCCTGAGCCATAGTCTCAAAGGCGTCCGTTTTTTGCATTGAGAAAAGTTCTTTTTTTCTCTGAGAGAGAGCTTCCTCAACGTTATCAGGATAACTTTAATCCGCTGCGGTGTCTTTGATTTGGGTCAATGCGGCGTCAGAAGCGACCGCTCATCCAAAATATGCTTGAACGTCGCCGCTTTGCGATTTCTCCCTGATCCATTGCAGCGCACAGTATTAGGCTTCAAAATCCGTAGATCGTATCGATTTCGCCGGCGCGCGATTCGCCGGGATTGGTATGATTGAGTAGGGTAGGCCATGGCCGGAATTACATATTTCGTGGCATTGCCGTTTGATGTTGCTGACGGCAGCGTCGTTGTTGGTGAACCTATAGAATGCCCAAGCCCCGCAGCCGCGATAGAGCGGGCGCAAGGTCTTTGGAAAGTGTTGGGTCACACAGGTGCGGTCGCGTTTAGCCGCACTGGCGATCCAGCGACCGGTGATTTCAGTGACGCGACCGTCTTGCGAAAGTTCGGCGACGTGCCGGATGATTTAAGTGTGTTGTGACGTTGCCATCCGTCCCATGATTTCTCGCCCAGCACTGGCGCGGCAACATGATTAAAAACGGGCTTTACAAAATCAGCACTGAATTTTTGGATGGCGCAGGCATCACCAATGTCCAAGTCATGATATTGCAGGATGGCAGGCTGCACGGTGGCGGTCCATTCTTTTATACCGTTGGAAGGTACACTTGCTCTGGTGGAAAGTGGAGGGAAGCATCCGTGGGCGGGAAAGATCGTCACCTTGGGATTTATGGGAACCTACCGCGATGATGGCGCTGAAATCGATGCTGTGGCGCTCGTCGGCAAGCAACGCGTTGGCTTCAAATCGATTTTGCGGCTGTTTGAGGCGGACTGACTCACAGACGAAGTGTGTCACCGCTCTATAAGTCAATAGCGAAATTACTGGGTTTCTGAAACCTATGAACCGGCTTAGGATTAAAAAGCACTTGAGTATCTAAATTGACGAAAGAAGGGGATTCAAAAAATGGATTCCTTTACTGTTGCACCCGAGCTGAGGGGTACGAAAGGCGATATCATCGCTGCCAAAATCGAAGTGCCCATTCTTGTTGTAATGATTTACGGTATTGTCGAATTCATCCGATTGGGTTGGTCCCTAAATCACTACTTTTACACTTACGCACCGGTTCTGGGCGGCGTCGCTGCCTCAGTAGGTCTTTTTACTTATTTTTTTATTGTATCGGTGAGGCACAAAAGGAGCTGGAAAAATCTCTTAGTTCTGCTCGGATTTCTTCCATATTTCTATTCGCTATACATCATTGGCGTTCTCGGGCTGTACACTATGTTTGAAGGCGTCGTCGGAGTGTTTTCATTTTGGTCAATGATCGGTGGAACATTTTGGGTTTTTGTGGGATTTCATCTGATCTATCGGTTTTATCTGATGACAGAGATCGTCAGGCGACACGATGAAAAAACGGCGCTGGCTAGTCAAAGTGACATGAGCTGAAAACGGTGTGGGTGGCCGCGATTAGTCCACTAGGTTCCTCCAAATTTTACCGATCTTTAACCAGCCCTCCAATCGTCGGCCAAAGTTTACTAGCCATGTTGGATCAAAATCGAAACAGCGGATAATGGAATGACCATTCGCAACACAGCTGTCAAGCTCGCAGCAAAGATGCGTTTGTCTGTCGACAGTGATGGCGCCCGGAGTCCGGGCATCGGCTCCGCCGAATGGTGGGTCGGGCGCCTGGAATTTGTAACGCTGATACTCACTCAGGGCTGCCTCAGGCAGAATATTGCGTTACGTTCAATGAAATCTAGTCGGCCACTGCGGGCGGCGGAGACCTTAAATTTCTGAAAAAATCCAGACAACACAGAACTTAGCCACCAAGACTTATGAGCGATGCTGAAAAAAACGAAGTCACCCGTATTCGAGCCCGGCTTGCTTCGCTGAATGCCGAACGAGCGGAGCTTGAGGAACGTCTCGCGGCGTATGAACGCCGATGTAAGACGCTGATCCGCGTCGATCACCCTCCTACACAAGCGGACAATCCGCCTACAATAACGACTTCTTCTTCGACAGCAGAAAAGGTGGCGCTTTTCCGACGATTGTTCGCTGGCCGTCCCGACATCTTCCCCGTTCGGTGGGAAAATCGGAAAGCGGGTAGATCTGGCTATGCCTTGGCTTGCGCCAACGAATGGGCCAAGGGAATTTGCGGAAAGCCCCGAGTAAAGTGCGGGGAATGCCCGCACCAGGCGTTCATTCCTGTATCCGATGATGTGATCGAGAAACATCTTCGCGGTGGTGATCGGGGAGTGCACGCCGATTCCGACTTTGTTGCTGGCGTCTACCCACTGCTACTGGATGAAACTTGCTGGTTCTTGGCGGCCGATTTCGACAAGGACGATTGGATGGCCGACGCTGTGGCCATGGTCGATACTTGTCACGCCAAGGGCGTACCCGCCGCGCTGGAACGATCCCGATCTGGCAACGGCGGCCACGTCTGGATGTTCTTCTCTGAGCCGGTTCCAGCGCGGATGGCCCGCCAGCTCGGCTCAGCACTCCTGACGGAGACTCTGGAGCGTCGACCGGACGTCGGTTTTGCGTCCTATGATCGCTTCTTTCCTAGCCAAGACACTATGCCGCTCGGCGGCTTCGGCAATTTGATCGCGCTGCCTTTGCAGCGTAAGGCGCGCGAACGTGGCAATAGTGTATTCATAGACAAGGATGGCCGCCCCCACGAAGATCAGTGGGCCTTTCTATCCTCTCGGTCGCGGCTATCCGCTGAGGCTGTGTCAGATATCGTTGCCGATGCGGAGAGCCGTGGCCGGATTCTGGGTGTCCGAATGCCCGTCGAGGATGAGGCCGCTGACGAACCGTGGCGCATGACACCCTCCCGTCGCAAGGAATGGGCGCCCATCGACACACCCCCACCCGACAAGATCAACCTCGTACTCGCGGACCAGCTCTATTTCGATCGGGCTGGATTGTCTCCCGCGATCATCGCCCGGTTGATCCGGCTGGCCGCTTTCCAGAACCCCGAATTCTACCGCGCCCAAGCGATGCGATTGCCGACATTCGGCAAGCCGAGGATCATCTCCTGCGCTGAACTTCACCCGCGCCAGGTGGGGCTACCGCGCGGTTGCCTTGATGAAGTCCTGGAGCTTATCAAAGCACTCGGCACGGAGGCCGAAATCAGAGACCTTCGGACGGCCGGCAATCCGCTGCCGCCTGATACACGGTTCTTGGGTGTTCTGCACGGCCCACAGATCAAGGCGTTCGAAGCGCTGACCCCGCACGACAACGGTGTCTTGGCGGCGACGACGGCTTTCGGCAAAACGGTTGTCGCTGCCGCGCTTATCGCTCAAAGGGCACGCAATGCGCTTATTCTCGTTCATCGCCGGGAATTGGCCGCCCAATGGGCTGAACGGCTCAAGACTTTCCTCAACATCGATCCAAAGGCCATCGGCATCATCGGTGGCGGCAAGCGCAAACCGACCGGTGTCATTGATATCGCTCTGATTCAAAGCCTCGCGCGTCACGGCGAGGTCTCGGACCTTGTTGCGGACTACGGCCATTTGATCGTCGATGAATGCCACCATCTTTCCGCGACGAGTTTCGAATTGGTGGCGCGGCGGGCGAAAGCACGCTACGTCCTCGGCTTGTCGGCGACAGTGCCCGCAAGGACGGGCACCATCCCATTATCTTCATGCAGTGCGGTCCAGTACGGCACCGCGTCGATGCTCGCGCGCAGGCGGCTGATCATGGGCTGAGACATCGCGTCAGGCATCGCCCCACCCATTTTCGGTTGCCCGAGCATCTAAGTTGCCTTGATCGGCCATCGATGCCGGCAGTTTACGCGGCACTCGCCCAAGATGCGACGCGCAACGATCTGATCTTTGACGATGTATTAAAAGCACTCGAAGCCGGACGGTCGCCGGTTGTCCTCACCGAGCGGAAAGATCATCTCGACCTTCTTCAGGGTCGTTTCTCGCACTTTGCGCGCAATCTCGTTGTGCTGAAGGGCGGCATGTCTGCCGCCGAACGCAAAGCGTCAGACGCCGCTCTTAGGGTGCCTAGCGACAGGGAGCGCCTGATCTTAGCGACGGGACGTTACATCGGAGAGGGCTTCGATGACCAGAGGCTCGATACGCTCTTCCTAACCATGCCAATATCTTGGAAGGGGACTCTGGCCCAATATGTAGGTCGGCTGCACCGCCAGCACCAAGGGAAAACCGAAGTTCTAGTCGTTGACTACGTTGATGAAGCGGTTCCGCTGCTCGCCCGGATGGCAGCCAAGCGACGGGCAGGATATCGCGCGCTCGGCTATACGATCGAATAGCGCTACCCACGCCATAAGCCGTTTTGTCAGTGATCACCAGAAAGCTAAAGCGTAGACAAGTGCTGGAAATTTCGGGCGTGCCATCCAATTCACCGATTTCCCCGCAACCGGATAGGCTTTCATCGGAGACTTGGGTTCGATCGCCACTGCGTGATGGGTCAGACACGCGCAGTGCCGCCGCGAAAGGCCAGCTATCAAGCCCCGTCGGCCCATCGGTTGCTGGAGGAGAGCGCTTGCCTGAGACAGTTGGGTTCCGTGGCAACGCAGCTTGCGGCTGCAAAAGTCTCCGAACCCGAATTCTGCGGAAATATGCGGAAATTCTGGCGAGATTTCAAAGGGCTTTTTCCAATCAGGAATGTGCAAGTTCGAATCCTCCCAGGTCAGCCAGCCAGTTCAGGTTTCGTGCAGGTTTCCCTCAGAGAGCGAAAAAGGCCCGCCAATAGCGGGCTTTCGCGAACTCGCCGTCAGTCTCCACCTTCCCATCTGACCCTATTGACCTTGCAAATCGCCGAAAGTCTCCGGCTAGGACCGCGAATATTCGGGCGTTACAGGCGGCGCTCAAGGCCTCTCATGACGTACTGGCGGCGCTGAAGCGCGAGGGCTCGCTTGCCTCTGTCTCGGACAGCTTGGCGGGCTTCGCAGTCCGACAGCAGGCCGTCGCGAAGCCGAAATACGATGAACTAGAGCGCCTCTATCATCTATGATCAGACCGGCGTCCTTCAAAATCCTTCGCTGTTTCTGAGCGCGATTGCGATCCCGTAATCACACGTATCCAATAGATCGTTCTCAGACCTTTTATCGTTTTGAATGTCTCGACTTGCTCAATAGCCATTTTGGATTATTGATTCTCGCTCCACCATTCGGGCTATCTGACCTTGCGAGGTGTACGAGTGGCCTTGACGACGATCCGCTGATCAGCGGAACTTTGCGGCCTCGACGAGCCACGGTTCGAGAGCGATCCGTGCGGTCTCGCGATGAGGGTCGAGCTTCTCGACCATTCGTAGCGCCTCCAGTGCAGATGTTACGCTTCCGGGGGCCCCTTCGGGCAGTGATGAGCGGCTGTGACGACGAGTTGAGGTCGACGATCGCCGTCTTGTCGTGCGCCGGCGTGATGCAGCATACTGTGCCCAATCGCCCGAACGCGCCTCAGGCGATTGGATTGAAATTCTTCCGTCCTCCTTGCTTCTCATAGATTTGCTGGCGCACGTCGGGCACCTGCCGGGGTAGTACGCCGGGCGCGCATGACGCTTGACAGCCCCTTCGGAAATGACGATCTTTAGACCGAATGATCGTTCATTCAGGCGGAATAGCCATGATACTGACGGACGAACAAGAGATGATACGTGCGACGGCACGTGATTTTGCCAAGGCGCAGCTTGCCCCCCACGCCGCAGAGTGGGAGCGCACCGCGACCTTCCCGCGTCAGGCGCTGCGCGAAATGGGCAAGCTTGGCTTCATGGGCATGACGGTGCCGCCGGAATGGGGTGGGGCGGGCGCGGACTATGTCGCCTACGCCCTCGCGCTGGAGGAGATTGCCGCTGGCGACGGCGCGTCCTCCACCGTTATGAGCGGGCACAACTCGGTCGGCTGCATGCCGATCCTCAATTACGGTACTGACGCGCAGAAGGAGCGCTACCTGCGACCCCTCGCATCCGGCGAAAAGCTGTGCGCGTTCTGCCTGACCGAGCCGCACAGCGGGTCGGACGCTTCCGCGCTGAAGAGCAAGGCGGAACTACGCGACGGTCGCTATGTGCTAAACGGAACCAAGCAATTCATCACCACCGGGAAAAATGCGGACGTCGCGTTGGTCTTTGCCCTTACTGAGAAGGGTGGCGGCAAGCGGGGTATCTCGGCCTTCATTGTCGAGACGGCCTGGCCGGGCTACCGGGTCGGCCGGATTGAGCGCAAGATGGGGCAGAACGCCTCGGACACTTGCGAGATCCGTCTCGAGAATCTCGAGATTCCAGCCGAGAACATGCTCGGTGGGGAGGGCGAGGGATACCGCATTGCGCTCGCCAATCTGGAAGGCGGTCGTATCGGCATCGCGGCGCAGTCAGTGGGTATGGCACGCGCGGCCTACGAACTCGCCCTGGCCTATGCGAAAGAGCGGGAAGCCTTCGGTAAGCCAATCATCGGGCATCAGGCGGTCGCATTTAGACTGGCCGAGATGGCGACCAAGATCGAGGCATCGCGTCAACTCGTGCTGCATGCCGCGGCATTGCGCAGCGCGGGCCGCTCGTGCCTGGTCGAAGCCTCAATGGCCAAGTTGTTCGCCTCCGAGATGGCGGAGCAGGTGTGTTCCGACGCGATCCAGACTTTCGGCGGCAACGGCTACATGGAGGATTACGACGTCGAGCGGATTTATCGCGCGGTGCGCGTCGCCAAAATCTACGAAGGCAGCAACGACATCCAGCGGCTGGTGATCAGCCGTTCGTTCGGAGGTTGACGGAGATCGCCATGCTGCCGCTTGCCGGAATCCGCGTCCTCGATTTCAGCACCCTGCTTCCCGGGCCAATGGCAGGACTGTTTCTAGTTGAGGCTGGCGCAGAGGTAATCAAGATCGAACGTCCCGGGACAGGCGACGAAATGCGGACCTACACGCCGCGCCTCGGCGAAGACAGCGCCAATTTCGTCCTTCTCAATCGCGGCAAACGTTCGATCGCAATCGACCTCAAGGCGCCGGATGCCGTCGCGCAATTGACGCCGCTGATAGAGCGCACCGACGTGCTGATCGAGCAGTTCCGTCCTGGCGTAATGGAGCGGCTCGGACTTGGTTACGCGGCGCTGAGCAAGATCAACCCTCGGCTCATCTATAGCAGCATCACCGGGTTCGGCCAGACCGGTCCGCGTCGCGACATGGCGGCGCACGATCTCAACTATCTGGCGCTTGCCGGTTTGCTGTCGCTGACAGGCGACCGCGAGGGCGCGCCGGGCATGCCGCACGTGCCGATTGCCGACATCGCCGCTGGCACCTATCCGGCACTGATCAATGTGCTGCTTGCTTTGCTGCAGCGCCAGCGTACCGGCCAGGGTTGCCATCTGGATATTTCGATGACCGATAATTTGTTCGTGCTCGCCTATTGGGGGCTCGCCAACGGCTTTGCAGCCGGTGCCTGGCCGACCGCGGGGAGCGCGCTGACGACCGGCGCGTCGCCACGCTATCAGATCTACCGAACAGCAGATGGCGGCTACCTTTCGGCGGGGCCGATCGAGCAGCGGTTCTGGGATGTGTTTTGCCGGTTGATCGAACTCGACGAGGCGCTGCGCGACGACGCCAAGGACCCTGTTGCCGCGCGGGCCGGAGTCGCCGCGTGCATAGCGGCATATCCGACGGCGCATTGGCGGCAGGTGTTCGAGGGACAGGACGCATGCTGCGCCATTGTTGCCAATCTCGCGGAGGCGGTGCGCGATCCTCATGTGGTCGCCCGCAAGATATTCGATCGTCAAGCGAGCGCTGGTGCCGAGACAATCCCGGCGCTGCCGGTACCGATTGATCCGGCTCTGCGCGATTCCGTCGTCAACAAGTCCGCCCCACGCCTCGGCGCCGACAGCGGCCTCGTCGGATCGGGGGCTGAATGACTCGCGCCCTCCAGATCGTCCGCCATGGGGAACCGGAGGAACTCGCTCTCGCCGAGGTACGGACGCCGGCGCCGGGGGTAGGCGAGATCACGATCGATGTGCATGCGGCGGGCGTCAATTTTCCCGATCTCCTGGTCGTGCGCGGCACATACCAGAACCTCGCGCCGCTACCCTTCAGTCCCGGCAAGGAAGTCGCCGGCATCGTCAGCGCCGTTGGAGCGCGCGCCACCGAATTCCAAGTGGGCGACCAAGTGCTCGCATTTGTCGAGAACGGTGGTTATGTCGAGCAGATCACCGTGCGATCCTCCCTGTGCCATCCGATGCCGGACGGACTCGATGCCGCCGACGCCATTGGTCTCGGCCTCGCATTCCAAACCGCGCATTTCGCCCTGTTCGCCCGCGGCCAGATGAACCCGGGCGAGATCGTGTTGGTCACCGGTGCAACCGGTGGCGTCGGAATCGCGACCGTTCAACTCGCCAAAGCCTGCGGTGCCGTGGTCGTTGCCGGCTGCATGACGGCGTCGAAGGCAGGTTTCGCGCGCGACCACGGCGCGGACCACATCGTCATGCTCGATGGCCCCGACCTCGATCAGAGACTCAAAGCCGAGATCGCGGCGCTGACCGGCGGCCGCGGAGCGGACGTCGTGGTCGACAATCTCGGTGGGCCCGTGTTCGACGCCTGCCTACGCTCGCTGGCCTGGTGCGGCCGCATCGTGGTGGTCGGTTTCGCCGCTGGAGCTCCGGCGACGCTGCGTTCCAACTATTTGCTGATCAAGAACATTGCCGCCGTCGGGCTGCATTGGAGCGATTATCGCGACCGCACGCCCGAGCGCGTCCGCGGCGCCCAACAAGAGATTTTTGCGCTGTGGCGCCAGGGACTGCTTGCTTCGCCGGTGACTGAGGCGCTGCGCCTCGATGATGCGGCGCTGGCGCTGCGCCGGATCGCCGACCGGCGGGTGCGCGGCAAAATCGTGTTGCTGACCGAGCGCTATGCCGGTCGCCTCGCTCCATCGCCCGACACTGCTCGCAGATAGGATCTATCATGTTCCAGACCTCTATCGCCGGCCGGATTGCAACGCTGACCATGAGTTCGCCGCCCGTCAATGCACTCAGCGAGGCTTGGCTCTCAGGATTTTCGCGCGAGATCGGCGGATTAGAAGCGCGAAGCGACTGGAAGGTGCTGCATCTGCGTTCTGACCAAAAGGTGTTCTGTGCCGGCGCCGACGTCAAGGAAATGCGCGTCCGCTTCGACGCTGCCGATGGCCCCGACCGGACCTACGCCTATGTCGCCTCGATTCAGCGGCTTTACTCCCGCATCGAATCGCTACCACAGGTGACGCTCGCGGAAATCGGTGGCGCCGCGCTCGGTGGCGGCTTCGAGCTCGCGCTCGCCTGCGATCTGCGCATCGCTGCCACCGAAGCTAAACTTGGACTACCGGAGGTTAAGCTTGGCCTCATTCCCGGCGCGGGTGGGACGCAGCGGCTGACGCGGCTCGTCGGCCGCGGTCTTTCTAATCGGCTGATCCTTGGCGCCGAAGTCGTCGACGGCGCCTCGGCCGCGCGCCTCGGCTTGGTGCAATGGGTCTGTCCGCGCGCGGAACTCGCCGATCGCGCGAGCGAGATCGCAACGAGCATCGCCGCCCTGCCGGCAGTCGCGCTCGCGGCAGCCAAGCAATGCATGACCTCCGCAGCCACGCCGGGCCGCGGCGGTTATGGCGACGAACTGGAATTGACGCGCAACCTTCAGACTAACGCCGAGACGCGGGAGCGCATCAGCGCTTTCATCGCCGAAGCGCGGAGCTGACCATCGGCAAGACACAGGGAGAACGACATGGATTTCGCGGGCAAGATCGCAGTGGTAACCGGCGGAGGGTCCGGGATCGGCAAGGCAACAGTCATGGAACTGGCACGCAGCGGCGCGCGGGTGGTTTGCGCGGATATCAACGAAACGACGGGAAAGGCGCTGGTCGAGGAAGCGCGCCGGTCCAAACTTGACGTCGAGTATGACTTCATCGACCTGACCGATAGCGCCTCGGTGCGCCGTTGCGCCGCGTCCGTCACGGCGCGCCATCCCAAGATCGACATCCTTGTGAATGCCGCCGGGTTCAGCCTCTTCTATCCATTTCTCGAAACGCCGCCCGAATACCTGGACAAGGTCATCGCCGGCAATCTGACCGGATCGCTCCATCTGACGCAGGCGCTGTTGCCGTCGATGATCGCCGCTGGCAACGGCCGGATCGTCAATGTCGCGAGCGACGCGGGCCGCGTCGGCTCGACCGGCGAGACCGGCTACGCGGCGGCCAAGGGCGGGATGATCGCTTTCACAAAATCGCTTGCCCGCGAGGTCGCGCGTCAGGGCATTTGTGTCAACTGTGTGTGCCCGGGGCCCACCGATACGCCACTGCTGGACACCCGTTCCGACAAGCTCAAGGAGGCATTCATCAGGGCGATCGCCTTCCGCCGGCTCGGCAAGCCACAGGAAATTGCCGACGCCATCGTTTTTTTCGCCGGGCCGAAATCGAGCTATGTCACGGCTCAAATACTGAGCGTCAGCGGTGGTCTCACTTTCTCGGGCTGAGCGAGGCAAGAATCTCTTCCAGCCGAACGGATAAGCGCTTTCAGTCCATCAAACAAGGATGCTTCGCATGACCTCAACAGCCATCCGCTTTAACCCGACCCGAGTCGATTTCTCGAATCTCAAGCCGCACCATTTCAAATGGCAACGCGAAGGGAAGGTGGCGACGATCACGCTCGATCGGCCGGAGCGCAAGAATCCGCTGACGTTGGAATCTTACGCCGAGCTGCGCGATACCTTCTGCGATCTGGTCTACTGCAGCGATATCACCAATATCGTGATCACCGGCGCCGGCGGTAACTTCTGCTCGGGCGGCGATGTGCACGAGATCATTGGCCCGCTGGTCGAAATGCAGCGCAAAGACGATATGGCTGGCCTGCTCGCCTTCACCCGCATGACCGGCGATCTGGTCAAGGCTATGCGTGCCTGCCCGCAGCCGATTATCACCGCGATCGACGGAATCTGCGCTGGCGCCGGCGCGATCCTGGCGATGGCATCGGATCTGCGCTTCGGCACCCCGCGCAGCAAAGTAGCGTTCCTGTTCGTGCGCGTCGGCCTTGCCGGCGCAGACATGGGTGCCTGCAACATGCTCCCCCGCATCATCGGTTCGGGCCGCGCTGCCGAACTCCTGTATACGGGCCGGACAATGGACGGCGCCGAGGCCGAGCGCTGGGGCTTCTACAACAAACTATCAGAATCCGACACGGTGCTGGCTGACGCGCAAGCGATGGCAAAGACGCTCGCCGATGGTCCAACGTTCGCGAACGCCATGACCAAAAAGTGTATCCACCAGGAATGGAACATGGGCATCGACGAGGCGATCGAGGCCGAGGCCCAGGCCCAGGCGATCTGCATGCAGACCAAGGACTACGAGCGTGCCTACGAGGCGTTCGTGGCCAAGCAGAAGCCGGTGTTCCAGGGCAATTGATCCGGGATGTGCATCGCATGGCGAAGTCGTCCAGCCTGATTAGTCGTTGAGCTTGCTGAACGCTTTCTTGCCGCGCGGCGTCAGCTTCGGGTTGAGCATGAGGCCGGTGCCTCGCGATACATAGTCGTCGAGGGTCATCATCGGGCGGAAGTGCCAAGCCTTTAGCGCCCAGGCGTGCGCGAACATTATGATCTGATAGGTGAAGAGCTCGACGTCGACGTCTTCGAACAGACCTCCAGCGATGCAGTCGTTGATGCACGCAGCGATGAGGCGATTGGTGGCAAGTTCTTTCTCCTGGATCAGCTTGCGCCGCATCTGGGGCAGCGACTTGGTCTCCCGATAAGCGAGCACTGTCGCTCCGATATTGGCGTCGATGACGGCGCAGTAGGCCTTGACCGCCGCGTGGAAGCGCGCCAGCGGCTCGCTCATATTTGCGATCGCGGCCGGCACGTGGCGCTGGTAGGCGTCGAGCACCTCGATCAGGGCCAGGAACAGTACGTCTTCCTTGTCGGAGACGTACTGGTAAATGGTGCCGATGCTGACGTCGGCCCGCTTAGCGATGTCGCGTATTGTGGTCACGTGGTAGCCGTTCTTGGCAAACAGCTCGATCGCCGCCGCGATAATTTGTCCGCGCCGCTTCTCGATGAGTTCGGGTACCTCCACCTTGCTCTTGACCGTCAGGCTCATGTTCACCCTTTTCGTCGCTGAAGTTTCGTTGTGATCGGCGGCCGCAGAACACAGTCGCCGATCAGTTGTCTTGCTTACAATGAGCCCATATTGCAAGTTCCGGTTGGCGGCGTGGTGGCCACGTTCGCCGCAATCGTCTCCGTTATGATTGGGCGCAGCTTGCCGCCCTGCTCACCGATGTAGCCGAAGTAGTTGGGAAGGATCATTTGATTGTCCTCGGCGCGCAACGTGACTTTGCCGAGGATGGTGTCGAACGTGCCGCCGCGCAGCGCCTTGGCGACATCGAGAGGTTTCACGCTGTTTGCCTTCTCGACCGCCTGGAAGATCACCTGCATGCCGAGATAGGTCTCGCCCTCGAAACTCGCTGGTTCATCGCCGTTATATTTCTTCTTCCACGCTTCGACGAATGCCTTGTTCGCCGGCGTGTCGAGCGTCGAGGAATAGTTGATGATGCCCCAGATGCCCTTGGATGTCGCTCCCAGCGTCTTGACATTGTTGTCGGTGACGAAGCTGACACCGGCGACGAACACCTTGTCGAGGACGCCGAACTCCTTGGCTTGGGTGGCGAAGTTGATGGCGTCGCGTCCGGCGAGCGCGACCCACAGACCCTCGGCGCCGGAAGACTTGATCTGCTGTATGAACGGTGCGTAGTCGTTGGAACCGAACGGCGAGTAGATCTCGGCGACGATGTCCTTCTTGTTGACCTTGGCGGCGTCGACGAAGCTCTTGCCGGAGTCACGGCCCCAGGCGATGTCCGCGGCGAGGATTGCCCATTTGGTCTCCTTGCGGCTGCTGAGCCACGGCCGGACCACGGCCGCGTCCTGTGCGTCCTGGTGATTGGCGCGGAACATCCGCGGCACGCAGGAGTCGCCGGTCAGCTTGTCGCTCTTGTTGATGGTCGAGACATAGATTGCATCCCAGCGCGCCAGCAGCGGGGCCATAGCGAGACCTTCGCCCGACGCGATGGTGCCGGTCAGGATCTTGTAACCATCAAGCGCCAGCTTCTCCGCCTGCTTGCGGGCGACCTCCGGCTTGGCTTCGCTATCGAGTACCTTGATCTCGACCTTGTGGCCGGCGACGCCGCCTTTAGCATTGGCCTCCGCCGCCGCGAACTCGATGGCTCGCACCGCCTCGGCTCCGAGGCCGGCATAAGTGCCGGTGAGGGCGGTTGGCACACCGATCTTCAGAGTCTCCTGGGCCAGCGCTGAGCCGGGTGGGGCGATGAGCCCGGCCGCGGCTCCGAGCAGGCCGAATGCGAGCAATTTTAACCTGGGCATGTTTTCTTTCTTTCGCATGTTTATATTCCTTCTCTCCTGGCGTTGACCTCAGACTGCAACGTGCCTCTTCAAACTCTCCATCGAGATACCCGCGAGATGGCCTTCCTCCACAATCGTGCCCTTCGAGAGCACGTAGTATCGCTCCGCGACCCTGTGAACGAGACCGAAGTGTTGCTCGATTAGCAGCAGTGCGGCGCCCGCGTCTGCGAGCTGGCGCAGGACGACCGCGAGTTCGTCAATGATCACGGGTGCGAGACCCTCGCTCGGTTCATCGAGAACGAGCAGAGAGGGGTTCGACATGAGGGCGCGCCCGATCGCAAGCATCTGCTGCTGGCCGCCCGACAAGGCGGTACCTGGCGTGTTTGCCCGCTCGCGCAGGATGGGAAACAAGTCGAACACGCGGTCGAGGGTCCAGGGCTTGTCGCGGCCGGTGGCGCCGCCGATCACCAGGTTCTCCCGCACCGTCAACGTCGGGATGATGCGGCGGCCCTGCGGTACCACGGCGATGCCGCGCCGCGCAGCCATGAAATGGCGGATAGGCGAATAGCGCTCTCCGGCAAGTCGAACTTCGCCGCTCAACAATCGGGCGACGCCGAGGAAGGTGTTGACGATCGTCGTCTTGCCGACGCCGTTGCGGCCGAGGACTGCGACGCGCTCGCCATCGCCGATCGTCAGATCGACGTCATGCAGGATGCGGGCGTCCCCGTAGCCAGACACGACGTTGCTGAAGGCGAGCAGTTCGCTCATACGGAACTTCCAAGATAGGCTGTGACCACCTCCGGAACGCCGCGTATCTCCGCTGGCGTCCCTTCGGCGAGGATGGCGCCGAGGTGAAGTACGGTGATGCGGTCGCAGATCGAGAAGACGACCTCCATGTCATGCTCGACCAATAGAACGGTGACGCCCCAACGGGCCGCCAGATCCTTGAGGCCATGGGCGAGTTCGAGCGATTCCTTGATCGACAGGCCGGCTGCCGGCTCGTCGAGCAGGAGGATCTTCGGCCGGCCAATCAATGCGAGCGCGAGGTCAAGCCGGCGCTGGTCGCCATATGAGATGTCGGCGGCACGTCTGAAGGCGAGAGCCGCCAGGTTCAATTCGGCCATGATCTCGTCGATATTAGGCGTATCGGCTGCCCGCGCCGCGAGCTCGAGCTGGTCGATCACGGTCAGATCCGGAAAGATGTTGGTGCGCTGGAACGAGCGCGCGAGACCCGCGCGGCGGCGCTGCTGCACCGTCATGGCGCTGATGTCGGCACCAAACACTTTGACGGTGCCAGACCAGCGTGGCGCGCGGCCCGACAGCACGTCGATCAGGGTCGACTTGCCGGCGCCGTTCGGGCCGATCAAGCCGCGGATTTCCCCTCGCGGCACCGCAAGGTCGACGCCCTTGAGGGCGCGGAACCCGCCAAACTGCCGGGTTAGTTGGCCGCCTTCGATCGCGCAGGTCTCAGCCATGGCCCAACCTCCTTTGCCATAGCCTTGCGAGGACGCCACCCAGGCCAACCGGGAGCATCAGCATGACGACGATCAGGATGACGCCGATGATCCCCTGCCAGTGCTCGGTAAAATCGCCGGCAATGTCCTTGGCGAAGAAGAAAATGATGGCGCCAAGGGCCGGGCCCCAGATCAGGCGCGGGCCGCCGATGATCGCCATGATAAGGGCTGAACCCGACAAGCTCCAGTGCAGCACATCGGGCGACACGAAGCTGTTGTAGAGCGTGAATAACACACCGGCGACCGCTGTGACGAAGGCCGACAGCGTCAGCACCAAAACCCGTGGGAGCGTTGTCTCGTAGCCGATAAAGCGCGCGCGCTCCTCGTTCTCGCGGATCGCAACGGTCAAGCGACCGAACGGACTCGCCGCGGTCAGGGCCAGGCCGAAAATGATCAAGACCAGCACGCTCCAGCTCAGCACGAACATGCTGTGCGGGTCCTGGAATATCGCCGTCGGAATGCCGAAGACGGTCGATGACAGGCTAACCGAGAAACCGTCCTCGCCACCGGTGACCTGCCGGGCCTTCATTGCGAATTCGTAGAATGCCTGGCCGACGGCGAGAGTCAGCATCGAGAAGGCGACGCCGGGAATCCGGACGATCACGAGGCCGAGCAGGAAGGCAAGCGCCGTTGGCAATACCAGCGCCAGCATTATGGCAACTTCCACCCGCATCGCGCCAAACTTCATGGCTAGCGCGATCGCGTAGCAGGCGATGCCGTAGAACGCCGCGTGCCCGAAAGAGACGGCGCCGTTCTGGCGCATCAGAAACCCGACGCCGGTGGCGAGAATGCCGGAGATGATCGCTTGGGTGAGCAGCGTCATCACGAGGTTAGACTGGACTGTTGCTGCAATCAGCGTGCCGATTGCGAACGCGCCGATTGCGGAGGCAAGCGCCAGTGCAGGACGCGGCGGGGGAGGGCGGGTGACGGTGGGTTTGCTGGCCAGGATGTCGGTCATCGTCAGATGTGGCTCCCAGCGATGCCGGTCGGGCGCCAGATCAGTACGGCAACCATCAGCAAGAACGGGATCATCGTCGCAGCCCACGGCACGTAGACCAGGCCAAGATTGTGCACTTGGCCGATCGCGATCGCGGCGATGAAGGCGCCAGCGAAGCTGCCGAGGCCTCCGACCACGACGACGATGAAGGATTCGATCAGGATGTAGCTGCCCATCGAAGGCGATAGCGCCAGGAGCGGCGCGGAGATAGTGCCGGAAATGCCGGCGAGTGCCGCCCCGAGCGCCACGACGATCGCGCTGACCCGGTCGGTGTTGACACCCTGCATCGCGGTGGTCAGCGGGTCGGCACTGGAGGCGCGCACGTACAGGCCAATCTTGCTGACGCGCAGCCACACCGACAGGCCGATTGCGACCAACGCCGCGACCGCGATGACCACCAGTCGGTAGACCGGGAAGCTCTCGCCAAAGATCAACACTGAGCCTGAAAACATCGAAGGCACTGGCATTTTCAAGAAGTCCTTGCCCCAGACGAACTGGGCGAAATCCTCAAGGATCAACAAGAGACCGAAGGTCACCAGCACGGTAACGATCGGGTCCTCGCGCTGCAGCGGCTGCAGGATCGTGATGTCGAGCAGCGCGCCGACCAGCGCCAGCACAATCGCCGCGGCTAGTATGGCACCCCAAAAACCGCCCATCACGGCGACGCTGAAGCCCACATAGGCGCCGAGCATGAACAGACTGCCGTGAGCGAAGTTGACGATGCGGCGTAGGCCGAAGATCAGCACCAGCCCGACCGACACGATGTAGAGGAGCCCGCCGTAGACCAAACCATTGAGGATCTGCACTAGCATCGGCGATCCTCATCCGTCCGTGGCGGCTGTTGAAGACAGCGTTCCCGGGGGCGCCCACCGCAACTGCGACACCAACACAAGGCCTGTTCGTGCCCTCTGCTTCGCTGGCATCTCCAACCGACCGTTCCCCTTTTTCGAGATGGTTGCGGTTACACCCTTCTTTCGGTAGAATGATCGTTCATTCAGTCTTGAGTGTCAATAGCGGGACCTCAAGTCACCCCGTTCGTTTGGCGGGTTTGTCAGAACGATGCGGGACAGTGGCGTGCGACAAGGGAAGAATGACAGTCATATTCTATCACGTCGTTCTGATGCGGCTGACCGATGCCGACGACGCCTTCCTTGCACGGCTGAGCGACTTTGGAGAGCGGATCCGCCACGAACTCGCCTACGTGCGGGACTACCAATTTGGCCGCAACGTCGCCCATCGTGCAAAGGGCTATGACTGGACGGTGATCGGCACGTTCGAGAATTCCGCCGACCACGACCGCTATCAGATATCGCCCGTGCACCAGGAGATGAAGGCATTCATGATGCCGCATATCGCCGGTATCGTCGTCTGCGATTTCGGCGCAACGGGGGGACCGTTGAAATGACCGGAAGCCACGACACGGCCGGCGGCTTCGTCTGGTACCCAAGCGAAGCCTTCAGGAATGAAAGCAACTGGGCAGCTTTCATCGCAGCCGAGAACCTTGCTAACTATCCGATGCTGGAGCGCAAGGCGGCGCTGGACCCCGAATGGTTCTGGGACGCCCTGATCCGCTTTCTCGGCGTGCGGTTCGTGAAGCCCTACTCCCGCGTGCTGGACCAGTCGAAGGGAATCGAATGGCCACAATGGTGCATCGGCGCGACCGGCAACATGACTCTGTCGCTGCTCGATAGTCATCTGGCGCGCGGCCGCGGCAGCCACGACGCAATTGTCTGGGAAGGCGAGGACGGAAGCCACGGCTGCCTCACCTACCAGCAACTCGCGAAGGAGGTGAGTCGCTTTGCCTCCGGCCTTGCGGCGCTCGGGTTCAAAAGCGGCGACGCTGTCGGCATCTATCTGCCAATGGTGCCGGAGGTTGCTGTCGCCTATCTCGCCCTCGCGCGCCTCGGCTGCATCATTTTGCCGCTGTTCTCAGGCTTTGGTGCCGCCGCCATCACGGTGCGGCTCAACGACGCCGGGGCGGTTGCGGTGGTCACGGTCGACGGTTCGCTGCGTCGCGGCAAGCCGGTCGAGATGAAGAGCGTGCTCGATGAGGCGATCAAAGGCGTGCCAACAATCCGTCACGTGGTGGTCGCCCGGCGGCTAGGCAACGATGTGCCGATGCAGGTCGGCCGCGACGCGTGGTGGAGTGATGTGGCGGCATGCGGCTGCGACGATTTTGCGGCCGTGGAACTGCCCGCCGAGCATCCCTTGATGATCGCCTATACGTCCGGCACCACGGGACGGCCGAAGGGCACCGTACACACCCATTGCGGCGCCACCGTCAAGACCGGCGAAGATTTCCTCCTGTGCTTTGACCTGAAGCCGGACGACCGGTTGATTTGGATAACCGATTTCGGCTGGCTGGTCGGCCCCCTTCAGGTGACGGCGGCGCTGCTCGCCGGCGCAACCTGCGTGCTGGCCGAGGGTACGCCGGACTACCCGGAGACCGGCCGCCTGTGGCGGCTGGTGCAGGACCACAAAGTCAGCTTTCTCGGCTGCGGTCCCACGCTCGCCCGCATGATGATGCGTTACGGAACGGCCGACATTTCGAAATATGACCTGTCTTCGTTGCGCGTCGCGGCCTCGACCGGCGAGCCGTGGGATCGGGATTCCTGGATGTGGATTTACGAGAATGCTCTCCGCCGACGCGGCCCCTTGATGAACTATTCGGGGGGTACCGAACTCGGCGGCCTGCTCGCTACTAACGTGCTCTATCCGATCAAGCCGGCAAGTTTCTTTGGTCCGATACCGGGGACCGGCGCGGACATCGTAGACCAAGGCGGCCGTAGCGTGGGTCCCGGCGAAGTTGGGGAGCTCGTGATGCGCCAAGCTTGCATCGGCACCACCCGCGGATTGTGGCGCGACCCTGAGCGCTACATTGAAAATTATTGGAGCCGGATTCCGGGGATGTGGGTGCATGGTGACTGGGCCTCGCGCGATGTCGATGGCTCATGGTTCATCCACGGACGCTCCGACGACACGATCAAGATCGCCGGCAAGCGTACCGGCCCGGCCGAGATCGAGGCGCTGTTGCTTGCTACCCACCGCATCAGCGATGCCGCGGCAGTCGCGGTCCCCGATCCCGTCAAAGGCTCGGCGGTCGTCTGCGCTGTCGTGGCCGGACCGAACGAGTTGCCCGGTTTGGAACTCGCATCCGCGCTTTCCGACGCAGTGGTCACAGGTCTCGGCAGTTCGTTTCGGCCAAAGCAGGTGCTGTTCGTGGGCGATCTGCCGCGTACCCGCAATCTGAAGACTATGCGCCGCGTGATCCGAGCCGTACTCCTCGCCGAAGAAGCCGGTGATCTCTCGGCCCTCGTCAATCCCGAGGCGGTCGAGGAATTACGAAAAGTGGTGGCGGCGCCACGGAGTTGAGGCGGAGTGGGGGACCCGAATGATGCAGTTGCAAGGACGGACAGCTCTGGTCTCTGGTGCTGGTGGACCGATGGGGCGAGCGGTGGCCGAGCGCTTCGCCCGCGAGGGAGCCTCGCTCGTCCTCACCGACATTTCGGGAAATCGGCTCACGGAGTCCGTCGCCGTGATCACGCCGCTACTGAGGACCAACTCCAAGCTAACTGCCCAGCGCGCCGATATCACACAGGCGGGGGAGGCGGCGGCGATGGTCGCGGCCGCGCGCGCCGCCGTCGGTCACGTCGACATCGTTGTCAATATTGTCGGCGGCATCAAGGCCAAAGTGTTATTTGAACCGATGGTGACGATGACGGAGGAACGCTGGGACGCAACATTCGCGCTCAACACCAAGGGTATCCTGCACCTGACCAAACTATTGGCGCCGCTCATGCTCGAGCGCCGATATGGCAAGATCGTCAACATTTCGTCGATCAATTTCGCGGGCGAAATGGGCAACGCCGACTACGGCGCCGCCAAGGCGGCGGTGGCCTCGCTGACGCGAACCATGGCCATCGAGTTCGCGCCTCACATCAACGTCAACTGCATTGCGCCCGGCACTATTCGAACGTCGGTGCTGCGACGAATGTCGGCGGACGAGCTTGCCTTCTACGCGACGAAGCCGCTGTTGAAGCGCCTTGGCGAACCGGCCGACGTCGCCAACGCCAGCCTGTTTCTTGCGAGTGACGAGGCTTCTTACATCACGGGTGAAATCCTCGCCGTGTCGGGTGGTATTTGGCCAGCGTTGTAGCCGTGCTTCGCGGACCCACCTTTCGGACCAAGGACAGTCTTGACAAACATTATGTTAGCGCTCCGCTACACCAGGACACATCGAATGCTACAACCGCCAACGCTATCCTGAGAGCTTGACCGATCTCAATCCAGCCGACTTACTTGGGAGGAAACATTATGGAGTACGAAGACATCATCTACGAGATCCGCAACGGCGTGGCCTGGATCATTATCAACCGGCCGGAGAAGATGAATGCGTTTCGTGGCAAGACCTGCGACGAACTTATCAAGGCCCTGTACAAGGCCGGCTACGACAAGGACATCGGCGCCATCGTGCTCGCGGGCGCGGGAGATCGCGCCTTCTGCACCGGCGGTGACCAGTCGGCTCATGATGGCAAGTACGACGGCCGAGGCACGGTCGGCTTGCCCATGGAAGAGTTGCATGCGGCCATACGCGACGTGCCAAAGCCAGTGATCGCGCGCGTACAAGGCTATGCCATCGGTGGCGGCAACGTGCTGTGCACGATATGCGACCTGACGATCTGTTCGGAGAAGGCCGTTTTCGGTCAGGTCGGCCCCAAGATGGGCTCGGTCGATCCCGGTTACGGTACCGCGTTTCTGGCGCGGGTCGTCGGCGAAAAGAAGGCCCGCGAGATATGGTACATGTGCCGCCGCTACACCGGTCAGGAAGCGGCTGCGATGGGGCTTGCCAATGTCTGCGTGCCGCATGATCAGCTGGACGCCGAGGTCCAGAAGTGGGGCGAGGAATTGTGCGAGCGCAGCCCGACCGCGATCGCGATCGCCAAACGCAGCTTCAACATGGATACTGCCCATCAGGCCGGCATCGCCGGAATGGGCATGTATGCGCTCAAGCTCTACTACGACACCGAGGAATCCCGCGAAGGCGTCAAGGCGCTGCAGGAGAAGCGCAAACCCGACTTCCGCAAGTTCTCCAAGTAGTGAGCCACACTTAAGACCGCCATCAGGCGGCCCAGCGGTCATATTCGAGGGACGGACGCAGCAAGTGAACCCGTATCTCAACGAGGATCTGGTTGCGCGGCGACGGCACGATCCAGATCATGAAGGCCATCATCGCCCGTAGTCGCACAGGCCGCGCGGCGGTTCCGGTCCGAAAAACGTACGTTGCTCAACCGTTACAGGAGACGCCCCATGGAATTCGATGCCGTTCTTCTGCCCCCGCGCCGCGCGGAGAGCGTTGTCCGCGGATATTGGCACGACCGCACGATCAACGACGACCTCGACGCTTGCCTTGTCGCTTGCCCGGACAAGCTCGCTTTGACTGCGGTTCGCCAGGACACCAGCGAGGTCCGCCGGTTCACCTACCGGCAGCTTGCGACCCTCAGCAATCGAATTGCGGTCGGATTGTCCCGCTTTGGCGTGGGGCGCAACGATGTTGTCGCCATGCAATTGCCGAACTGGTGGCAGTTCAGCCTGTTGTACCTCGCCTGCTCGCGGTTAGGTGCGGTCCTCAATCCGCTGATGCCGATCTTTCGAGAGCGGGAGCTCAGCTTCATGCTGAAGCATGGCGAGGCAAAGGTACTTGTCGTTCCCAGGCAATTCCGGAATTTCGATCATGAAGTGATGGCGAGAAGCCTTCAACCGCAGCTGCCATCGCTGAAACGCGTTGTCGTCGTTGACGGTGGAGGTGCAGACGACTTCGATGCGCTATTGACGCAGCCGGAATGGGAAAAGCAGCCGGATGCGCAAAGGATACTGACAGCGAACCGGCCCGGCCCCGACGATATCACCCAGCTGATCTACACCTCCGGCACGACCGGCGAGCCGAAGGGCGTGATGCATTCGGCCAACACGCTAATGGCGAACATCATTCCCTATGCGGAACGTCTCAAGCTCGGAAAGGACGATATCGTTCTGATGGCTTCGCCGATGGCCCATCAGACTGGTTTCATGTACGGCCTGTTGATGCCGATCATGCTGCGGGCAAGCGTCGTGCTGCAAGACATCTGGGATCCGGCAAAGGCGGCCGAACTCATACGCCAGCAGGGCGTAACCTTCACGATGGCGTCCACCCCCTTTCTGACGGATCTCACGCGCGCGGTATCGGAGACCGGGGGCGTGCCGAGCCTCAAGATCTTTTTATGCGCCGGCGCGCCGATTCCGGGTCCGCTGGTCGAACAGGCCCGCGGCACGCTCGGTGCCAAGATCGTTTCGGCCTGGGGAATGACAGAGAACGGCGCGGTCACCCTGATCAAGCCTGAGGACGATGATATCCTTGCCTTCACGACCGACGGCTGCGCGCTGCCCGGTGCAGAGGTCAGGGTCATCGACGCCGAAGGCAAGACTGTGCCGTCGGGGGAGATCGGCAGGCTTGTCGTTCGCACCTGCTCGAACTTCGGCGGCTATTTGAAGCGTCCGCAATGGAACGGGACCGATGCCGACGGCTGGCTCGAAACCGGCGATCTCGCGCGCATGGACGCCGACGGCTATATCCGCATAAGCGGTCGCAGCAAGGACGTCATCATCAGAGGCGGCGAGAACATACCCGTCGTCGAGATCGAGGCTCTGTTGTACAGGCATCCCGCCGTCGCCCAGGTCGCCATCGTCGCTTACCCGGATGAAAGGTTGGGCGAGCGGGCATGTGCCGTCATTGTGCCGAAAGCGGGCCACACGATCGACTTTGCCGCCATGACGGAATTTCTGAAACTGCAGAAGCTCGCCACGCAATACATTCCCGAGCGACTTATCGTGCGCGACGCCATGCCGGCGACGCCGTCGGGAAAAATCCAGAAGTTCAGGCTCCGCGAGATGCTGCGGGACGGCTGAACTTATCGCAGGATATTGTTTCGTGATTTTCTATTTGGTGGCGCCGGCGGCTTCCCGCTCCATGTCGCGGCCGGACAGGTCCTCGACCTGCATGTTGGCGTAGTCGCGCGCCATCTCCCGCATCAAGAATTTTGCGCCCGAGAAGTGGCATCCTTAGAGTTGCCGGTTGCCAGTCTAGAGCGACGTCGTCCCAAGATATGCAGCCAAGACCTTTGGGTCATTGAGCACGCCTTGCGGCTCGCCCTCAGCGATTGTCCGGCCATAGTCGAGGACGTGAATACGGTCCGCCAAATCGCCGATCATCTGCATATCGTGTTCGATCCAGACGATCGTCATCGTTAGTTCGTGCTTGATGCGCAGAATAAAGCGCGCCAAGTCCTCGCGCTCCTCGCGGTTCAGGCCGGCCGACGGCTCATCCATGAGAATGACCGCCGGCTCCAAGGCCAGAGCGCGGGCGAAGCCGACCAGCTTCTGCACGCCGAACGACAGGTCGCCGACGGGTACATGCCGGTATCGCTCCAGTTCGACCACGTCGATGATGCGCTCGACCGCTTTGCGATGCGTCACCTCGGAGCGCCGCACACTGGGCAGGAACAGCATTTCGGCGAGCGGATGGGTGGCGATGCGAGCGTGACGGCCGGTCAGCAGGTTTTCCAGCACGCTCATCCCCGCGAAAAGCTCACCGTGTTGGAATGTGCGGGCGACGCCGAGGCGCGCTATCTCGTGCGGCGAACGTCCGATGAGATCGATGTCACGAAACCGGATAGCGCCGCTCGCATGATAGATGCCGCTAATGCAGTTGAAGACGCTAGTCTTGCCGGCGCCGTTGGGACCGATTAGCGCCATGAGATCGCCGGGCTCGACCGCGAAGGACACGTTATCCAGCACGGTCAGGCCGCCGAAACGAAGGCTCAAATGCTCGACAGTGAGATCAGCCATACCACCTCCGCGACCGGCGATACTGCTTAACATCCCGGTAGGAGCGGCGTTCGCCGCCGGTCCCGCCGCTCTGGCCGAGATAGAATTCCTGCACGTCCTGATGGCCCTTGAGGCGCGCCCGGTCGCCGTCGAGCACGATGCGACCGTTCTCCATTACATAGGCGTAGTCGGCAATCTCAAGCGCCGTGGCCGCGCTCTGCTCGACCAGCAGGATGGCGATACCTAGCTCGTTGCGAATAGCGGTTAGGCGCTGGGTCAGTTCGCCGACCACGACCGGTGCCAGGCCGAGCGACAGTTCATCGATCAACAGCAGTTGCGGCCGGCACATCAGCGCGCCGGCGATTGCCAGCATCTGCCGTTCGCCGCCCGAGAGCAGCCCGCCGATGCGCGCCCGCAGGTCGGCGAGGCGCGGAAAGAAGTGGAAGACGATCTCCTCCTGCCGCCTGTGTTCCGAGGCACGGGCCGCGCGCGGCACGGGTGCGATCAGGTTCTCGGCTACGGTGAGGTTGGGGAATACCTTCTCCCGCTCAGGGACCAACACCACGCCGCGGCCAGCGATCTCGTGTGGTGGCCGGTTCTTAAGCTGGGCGCCCTGGAAAGCGATACTGCCTTCGGTGACGCGGGCGTCGTCGATGCCGAGAAAGCCGGAAATGGCGCGCAGGGTTGTGGTCTTGCCGGCGCCATTGGTGCCAAGCAGCGCGACGATCTGCTTGTCGGGAACGGTCAGCGTCACGCCCTGCACGGCGGTGATGACGCGCGTGTAGACGACCTCGATCTTGTCGACCTGCAACAGCGGGGCGTTCACTTACGGACTCCTGCTAGCGGCTCCTTCCTGAACGGCCAGAGCAAGAAGTAATTCTGCATCCGCCGCCAGATGCCGACCAGCCCGAGCGGCTCCAATATTAAAAACAAGATCATCACTACGCCGAAGGAGGCGTAGTTGACCGCGAAGATATCGCCGGCGAGGCTTTTCGCGTTCGGCAACAATTTGAGCAGGCTTTCGATTGCGTAGGGAAAAACGGTGACGAAGGCCGCACCCAACAGCGCGCCGAGCAGCGAACCCATACCGCCGATGATGATCATGGCGACATATTGGATCGACAGGAACAGATCGAAAGCTTCGATTGAGACAAAGCCGCGGTAATAGGCGAACAGGCAACCTGCCACGCTGGTCATAGCGGACGAGATCACAAAGGCGAGGAGCTTGTAGGCGGCCACGCCGATGCCGAGGGCTTCGGCCACCGTTTCCTTGGCATGGATGGCGCGCCAAGCGCGGCCGCTGCGGCTGCGCAGGAGGTTGATGCAGATGAGTAGGCTGCCCACGGCGAAGGCGAGCAGAATAAAGTACCAGATTCGGTCATCGCTCAGGACGATACCGGCGATCCGCGGTTTCTCCACCGCGATGCCCGTCGAGAAGCCGCGTTTGGTCTCGTATTCGCCGCCGAGATAGATGACGATGAAGTGCAGCGCCAGGGTGCTGACCGCGAGATAGAGCCCGCGCAGCCGCAATGATGGGAGGCCGAAGATCAGGCCGAGGACGATGCCGGTGAGCGCCGAAGCGGGCAACGTCACCCAGAATGGGGCGTTGATCTCGCGCGACAGGATACCGGTGGTGAAGGCGCCGGCAGCGATCAGCCCGGCGTGGCCGAGCGAGATCTGTCCGGCGTAGCCGGTGAGCAGCATGAGCGACAATGCGCCGATGGAGGCGAGCAGCACTTGGCATGCCAAGTCGAGCAGGAAGGGCGAAGCGGTGAAGGGCAAGGCGACCAAGGCTAGCGCGAGGATGATAAGGGTCACGCGCTCGCCGCGCGTCTGGATCAGGGCGATCTCGTCGGCGTAGTCGATCCGGAAATAGCCGCTGGCGCGGGGCAGGGGCCTAAACACGGTCGAGTTCCTCGCGCGTGCCGAACAGTCCCCACGGGCGCACGACCAGCATCGCGATCAGCACCAGGAACGGCACCACATCCGACAAGAGCGGATCGACGTAATAGATGAGCAACACTTCCGCGGCGGCGACGATCAGCGCGCCGAAGAGTGCGCCGACGAGACTGTCGAGGCCCCCGACCAGCGCGGCGGGGAAAGCCTTCAGCCCGATTACCGGCATGGTAGCGGTCAGTCCCGAATCAAGGGCCATCAGGATACCGGCCAGCGCGCCGGTGAGCGTCGAGAGGCTCCAGGCCAACGCGTAAACCCCGTGCAGGTTGATGCCGCGCTGGGCCGCGAGCAGCGGGTTCTGCCCGGCGGCGCGCATGCGCATACCCCAACGGCCGAAGCGCAAAAAGCCGAACAGCGCGCCGTAGACGGCAAGATTGGTGCCGACCAGCGCAGCAGACCACAGCGAGATATACGCGCCGCCCGGCAACATCAACGACGGATTGGGCAGCGCCAGCACCTGCGCTGGATATTGCTGCTGCGCCGACCACACCAGCAACACCACGCCGCGGATCAGAATGCCGAGTGCGACGGTAGTGAGAATGGCGGCCAGCGCCATCTCGCCGGTCATCTTGCGCATCAGGAAGACATAAACCAGCACGCCGACGACGAGGCTCAAGACAACCGCCGCGGCTAGCGCCATCGCGGGGTGGCCGGAGAACAAGGAGGCCGTCGCCAGCACCCCATAGGCGCCGAGCATCATCAACTCGCCATGCGCTAGATTGAGCACGCGGCTGACGCGGTAGATCAGCACATAGCCGCAGGCGATCAGCGCGTAGATCGAGGCAAGGACAAAAATGTTGACGAAGAGTTGCAAGGCGAAAGATGTCCGCTGGGGTTCAGTAGAGTGGAGCGTCATTCCGGCCCGGCGCAAAACACCGAGCCCGGCCATGGTCCCGATGGTGGTCCTGGATTCCGAGTTCGCGAGCGTCGCTCGCGCCCGGAATGTGTGCGCGCGAGATATGCGCCCTCACTTCACGTCATAAGTGTTCCAGTCTTGCACACGGGCGATCTTGTCGCCTTCCCATTTGTAGACCCGGTAATAGAGCTTGGTGCGGAAGTGGTTGTCCTTGGTCCACTCGATCGGGCCGCCGCGCAAGCCCTTAGTGTCGATTCTCAGG
>Ga0209167_10000414_pt1 | contig 32885 bp, 27 predicted proteins | sample Coa_R1_9_FD_187154 | JGI IMG/M metagenome (GOLD analysis project Ga0209167, IMG submission 187154) | Surface soil microbial communities from Centralia Pennsylvania, which are recovering from an underground coalmine fire - Coalmine... | ecosystem: Environmental > Terrestrial > Soil >...
GGGATGCGGGCGTCGGCCTCGCGCAGCTCGGAGCTGAAGGAGGCCTTCGTGCGCGAGGAGGACATCGTGCTGACGCGCAAGGTCTCGAACAGCGGGCGCATCACGCGGATCTTCGCCAAGGCGCCGTTTACGATCGGCGCGCCCTATATCGGGATCGCGGTGGCGGCGCGCAATTTCACGGTCGAGATGATGCGCGATCGGCCGCGCTATCCGCTACCTCATCCGATGAGCCATCTGCCGGCGGTCTACAACAAGGTCGGCGAGATGGATCTGCTGATCGAGACCGCCCGCGCGATGATGTGGAAGGCTGCGGCCGAGCTCGAGACCGATGACGGCGCCACGTGGTCGCGCAAGGCGGTCGCCGCACGGATGGTCGCGATCGAGAATTCGGTGCGCGTGGTGGATCTCGCGCAGCGCGCGGTCGGCGGCGCCTCATACTTCCGCAAGCTGCCGCTCGAACGCCATCTGCGCGACGTGCGCGCGGGACTGTTCCATCCGTTCGATAGCGACGAATCGCTGGAATTTCTCGGCAAGAGCGCGTTCGGTATTCCGATGAACGATCTCAGCGCGTTCGGCGGCGACGAACCCTCGGAGAGCGAGTCTTGAGACGCGCGCGGTTTCATGTGAAACATCGCGCGCGCCCACGCGGGTTGATCATCGAGCGGGAGCGTGTCGAGGAGTGAGCGACGACGGTGCGAAAGCGAAGTGCAACTGCGTCACCTTCTGTCAATTGTCTTCAGCGAACCACGCGGGGACAGGGACACACTGATCACCCGTTTCGAGCACCCAAGCGCCGTTTTCGTTACGAAAGCCGCTACCCTGAAATAAGCTGGCGGCAGGACTGTTCCGATCCGAAGGCAGAAAAAGTCCGACGTAACGCTGCGCCGGCTCGCGGTCGATGACTTTGCGTATCAGCGCTTGTTCCAGACCAAATCCCATTGCCCGACAGCTCATGATCACCGAATCAAAAATCACTTCATGCTCCGCGGCGCGCTCGACGACCGCGACCGCGACGACGCCGAGACTCCCGAAGCGGTCCCGCAGGCTGGCCACATAGATCCTGTGGCAATTCGAGGAGAATAAATTTTGGAGATCCGCGGCGGAACGCCGCTTGGTCGTTGTATTAAACTGATTCGTACGCTGGGTGAGTTCTAGAAGACGGTTCATGTCCGACGGCTTGGCAACCCTGAAACCGAGCCGCAAATCGAGCGAGCGCATCATTGCGAGGTAGTCGTGGGTGGTGTCGAGCGAGCGGCGGCGCGCGGCGGCTTCGCGATAGAGCTCGGTGCGTCGACGGGCCTCGTCCGTTTGCCTAGTCGAAGGGAAGCGCAGCCATAGCTCGAGCGCCTGCCACGTTTCCGGCATCGCGGGATCCAGCGCGCGGACACCGGGAATCTGCTCGGTCACGAGGGCTCTTTCGACAGGATTGTCGTCCAGTAGCACGAAGGCGTCCGGCGCCAGATCAAGTTCCGCTATGGTTTGGGACGCCCCTTCAGGCTTTGGTTGCCAACCGATCTTCTGCAGCACGAAGTCTTCCGGCTGCAGCTCCATCTCCGCCCATCGGATGTTGGCCGGGTCATTTTTGCTCAGGGCTACGAGAAGGACCCCGGATTCCTTGAGCCGCTTGAGCAGCTTCTGACCTTGACGGTCGTGAGAGACCGGCCCCTCCGCCATGACTCCTGACCAGAGGGTGTTGTCGAAATCGACCAGGAGAACCTTCGCCTTTCCGAAGATTCTGTAGGCTTCGATTATCCGCCAATAATGCTTCGCGAGCACATTGCCAAACTGAGAGGGGTGAAAGACCGCCGGCGGCACGTCACGCGGATCGAAGACCGGACGGGCGCACGCGCGGCGGCCACCGGCGGCGTCGACCAATCCGACTTCGTCGACCAGCACCACGTTCTCCCGGGTCTCGGCGAGGCTCCTCACGTTTGCTGCAATAAGGTCGATTGCCTTGCGCTGCGATCGCGAAAGCGGCGCTAGAAACGGCAGCCGAAGGCGCACCCTATCAAGCGGGAAGCCACAAGCATTGTGAAGTAGAATTGACGCGTCAGTTGCCGCCCGGATCGCATCGACGGCATCTCCTAACAAATCGACCATGCCGGTAACGCGCGCCTCAAGTTCCACGGCCGACAGGTTGGCGGCATCGCGTAACAGCGCTTTGTAGGGCGGAATTCCATCGAAGCTGAATAATGATATCGCGATTAAGTCCGGGCGCGATCGTCCGATCGACGCGAGCGCGTCATCGACCGAAAAAGCTGATTGTCCGGCATTGAAAAAGACTTGTTCGATCTCCAGGTCGACGTTCTTTTCGAGAGCTTGATGTTGAAGAAAAGCCCGCGTCTCGACGAAGACACAATCGCCCAAGAGCAGCAGTTGGATTCTGTTCTTGCCCGGAGCCCGTGTCAGGTCGGAATGAAGCTCTTCGAGGAGTGGGGTCACCGCCTCTGGCGTTAATTTGTTTGAGGCGCACAACTGAGCCCAGGCAGGAATTTCGACGGCAAGGCGCCGCGCAAGCAGAGCAGCGCGAGCGGCTCCGTCGAGACCCGGCGGCAGGTAGCGCGTGCGCTCGTCAATATAGACTGCGCGGTGGGTTGTAGAACCGCGCAGCGCGCCGACCACAAGGCGCGCGAGCGGAGTTAAATAGCGCGTGCGCGAGAAGTCTTCATCGCCCGCTTCAGTAGAGTTCCCGGTAGGGCCATCTTCGCCTAGACTGAGCCACAGGTCGACGAGTCGTGAGACGCCCCCCTCGATGGAATCAGCAAGGTTGTGCGTTGCCGGTTTGCTCATGAAAATTCCCGTCAGCAACTTCCCCGACCGCCAACCAAATTAACGAGGACATCTCCGCGTTGAGCGTTGTTGATTCTTAAGCTCATCATGCCGCAACTTCGAGCGAGTTCTTGGCGACCAAGGCGAGGAACTTCCGAAAGGTCCCTGGAGAGTGTTTTCAGGCCCCGTTGCCACTGGCAAATATGACCAGGCAATCACATGATATACTGGGCAAAGACGTCCTGCCGCGCTCTTCTGAGCGCCAAAATCACGGATTCGTTTGGCTTCAGACTAACGGTATTTATTATACCTAAATATTATAAATCAAGATATTTTGTTCGGGACCGTGCCTTGAATGGCTAACTGTCGCGGGTGCAAGGGCAAGCATCTGGAGTGGAGTTCCTCGGCCAACTGCTTTAAAGCATTGTAATGAGGGTCTCGGCGTTTTCGGGGGCGAGCAGCCAGGTGGAAGTTCAGAAACGCGAGCAAAGTTTCTGCGAAACATTTTCAGCGAGGCGGGGCAATGAGTGAACGATCGCGCTCGGCCGCAGTGCGCGAGCGGCTCAGCCATCCGATAATCGACTCGGACGGGCACGTTGCCGAGTTCGAGCCGGCGCTGTTCGACTATCTCAAAGACGTCGCCGGGAGCGCGATGGTCGAGCGGTTTAAGCGGTTGCCGGACAGTCCGATGAGCTTTCGCTGGAGCCGGCTGACGCCTGAGGAGCGGCGGCGCGAGCGCGTGCCGCGTCCCCATTGGTGGGTCCATCCGACGCGCAACACGCTGGATCGCGCGACCAGCTCGCTACCCAGGCTGCTCTACGAGCGGCTCGACGAATTAGGACTCGACTATACGATGATCTATCCGAGTATCGGGCTGTTCGCGCTCCATCTGGGCGACGACGAACTGCGCGGCGCGCTCTGCCGAGCCTACAATAAGTTACATAGCCATCTCTACAAGGCGTATCAGGATCGGGTGACGCCCGTTGGGGTGATTCCGATGCACTCGCCAGCCGAGGCGATCGCGGAGTTGGAGTACGCGGTCGGCACGCTGGGGCTAAAGGCGATCGTGATGGCGGGGTGGGTGCGGCGGCCACTGGCCGCGGCGGCGAATTGGCCGCCCGAGGCGGCGCGTCACGCCTGGTGGCTGGATACGCTCGCGCTGGATGGCGCACATGATTACGATCCGGTCTGGCGCAAGTGCCTTGAACTAAAAGTGGCGCCGGCGTTCCACTCGCTCGGGGCGGGAATCGGCTTTCGCAATTCGATCTCGAACTTCATGTACAACCATATCGGCCATTTCGCCGCGTCCTCCGAAGCGATTTGCAAAGCGATCTTCTTCGGGGGCGTCACGCATCGTTTTCCGGACTTGCGTTTTTCTTTCCTCGAAGGCGGCGCCGGCTGGGCATGCAGTATGTATAACGACCTGATCGGCCATTGGGAAAAACACAACATTGAGACGATCAGAAATTTCGATCCCGCTAATCTTGATCGCGAGTTGCTCGGTAAGCTCTTCCGCGAGTATGGGGACGACTATGGTGCGGGGCTGGTCGCGCGGCTTGGGCAGGACGAGTCGCAACTGGGATGGGGTTCACCGCAAGCGCCCGAGAACCTTGATGAGTGGGCGCGCTGCGGAGTCGCATCGAAGGAAGACATCCGCCAGCGGTTTATCCCGAAGTTCTCTTTCGGCTGCGAAGGAGACGATCGCATGACGGCGCTCGCCTTCAGCCCGCAGCTCAATCCGACGGGATCGCGGCTTGCCGCGATCTACAGCTCGGACCTCGGCCACTGGGATTTGACCGACATGCGCGACGCGGCCTATGAGGCGTGGGAGCTGGTCGAGCACGGCTTGATCAACGAAGATGATTTTCGCGATTTCGTCTTCGTCAATGCGGTGCGGGCAAAGACCGACGTCAATCCGGATTTCTTCAAGGGCACGGTGGTCGAAGGCGCGGCGGCGCGGTTGCTCGCCGGATAGCGCTTCGGCGCGCTCGAAGATCCAAGCATCCGGGATTCTTCGCTACGGAAATTCTTAACGCAGCTCGCAGACTCGCCTGCGACGCTTCGTTCGTCAGGCGCACTCCGCCTGATGAGCCTTCGCTCGGTCTTTTTGTCCGGCGTGGCGCCCGATCCGGGATCACGTGTGCGCGCTGGACGCGCACGCGGGAATGACAAAAATGCGGTTGCGTGCGGCTAGGCCGGGAGTGCGTGCTGAGTCGCGAGCTTGAGTTCGGCGCGGTCGGTCTTGAGCATGCGGAGCATCGGGAAGAGCGCGTGCTCGAGAAACGTGCGCGGGCTGATGCCGGCGCCTGAGTCCTTGAGCCGCGCCTGGTAGTTTGGAATCAGGCCGTCTCCGGGCATTTTGAATTCTGCGATCACGCGCGCGAGATCGGCGAGCGTGCCGATGCGATCATCGTCAAGTTCGAGCTGGATCAGCGTGCGGTAGTAGCCGGCGTGCGCAGCTTCGTCGCGGCTGATGTAGGAGAAAATCGCTTCGAGGACTTCGTCGCCTTCCGCGTGCGCCAGCTCTTTTTGCGCCTTATAGGCGAGGAAGGTCGCGGACTCCTGCAGCGCGCCATAACAGGCCATCTGGCGGGCGGTGGCGAAGGGAAGTTCCCAGCGCCGGGAGTAAAGCTCGTCTTCCAAATCGCCGATCTGCGCCTCCGAGCGCATCCCCGATCGGATCAGGTATTCGCGAAAGGCCATGCCGTGACGGGCCTCTTCGGCCGTCCAGCACATCTGAAACCACGCCATTCCGAACTGCGGACGCGTGAGGCTAAGGCCATTGATCCCATAGTCCGGCGCGTAGAGTTCCTCGGCGCAGAAGGTTTCGATCCGCGTCGCCTTGCGCGCGTTGTTTTTGGTACTGTCGAGCTTGTCCCACGGAATGTCGGTGAAGACGCTCCAGCGCCGCTTGCGCTCCGCCACCTCGAAGAATTCGCGATAGGCGGCGTAGAATTTCTGCCGCCGCGCCAGTGATGTGCTGCTGCCCACCGTTACCTTTCTGCAGGACAACGAGCCGTCTGCTGTCCGAGCTGCGAGTTGTGCCGCGCCAAAGCGATTCGAGCATCTCACTGCCCGTCACCAAGGATTGGCGAAGATGATCTAAGCCTACGCTTCGCGCGATGGCTTTAACAGATCGCCCGGCGTGCTCGCAGGTGCGGCAACTGCCTGCGCGCTGCGCAAAGTCTCGGGTCTGCACTTCATAGGCGTCGGCGCGCTTTGCGCGCATCGCGCGGGGTTTCGCCGCGGCCGTGATGTTGCCTTGTAGGCACAGTCATTGCGAACTGTTGCCATTGAGGCAACAATTATGAATCAAGCAGAGGTCCCCCAAACCCGCCTGCGAGCGAACTGCCTGAACTTCAGCGAAGTGTCCGCGATGGCGATCGCGCTCATCTCACCGACCATGACCGCGGCCCTCATCGTCCCGCTGATGTACAGCAGCGCCGGCAACGCGAGCTGGCTCGCGTACCTGTTCGGCACCGTGATGCGCCTGTTTGTCGCGCTTAACCTGAACCAGTTCGCGCGCCGCTCGACGTCTGCGGGCTCGATGTACGCCTACACGGTGATGGGACTGGGGACGACGGCCGGCAACGTTTCTGGCTGGTGCCTGCTGTGGGCCTATCTGTTTATCGGCACGGCGGGGATGACCGGCTTCACGATCTTCGCCAATACGCTGCTCGGCATGGTGGGTCTGCAACTGCCGCCCTTCATCCTGTTCGCGCTCTGCGGCGCGGTCATCTGGTTCCTGGCCTACAAGGATATTCAGCTTTCGAGCGTGCTGATGCTGGTGCTGGAAGGCATCTCGGTGGCGCTGATCCTGATTCTGTGCGCGATCGTGCTGTTCGGGCAAAACTCGATCTTCGATCCCGCGCAGATCAAGGTCGAGGGCGCCTCCTTCTCGGGCGTGAGCCTGGGCGTCGTCACGGCGATCTTCAGCCTGGTCGGTTTCGAATGCGCCACCGCCTTTGGCGCCGAGACGAAGGACGCCCTGCGCACGATTCCGCGCGCGGTGATCGTGAGCCTGCTGCTGACCGGCGCGTTTTTCGTTTTCGTCTCCTACACCGAGGTGCTCGGCTTTATCGGCTACAAGACCACGCTCGATAAGGTTGACGCGCCGCTCAACGTGCTCGCCGATCTGATGAGCGTCGGCTGGCTCAAGGCGCCGATTTCGGCGGGCGCGATGATCAGCTTCTTTTCGCTGGCGCTCTCCTGCCTCAACTCCGGCGCGCGCATCATGTTCCCGATGGGTCAGATGAACGTGCTGCCTGTCGGGATCGGATCCTCGCACAAGACCAACGGCACGCCGCACGTGGCAGTAACCGTGATGGCGGCGCTGATCTTCATTGTTCCGGTTGCGCTGACCGCGCTGTTCAAGCTCGAAGTGCTCGACGCCTTCAACGACGCGGGCACCTTCGGCGCCTTCGGCTTTCTCGGCGCCTATTTTCTGATTTCGCTGGCGGCGCCCGCCTACCTCAAACATTGGGGCAGGCTGACGGCGAAGGAGATCGCGATCCCGGCGATCTCCGTGGTGCTCCTGATGGTGCCAGCCGTCGGCAGCGTCTACCCGGTCCCGTCGTGGCCGGTGAACATATTTCCATACATCTTTCTCGGCTATCTCGCGATCGGGATGGCCTGGTTCATGATCCTGCAGCGCCGGCCGAGGTTCGCCTTAAGCGTCAGGCAGAAGATCAGCTCGGAGCACAGTGCATCGATCAACCTGAAACTCGTAGCCAGGCCGGAGCCACGCGAACGGGTGACCGCCTGAAGCGGACGCACACTGAGCAAAAGGAACGATGATTATGGAGCTTGAAGCGAATTCCGCAATCACGCCGATAATCGGCGCCGTCGCCGGGCTCTGGCGCTACCCGGTAAAATCGATGATGGGTGAGGAGCTCGAAACCGCGCAGTTAACCGAGCGCGGCGTGCTCGGCGATCGCGCCTACGCGGTAATCGACCAGGCGACTGGCAAGGTCGCGAGCGCCAAGAATCCCCGCAGATGGCCGCAGCTCTTCGGGTTCAGCGCAGCCTATGCTGCGCCGCCCCGCGCCGGCGACGCGCTTCCTCCGGTGGTCATCGGGCTGCCCGGCGGCGAGGCGATCCGCAGCGACTCGCCGTTGATCAATCGCCGCCTCGCCGCACTGCTCGATCGCGAGGTTACACTCGCGTGCGACGTCCCCGCGCAGCCCCATCTCGAGGAATACTGGCCCGACCTCGCGACCCTGCTGGCCCATCGCGACGAAGTTACCGACGAGGCGATGCCGCCCGGCACCTTCTTCGATTGCGCGCCGATTCACGTGTTGACCACGGCGACCCTCGCGCGCCTGTCCGAGCTCTATCCCGAGGGGCGCTTCGAGCCGCGTCGTTTTCGCCCCAACCTGCTGATTGCGAGCAATGCGGGCTCGGCAGCGTTTCCCGAAAACGACTGGGTGGGCCGCACCCTTGCGATCGGTGCCGAGGTTCAGCTCAAGATTTCCGGCAACACCGGCCGCTGCGTGATGACCACGCTGGCGCAGGGCGGGCTGCCGCGTGACCTCGCGATCCTGCGCACCGCCGCTACCCACAATCAAGCCAATGTCGGCGTTTACGCCACGGTCACGCGCGCAGGTCTCATCCGCCCGGGCGACTCGATCACGCTGGTGTGATCGCCCGTGTCGTACGATTGCCAAGCGCCGAAGGCGATGGTAACAAGCGGGCATGGCCGCGAATCTGAGACCCGCGCCGCCGCCCGTACAACTGCACGCGCGGCTCGGAGCCCTGCGCCGCGCTCGTGGCTGGAGTCTGGCTGAGCTCGCGAGCCGTACCCAGCTCTCGCGGCCCTACCTCTCGCGGCTCGAGAGCGGAAATCGGCAGCCCTCGCTCGCCGCGCTGCTGGCGCTGTCGCAGGCCTATCAGATGCCGCTGCAATCGCTCGTCGATAGCGGAGTCGAGTTCCAGCCGTCGGCAGTGACGGTCTCTGGTGAACGCACGCAAATCCGGCGCGGCAACGGCCTGCTCTACCGCACAGTTTCCGGCGGCGGCCCCGGGGTCAATCTCAATGCGGTTCATGTGACGGTGCCGAATAGCCGCCGTCCGGTGCCCCTGGCTCATCACGAAGGCGAGGAGTTGCTTTACGTGCTGTCTGGCGCGTTGAACCTGAGCTTCGAGCATCAGACGCATCTGCTGAAGCCGGGGGATTCCGCGCATTTCGACGCGCGCAGGCCCCATCGGCTCGCGGCCGCTGACAACCGCGACGCCGAGGTGCTCTTGGTCGCCTACGTCCCGGCCGCTCGGCGCGAAGAGTCCGTCACGATCAAGTCCGCGCCTGCGATAGTCTCGCGCCCGCGTGCGGTCGGTACGGCGAAAACACTTGCGCGGAAAAATCTCGCGCGGAGCAAAAAGGTCGCCGCGCCATTGGGCGCCGTCGCAATCTGCACCGCCCTCGAGCAGACTCCCTGATCGAGGGTTTGGCGCAAATCGAGATTATCTTTCCGGGATCTCTGCAGGCGGCTCGACCTTCGGGCTTGCCAGCACTTTTTCTGCCGTTCGTGCGACAGCGTTTTCCGGATCTCTGCTGAGAGCGTGCAAATCCTTGATCGCTTCCGCGGTTCCGATATCGGCAAAGACCTGGGCGGCGAGCATGCGGTCCCGCCATTCGGCAGATTTACTCAGCGCAATCGCATAGTCCAGGCCCGCATCAGGCGAGCGCCCCAGAAACCGCTCTATTTTTGCGGTCTCAATCTTCCTGCAATCTGCCGGTTCAGGTGTCCCTGGCGCCGGCGACCCTGCTGCCCACTTGCGTCGCCACGCCTCGGTTTCACTCCGCAGCGTTTCGATCTTGCGCTGATAAAACCGCGGGAAACGTTTGCTCACATTTTTGTAGCCTGCACCGGTCCAGGCATAGATCCACGGGAGTGTCGGATTGCAGCAGGCTTCGCACTGAAAAATAAATCGCTGATCTATGACAAGTTCATATTTGCCGTCGCCATCGAGATCCTGAGCCACCACTTCATCGGGACCAGGATCAACCCACATCCAATAGTGTGCCAGACCTGCCAGAGTCTTATCCAAAATCTCGACGACGTAGCCGCCATGTTTCTCATTCAGGTTGGTTTCGGCGACCAGTGATAGAACGCCGGAACCGCGCAAGTCAACGAATTGAAACGAATCGATGTCCTCATCCTGAGGCAGATTGCCGTCGGCAGTCCCTTGTTTCAGGTTGTCGGCGTAGGCCAGCAGGGCGGCGACGTCTGCCTTGGTCGGTGGCCGGGTGGCGAGACTCGGCTTTGCGGTCGCGGACCAGTCGGCCGCAAGCAGTGGCGGCGGGGTGTGCATTTCCTTTTGTGCTGCTGGGGAATCTTTCCAGAACTCTTCTGCGCGGTTGGCCACGGATTCGTCAGGGTCTGACATCATCGAATGCAGACGCGCGAAGGCCTTAGGCGTCGCGATGTCATGCAGAATATCGACGGCGAACTGCCGCTGGTCAGTATCTTGGCTCCGCGACCACTTGATGGCGTCTTTGAGCCCGGCATCCGGCGACGCGCCCATCAGGCGTTCAATCTTTCCCGCCTCAGCCTTAACGCAATCCTCGTCGTCGATCTTGACCGAGGCGACGGATCCGGCGGGGCCGCTCTTCTTCGCAGCTTCCATCGCGAAAAGCGTCCGCCTGACCTCGGCAAGTTTCTCTGCGTAAAAGCGTTTGAAGCGAGGGCTGACGTCTTCGTAGTCGGCGCCGGTCCAAGCGTAAATTACCGGCCAGTGCGGCGCACAATGGTTTTGCTCCCAGTCGCTTTGGTCAAAGACCAACTCCAGCCTGCCGTTGTGCTCGAGGTCTCGCACCATGCGAGTGGCGTCTGCGTCGGTCGCGGTGTTTGTCAAAAACTGGCTCCTAAAGTCCGGCCGGTTGCCAGCGGCGTGGGAGTCTCGATCGATTATCTCAAGATATCCCCCTCGAAGGATCACCAGTGCGAATCTGCCGGACCTACGCAAATCGGCGAAGCTGAAAGAACCCAGTGGCGGGTAATTGCCGGGCGATACTGAACTTACGAAGCTTTCGACCTCCTTCGTGGAAGGTGGATTGGTTGTGAGGTTGGGCTTGGCGCTTACCGACCAGTCGCGCTTGGCGAGATCTGGAATCTGCGCGGCGATCGCGATGGGTAAGGCTGAGGCCAACAGAATAACCGCGGCCAGGAAAACGGTCTTGCGAGCCGCTACCAAGTAGAGTTTTACAGCAGCGCGCCGCGGAAGGTTTCGTCGCGCAGCGGCGGGTTCTGCAACAGATTGATCGCCCAGCGGCGCGCCTGTTTCAGTGCCTCTTCGGCGCGCTTGAACAGCCGCTCACGCTGCATCGTGCTCCAGACGTAGACGTCCACCGACGGCTCGTCGGCCAGCGTCACGTCGATCAGCCAATCCTCGATCTGCGGACCGCAGATCAGCAGCCGCAGCAGCCGCCCATGATCGAGCACGATGCCCCGTGCCTCGCGCGGCAGGCGGAACTCTTCTTTGATCCGTTTGACCAGCCGCTCCGGATAGCGCTCCTCGGTCATCGGGACGTAGGCCCATGTGCCCGGCTCTGGCGCGGCGGCGTTGGCGATCCTGAGATTATTGTCGGTGAGGTCTTCTTTGGCGCGGTCCTGATTGTAGTCTTTGCCCACCGTGTAGAAGCTCATCGCGACGTCGACCTGCGACACCTCGCCCTCGGTCTTGACCTGCCGCGGCTTCTTGATTGTGGTCTCGACCCACCAGCGATTTTCGACGTTGGGCTTTTGCGCCATCAGGATAAAGCTTACGCGGCGCGACGGGCCGCGGTGCTGCGGCGGGTTGCGACAGTCGTGGGCTGGCGCTTGGGCCTCAGGCCGCGCACCATCCGGCAGGTGAAGGCTTCGGCCTTGCGTTCGGCGTCGGTCCAGAACAGATAATGCCCGAGCTCGTGGTAGACGGTCTGCACCCACATTCGCTCGCTGTTATAGACTCGTCCGCGCCGCCAGTTTTCCGGATGCACCAGATGGATGCGTCCGTCGTCGAAAGTTTTGCCTGCGGCCTTACCCCAGTCGATATATTCGCACCACTCGATGCGTGGCGGCTTGACGAGGAAGTAGCGGCAGAAGTCTGCGATTGCGCGTCGGAACAAGATTGGGCGGCCACGATGGAAAAATTCAACCAGCTTGCGATCCATCTCACGACGGTGAACAACGGGTGGAACCAGCATACGCACGAAGTGAGCCCTCCAGATGAGACTTTGATCATAGAGAGCGCAGCCCATCACAGTCAAATCGTTGGTAAACACGAAGTTATAGCGAAAGTTTGTCGAAAGTCCTGACTTCGGTGTGCCGTAAATACGACTCTTAGGAAGAAACGACAAGTCAGGGAATGTAGATAAGAAGCTTGGCGTGCCGGATACCTTGAGGCGGCCTCGGCACGCGTGGCAGACAATCGGTGGTTCAGGAAGAGGTCGCGGCAACTCGTTCGGGCCGACGGCGCACCCGATTCGCCGTCATGTGCTGCGCGCGGCTCGATTCCTTAAGTCGAAGATGCCCTTGGGCGAGTCGTGGCGCGCTGGCATGACCCCGCGTCAGGCCAGTCATCCGCCGCCGCAAGATAGCCGAATCGATCCCGAGCGCGTCGCAAATGCTGTCAAATGAGAACGGATAGCCGGTCCCGAGCGTGTTGACCCAATGCGCTGCCTCGGCGAAGGCCCGCCGCTTGCGAGCGCTGCCGACCCCGCGCCATCCTTGCAGGACGTTGATGGCGTCGACCAAAACGGCGAGCATCAGGCGTTGTTCGCTGCACAGGCCGCCGGAACCCATCGCGCCAAAATATTGCGATGGCAGGATTATATCGCTGAGCCCCAAATCAACGACTGCTTTGTTGGTCTCCGGTAGCATCGTAATCTCCTCCCCGTTGACGATCCGAACGCCCGACCGAACGAGGGATGAGCTAACTTCGTGCCATATCTATAGCCCGAAGGCGGTGCAAAATCATCCAAAAATCCGACACTTTTCTGACGGTGACTCCTGAATCGACACATGGATGGCAAGATCACTGCTTCGCTTTTGATGCGGCTGCCGCAAATGGTACTAAGCGTCTGTTACACTTGGCGTCCGCTTACGTGATCATCAGCAGAAATCGACGCAAGCCCAAAGATGCGCATGCGACGAGCGGGCGCACCGCCTTACGATACGGTTCCGGCCCGTGCTAAGTTAAACTACGCAACTGCAGCCCAAATAGATGGGCGAGCGGGTCCGCAGTGATGGGGCCCCGCAACAGAGAAGGATTCGCAGCGAAGTGGAGCAACGCAAAACCCGTACAGTCAGGATTGGCGCGATAGCGGTCGGCGGCGACGCGCCGGTGGTGGTGCAATCGATGTGCGCGACGCGCACCGTCGATATCGACGCGACCGTCGCGCAGACCCATCAGCTCGCCGCCGCCGGCGCGGGTATCGTGCGGATCGCGCTCGACAACGAAAAAGAGGTCGCGGCGCTCAAAGAGATTCGGGCGCAGACCGCGGGTGTCACGCTCTCGGTCGATCTGCAGGAGAACTATAAGATCGCCGGCAAGGTCGCGCCATACGTCGACAAGATTCGCTACAACCCCGGCCATCTGCATCATATCGAGAAGGCCAAGTCGATTCCGCAGAAGGTACAATGGCTGGCCGAGATCGCCCGCGACCACGACCTGGCGATTCGGATCGGCGTCAATTGCGGCTCGGTGGCGCCGGCCTTTCTCGAACAGCACCCTGGCGATCAGCTTGCGGCGATCGTCGAGTCGGCCGCCTATCACTGTGACCTGATGGATCAGTTCGGCTTCGAGCGCTTCGTCGTTTCGCTCAAGGACTCCGATCCGGCGAAGGTGCTCGACGCGAATCGGCGCTTTGCCGAGCGGCGGCCCGACGTGCCGCTGCATCTGGGGGTGACCGAGGCCGGACTACCGCCCGACGGCATCACCAAGACGCGCCTCGCCTTCGAGAAGCTGCTGGCGCAGTCGATCGGCGAAACTATCCGGGTCTCGCTGACCCTACCCAACGATCGCAAGCATGAAGAAGTGCTCGTCGGCCATAAGATTATCGAGGATGTCAAGGCCGGCCGCTTCATCTCGGTGCCGGATTTCGGCCAGGGACTTAATATCATCTCGTGCCCGTCATGCTCGCGGGTCGAAAACGAAAAGTTTGTCGAGCTGGCGCAGGAGGTCAAGGAGCTGACCACCTATGCCGCGATGCACAAAATCACGATCGCGGTGATGGGCTGCCGGGTGAACGGGCCGGGCGAGACCGACGACGCCGATTTGGGGCTGTGGTGCGGTCCGACGACGGTCAACCTCAAGCGCAAGTCGCGCAAGCTTGGCAACTTCAAGTATGACGAAGTGATCGGCCGCCTCAAGCTGGAAGTCGATAAGCTGATCGCCGACTCTGCCGCTGCCCGCAACTAGTGACCCTCTGCACAGCCCCTCGGTGTCATCCTGAGCGAAGCGAGCAACGCGAGCGCAGTCGAAGGACCTCGGACAGCTGCGCGTCAGCGCAGCCGGTACCGGTCTCTTCGGTGCGGCGAGCACCGCGAGCCGTGTCGAAGGCCTGCCCTGAGCGTAGTCGAAGGATCAAAGTGGAGCGATTTAAGAATTCAGGTAGGCTGAGCGTTTTGGAGGGGAGCGAATGGTCGCCGCCATTGTCTGTTTCACAGCCAGCCTGATCGTCGTCGCGATCGCGTATCCGCTGTGGGCCGGGAAAATCCCGCCAAATAGTTGGTACGGTTACCGAACGCCGCGCTCGATGGCTGACGAGGAAAGCTGGTACGCGGCCAATCGGATGGCAGGCCGCGACTTGATTGTCGGCGCTGTGGGTAGCGCTGTTGTGATGATCGCGATACTCGCGGCAGGCCGCTGGATTGGCCATGCCGCATCTGGATTCCGCTCGTCGTCTTCGTTGCCGCGATTCTCAGTGCGGTCGCGCACAGCATCTGGCGAATTGAACGGGTTCAACCCGATCACGAGCCGGGTCACCCATTGATTTCGTAACGCACCGCTGATTCCTGGCGGATCGCCGGGATGATCTCTTTGGCGAAGCGGCGGACCCATTCGCGGTCCTTAGGCGTGACGGAAAAGATGATATGCGTGACGCCGGCCGCGACGTATTCCTCGACTTGACGACGAGCGTCGTTCGCTGAGAACGGCCCGGAGATCAGCACGGACTTTTCGATCGTGGCCGGGTCGCGGCCAATCGTTGCGCAGTGCTGTTCGAGGCGCGCGATCTTGTGGCGGAAGACCTCCGGCGTGCCGAAGGAATTCCACATCTGCGCGTGACGCGCCACGATCGCGAGGGCGACCTCTTCGCCGGTCGCGCCGACCAGGATCGGCGGATGGGGCCGCTGCAGCGGCTTCGGGTTGAAGCTGGCGTCGCGCAGATTGAAGTGCTTCCCGCTGAAGTTCGCGCGCTCCTCGGTCCAGAGCAGCTTGATCACCGTCAACGCTTCGTCGAGCCGTCGCAACCTTGTGCCGACGGTCGGGAACGGGATGCCGTATTGATTGTGTTCTAGCTCGAACCATCCGGCGCCAACGCCGAGAATCAGCCGCCCGCCGCTGATGATATCGACGGTCGTCGCCATCTTCGCCAGCACCGCCGGATGACGGTAGGTGTTGCCGGTGACCATCGTGCCGATCCGAACGCGCTTTGTCGCCATCGCGAGGGCGCTGAGCGCGGTCCAGCCTTCGAGGCAGGGCCCGGTCGGATCGGAAAATATCGGCAGAAAATGATCGAAGACCCACGCGGTTTCGTAGCCGAGGTCATCCACCTCCTGCGCGAGCGCGAGAATCTCGGGCCAGGTCGTATTCTGTTGCGGAATCTGGATACCGAAACGAAGGGGAAAGGCTAATTGCGGCACGGCGTGATGAACTCCTTATACCGGTTCTACACCCGCGAGGAAGGTCCGGCGAGAGCCTCAAGGTTTTGCTGCAATCGCTTGCATAGACTGAGGTGGGAGCCGCGCGCTCTTTCTCGAGATCAATGGATTTAGCTTCAGCGCGGCGGAGGAGAGCGCCACTCAAGCTGTGGTGGGCCTTGCGTCGGGAGCGCTTGATGAACGGTCATTCGCCGCCTGGCTGCGCGAGAATGTGCGGCGAGACCGCGGCCGACGTCGCCGGTGAGGGGTCGCGCGCCTCGCCTCAAAGCTAGCGCTTCAGATCTTCTGCTTGGACTCGCGCCAGTCGGCGAGGAAGCGTTCGAGGCCGATCTCGGTGAGCGGATGATAGAGCGTCTGTTTGATCACGGCGAAGGGCAGCGTCGCGATGTGCGCGCCGATCTCGGCTGCGCGCAGCAGATGACCGGGCGAGCGAATCGAGGCGACCAGCACCTCGGCGGGATAACTGTAGTTTTTGATGATCCGCAGCAACTGCTCGACCGCGGCAAAACCGTCCTGCCCGATATCGTCGAGCCGGCCGACGAAGGGCGACAGATAGCACGCTCCGCACTTGGCCGCGGCCAAGCCTTGAAGCGGGCTGAAAATCAACGTGACGTTGACGCGGATGCCGCGTGCGCTCAAGGCCTTGGTGGCCTTGAGGCCCTCGATCGTGAGAGGACATTTGACCACGATATTCGGATGGATGCGCGCGAGTTTCTGCCCCTCCTCGCACATCGTCGCGGCGTCGGTGGCGACGACTTCGGCGCTGATCGGGCCGTTGACCAGATCGCAAATCTCGCGCAGGACTTCGGCGTAGGGGCGGCCGGTCTTGGCGAGCAGGCTCGGATTAGTGGTCACGCCGTCGGCCAGGCCCCAGCTCAACGCCTCGCGAATCTCAGCGGGCTCGGCAGAATCGACAAAGAATTTCATCTAACGGTTACCTCCCGCCGGGCTTGCGGACGGAGCTGATCCGCGCGCGCCAGGGCGACTCGCTGGGCCGATTTGAGATCGACCAGGAGTTCGGAAATGGTCTTGTTGGATTTCGGATGGATCAGCGCCGGCGCCAACTCGACCATCGGGGCCAGCACGAAGCGCCGCTCGTGGAGCCGCGGATGAGGTATGGTCAGGGCAGGCGTGTCGATCACTTCCTTGTTGAAGAAGAGCAGATCGAGATCGATCGTACGCGGGCGGAGTTGGACCCGCGCCGCCGGTTTGCGGCTGGCCGGGGCGCGTTTGCGGCCCATCGCGCGCTCGATGGCCAGCAGCCGCCGCATCATCGCGTCGGCCGCGAATTCGGTTTCGACCTCGATCACGCCGTTCAGGAAAGCTCCCTTGATCTCGCCCACCGGCGCGGTTTCATAAATCGATGACTGGCGGACGATACGGGTCCCCGGCAGCGCCGCGATCCGCTCGATCGCATCCCGATAGTTCGCGGCACGATCGCCGAGGTTGCTGCCGATACCAATAAAAGCCCGATTGGGCATTCTCCGCCGTTATAACCGCAGCGTCTGGATTCGCCCCACCGCCTCTTGCAGCCGCGCGTTCGGGACGGTCAACGAGAAACGCACGTAACCTTCCCCGCTTTTGCCGAAGCCCGAACCCGGAGTGATGACGACGCCGGTCTCTTTCAATACGCGCTCGGTAAACGACACGGATGTGTAGCCGGCCGGTGTTTTGGCCCACAGATAGAAGGTCGCGCGCGGCGCGTCGCATTCGAGCCCGAGGCGGCGCAGCGCTCTGACCATGAGATCGCGCCGCGCCTGATAGATCGCGCAGTATTCGCGTAGCGTGGCGTCGCCGCCGTCGAGCGCCGCGATCGCGGCCTCCTGCACGGGCTGAAAGACGCCCGAATCCATGTTGGTCTTGACCGTACCGAGCGCGCCGACCAGTTGTGCGTTGCCGGCCGCGAAACCGACGCGCCATCCGGTCATCGAGAAAGTCTTCGAGAGCGAATGGAACTCGATCGCGCATTCGCGCGCGCCGTCGAGTTCGAGCACGCTCGGCGCGCGATAACCGTTGAAGGCGATTTCCGAATAGGCGATGTCGAACGCGAGGATGATGTTGTGCTCGCGGCAGAACTTGACGGCGCGCTGCAGGAACTCCGGCTCGGCGGTCGCCGCGGTCGGATTGTTCGGATAGTTCAGCCACATCAGCTTGGCGCGCCGCGCGACCTCGGCGGGAATCGCGGCCAGGTCCGGGATGAAGGCGTTGTCCTTGCGCAGCGGCATGAAATATGGTTCGCCGCCGTTGAAGACGCAGCCGGAGTAATAGACCGGATAGCCCGGATCGGGGATCAGCACGATATCGCCCGGATCGACTACAGCGACGGGAAAATTCGCGATGCCTTCCTTCGAGCCAATGAGGGCGCAGACCTCGCGCGCCGGATCGAGAGTCACGCCGAAGCGACGCCGGTACCAGTTGGCCGCGGCTTCGCGGAAACGCTCGAGCCCCTGATAATCCGGATAGCGATGGTTGGCGGGCAATTCTGCCGTCCGCTGCAATGCGCTGACGATATGGGCGGGCGTCGGCAGGTCGGGATCGCCGATGCCCAGGCTGATCACGTCAACGCCGGTCTGCTGAACCTCGCGCTTGAGCCGGTCGAGCTCGGCAAACAGATATGGTGGCAGCAGGCTCAGTCGCGCGGCGGTTTTAATCTGCACCTTGACGAATTCTTAACTCCCAGTAGTGCCTCAAATAATTAACACACTTGACCGGCCGCCGAAACCGGGCCCATCCGCACGCGCGCCACGCGGATGTCAAGTTTCCACAATGCACAGTTATCCACAGCGTCGCCGCGCTGGTGACGAGCCGAGGTGCGGTCGAGTCCGCGAGGCGTCAGATCTCCGCAAGCTGCGTCAAGGTTCCCAGTTACATCCTATTGAAAGCCTTAGGCTTGCTTTATCGATTGAATCTGCTTTATCGATATGCCTCGAATCCCAACCCCACGTCGAATATCGAGGTCAATCGTGAGCGAGAAGCTTCCCGTCCTGAGGCGTCCTCAGCGAAACTTCATGATGGACAGTCTGCGTTGGAATTTCTTTGCGCCGCGGGCGGACGACATCGTGGTGGCAACTTCGTACAAGGCCGGAACCACCTGGGCCCAGAACATCGTCGCCAACCTGATTTTCTCGGGACGGCTTCCCAGCTCGATCCACGAGTTATCACCCTGGCTCGATATGCGCATCTTTCCGCTCGAAATAATTCTGACCAACCTCGAACAACAGACCCATCGCCGTTCGCTCAAGACGCATCTGCCGCTCGACAGCCTGCCGTTTTATCAGGAGATCAAATATATCTATGTCGGCCGCGACCCGCGCGACGTCTTCATGTCCATGTGGAATTTTTATGGCGATTTTAATCTGCAGACGCTTGCGGCCTTCAACAGTATTCCGGGGCGAGTCGGACCCGAGCTGGAGCCCTGTCCGGCCGACATTCACGAATTCTGGCGCATTTGGATGACGCGCGGCGCCTTCGAGGCGGAGAGCGATGGCTATCCGTTCGGGTCGGTACTGCGTCATGCCCAGTCGTGGTGGGATTACCGCGAGTTGCCGAATATCCTGTTCGTGCATTACGCCGATCTGCTCGCCGATCTCGAAGGTGGCATGAAGCGAGTCGCGCACTTTCTGGAGATCACCCCGCCGGCTGACGCGTGGCCACAGATAGTTCGCAACTGCACCTTCGCGGAAATGAAGACGCACGGCGGTGATTTGATGCCGCAGACGAAAATGATTCTCAAGGGCGGCCCTGATTCCTTCTTTCACAAGGGCACCAATGGCCGCTGGCGCGACATCCTCGATGAGGATGAATTGAAGCTCTACGATGCCGCGGCCAAGCGCGAGCTGGCCCCCGACTGCAGACGCTGGCTCGAGCAGGGCGGCGCGGTCTGATAATCGCGCCTCGCTGCGTGAAGCCGCGAAGAGGAATCAACGATGTTGCATACGCCAATCTGCGATTATTTCGGGATCGAGCATCCGATCGTGCTGGCCGGAATGGGCGGCGTCGCGATGCATCAACTGGTCGCCGCAGTCTCGAACGCCGGCGGCCTCGGCGTCCTCGGCGCGGCGGCGCTCTCGCCCAAGGGGCTGCGCCGCGAGATCCAGCTCACGCGCGAGCTTACCGACAAGCCCTTCGCGGTCGATCTGCTCGCGCCGATCCCGTCGATGATGCGCCCCTTCATGCCGATTCTGCTCGAGGAGAAAATCAAGATTTTCGTCGCTGGGCTCGCCGTGCCCGCCGAGTTCATCCAGTCGATGCATGAGCACGGGATGAAGGTCGTCGTGATGTGCGGCAAGGTCCATCACGGGGTCAAGTCGCAGGAGGCCGGCACCGACGTGGTTGTCGCGCAAGGGACCGAGGCCGGTGGCCATACCGGAGAGATCGGCACGCTGGCGCTGGTGCCGCAGATGATCGACGCGGTGCGGCTGCCGGTGCTGGCGGCGGGCGGGATCGCCGACGGCCGCCAGGTTGCCGCCGCTCTGACGCTCGGCGCACAGGCCGTAGTGATCGGGACCCGTTTCATCGCCACGCCCGAGGCGCAGGCGGCACCCGCCTATCGCGCCGCGATCCTCAAGGCGCACGAGGACTCGACGCTCCGCACCCGCGCCTACACCGGCAAGACCTGCCGCGTGATCCGTACCGAATACGCGATGGAGTTCGAGCGCGCGCCCATGACGATCAAGCCCTTTCCCGAACAGGTCGAGGTCTCGCAGCGTAACGGCGTGATGGATTACAGCGGGCTCAACGGCGACCTCGATCCTACGCGCGGCTTTATGCCGACCGGACAGGGCGCCGGGCTCATCCGCGAGACCAAGCCTGCGGCGCAAGTCTTTGCCGAGCTGCTCGCTGAAACCCGCGCCGCGCTGACCCGCGCCGGATCATTAATTCAAGCGAGATGAAGGAAAACTTGCGGCCGGCGGTCTCAGGCGGCGGCCTCAAGCGCCGCCGGTGCCTCTCAGGCGCAGCGAGTTGACTGCCTACTTGAGCATTAACCGCGCTTGCTTGCGAAACTCACAAATGTTAGCTCATCTAATGTTAAGGAAAAATCGACGGGCCGATTATTAACTGAGCTTGCGGAAGCCACACGCGAATGTTAGTAATCCTTCCGTTTGTTCGCCGCCAAGACGGAAGCGGCGGCCATCGGACGACAGGGGACAAGCGGGGAAGCCTCCAGATTCGCGTTAAAATCCAATGGGAACGATGAATCGCATCCTGATTCCGGTCGCGTTGCTGCTCTTTCTCGGAGCGGCCGGCATGGTCGGCTTTTCCGAGCGCCCCTGGGCGGCGCGCAACGATGTCGAGCAACCGATCCCCTTCAGTCACCGCGTCCACGCGGGCATTAACAAGATTCCCTGCCAATACTGCCACGAGTACGCCCGACGCTCGGCTACCTCCGGCGTCCCGCCGGTTGCGCGCTGCGTCGGATGCCATGGCAACGGCCTGCTGGGCGGGATTCAACCGATCACGCAGCCTTGGACGGATAAACATCAGCCGCCATTCGAAATTCGCTGGAACCGCGTCTATGCGCTGCCGGACTTCGTCAAGTTCGTGCACAAGCCGCATATCTGGGCGGGCGTCGCCTGCCAGGAATGTCATGGTCCGGTCGAAACGATGGATCGCGTGGTGCCGGTGCATGAAATCAACATGGGTTTTTGCATCAACTGCCACACCAAACGCGGCGCCACGCAGGACTGTTTTGTCTGCCATCACTGAGCGAGGAATCTAATGCCAGACGGGCTCAGCAGGCGGTCATTCCTCAAACTTGCTGCGACGGCGGGGGCCGCCGCAGCGATACCGGGATGTGAGCCGGCCGCGCGCAAGATAATTCCCTACGTCATCCCCGACGAGAACATGATTCCCGGGGTGCCGACCTACTTCGCGACCACCTGCACGGAATGCTCGGCCGGATGCGGCATTATCGCCAAGGTGCGCGAGGGGCGCGTAATCAAAATCGAGGGCAATCCGGCGGATCCAATCAGCCAGGGGGCGACCTGCGCACGCGGTCAGGCTGCCTTGCAAGGGCTCTACAATCCTGACCGCTTGGCGACGCCCAAAGTGCGCCAGCCGGACGGCAGCCTGACCGAGATTTCGTGGGCAGCCGCGCAGACCCTTTTCAACAACAAATTGGCCGCGGCAGCCAAAGCCGGCAAGGATCGGATCGCTTTCATTGGCGCTCCGCAGGGACCAACGCTCGGTAAAATTACGACCTTGTGGGCGCAGGCCTACGGCTCGTCGCGGGTGGCCTTTTGGGAGCGCATCAGCGAAGAGCCGGCGCGCGCAGCCGCCGAAGCCTGTTTCGGCCGGCGCGAGATGCCGATCTATCGGCTGGATCAGGCCGAGACGATTATCTCGTTTGGCGCGGATTTCCTCGAGACCTGGGGGTCGCCGGTCGAGCAGACCCGCCAATATGCCGCTTTCCGCGCGCCGCGGATGCGCAAGCAGGGGCTCACAATCGGGCGCTCCGTGTACGTCAATCCGCGCATGGGGATCACCGGCGCGAAATGCGACAACTGGATCGGTGCTAACCCGGGCAGCGAGGGCGCGGTCGCGATGGCGGTCCTCAACGTCATCGTCAGCCAGGGCTGGCTCGCAGCCCATGCGAACGCCGACGCCACGGCGGCCAAAGCCTTCGCCGCCGGTTACGATCCCGCCGGCGTCAGTGAAAGATCCGGCGTTCCGGTCGCTCAAATCAACCAGATGGCGCAGTGGTTTGGGCAGGCTGATAGCGCGGTCGCACTCCCCGGCGGCGACGACCCGCGGACCTATATTGCTGCATATCTCTTGAACGCGCTGACCGGCAACATCGGCAAAACCATGGTTTTCCTCGACGGCGCGCCGGCCGAAGCCGCGACCCGCCCGGATGATGTCAAGGCGACGCTTGATGCGATCGGCAGCGGCAGCGTTGACGTAGTCGTGATCGCCGGCGGCGCCAATCCGGTCTTTACGATGCCGCCGCTGTGGAGCCCGGCAGCCGCGATTCGCCACGCCCCGTTTGTGGTCTGGACGGGCGACGCGCCCGACGAATCGGCTGAAGGCGCAAACCTTTTGCTCCCGACGCATCATGCGCTCGAAAGCTGGCGCGACAGCGCACCGCGCGCGGGCCTTTATGGGCTCGGGCAGCCGGTCATGCAACCGGTCTTCAAGAGCCGGCCGCTGCACGACATTCTGATCGAATCTGCGCATCTGGTAGCGGGCCAGGCGGCGAGCATCCCGTGGGAGAATGGCGCGGACGCGGTGAGCTCGGCGTGGGAAGAGTTGCAGGGGAAAATTGCCGCCGATTCGAATCCCAAAGATTTCTGGAATCAGGCGCGGCGCACCGGCGGCGTATTTCAGGCGGCGAAAGAGCTCGCCGTGAGCCTGAGTCCCGCCATCCTCACGACACCACCGACGCCCCCCCTCGAAGCGCGTGGACAGTTCATGCTGGCCGCGTTTCCTCATCCGTTCCTCTACGACGGGCGCGGCGCGAACAAGCCCTGGTTGCAGGAGATTCCGGAGCCGTCGAACCAGATCGTCTGGGATACCTGGGCCGAGATGCATCCTGACACCGCAGCGACGCTCGGTCTTTCCGAGCATTACAAATCGACGTATCTGTATGCCGGCATCGACGTCATCGAGATCACGACGCCGGCTGGCAAGTTCGATCTGGCGGTGCATATCACGCCGCTGGTCAAGCCCGGCGTCATCGCGGCGCCGATCGGCAATGGCCACAGCAGCTACGGACGCTACGCGAGCAAGGTCGGCATAAACTTGTGGAACTATCTCCCGCCGAACGCGCGCGGCGTTGCCGTGCAGGCGCGCAAGACCGAGGCGCAGTACAAGCTGACGACGCCGCTCGGCAAGAGCGACATGATGGGCCGCTCGATCGTCGAAACCATGAGCGTCGAGCAGCTCGCGAGCGGAGCCAAGACCGATATCGAACGCGAGCAGGAAGAGAACACGCCGAAGACGCCCTATGAAATGTACGAGCCGTGGAAATACGACGGCCACAAGTGGGGCATGACGATCGACGTCAATTCGTGCACTGGATGCAGCGCCTGCGTCGCCGCCTGTTACGCCGAGAACAATATCCCCTTCGGCGGCAAGAGCGAGGTTGATCGCGGGCGAATCATGTCGTGGATTCGCATCGAGCGCTTCATCCCGAGCGTGGAGGAAGCTGCGCACGCGCCCAATCTGTACATCGCGCCGGTGCTGTGCCAGCAATGCGATCACGCGCCGTGCGAGCCGGTCTGTCCGGTCTTTGCGTCATCCCATACGCCCGAAGGCCTCAACGCGCAGATTTACAATCGATGCGTCGGCACGCGTTTTTGCGAAAACAACTGCCCCTACAAGGTTCGGCGTTTCAACTGGTTTCTGCCCGAATGGCCCGAGCCGCTCAATCTTCAACTCAATCCGGATGTGACGGTGCGCGGCGCGGGCGTGATGGAAAAATGCACCTTCTGCATCCAACGCATCACCACCGCCGAGATCGACGCCCGCACCGATGGTCGCAAGCTAGTCGATGGCGAGATCATCACGGCCTGCGCGCAGGCCTGCCCGGCCCGCGCCATCAGCTTCGGTGATCTTAACGATCCCGCCAGCGCGATGCTTAAGCGGCGCACCGACAACCAGGGCCGCAACTACACGATGCTGCCCGAGTTCAACGCGCTACCCCAGGTCACCTATTTGCGCAGTCTCTATTCGGAGAAGGGGAAGGCTTAAATGGCCGCCGCCATCGACACCAAAATCGAGCCCAATTTCATCGACGTTGATCGGCAGGCGCAGTGGGCTTTTTCGCCCGGCGGGCTCAAGTACTGGCTCTGGATGCTCTTCTGCGCCTCGATGACCGCGATCGGCGGCGCCTTCTGGATGCATCAGATTTACTACACCTTTGACTCGACCGGTTACGGCCAGCCCAATTTGTGGGCGGTTTACATCACGAATTTCGTCTTCTGGGTCGGTATTGCGCACTCCGGGACGCTCATCTCGGCGGTGCTCTTTCTGTTTCGTGTGCGCTGGCGCACCGGCATCTTCCGGCTCGCCGAAGCGATGACCGTCTTCGCCGTCGCGACCGCAGGCCTTTTCCCACTGATCCATCTCGGACGAGTCTGGTTTTTTTACTGGCTGGTGCCCTATCCGAATGAGCGTTTTCTGCAGCCCGACTTCCGCTCCCCGCTGGTCTGGGATCTGTTTGCGATCAGCACCTACCTGACTATCAGCGTGCTGTTCCTTTTCACCGGCATGATTCCGGATATTGCCAACGCGCGGGAGAAAGCCGTCGGCTGGCGCAAAATGCTCTATTCCATTCTGTCTTTTGGATGGCAGGGGACGGATCGGCAGTGGCGTAACTTCTCGATGGTCTATCTGCTGCTCGCCGGCTTTGCAACGCCGCTGGTGCTCTCGGTTCACAGCGTGGTTTCCTGGGACTTCGCGATGACGCAGTTGCCGGGCTGGCACAGTACGATCTTCGCGCCCTACTTCGTCTGCGGCGCGATCTTCTCCGGCTGCGCGCTGGTGCTGACGCTCGCGATTCCGATGCGCCGCCTGATGAAGCTCAAGGGCCTGATCACCATTTGGCATCTCGACAATCTGGCCAAGGTCGTCCTGCTCACTTCGGTGGTCATGAGTTACTCCTACGCTACCGAGTCATTCATGGTCTGGTACGCGCAGGATCCGATCGAGATGGTGACTTTCCACGAGCGTTATTTCGGGCCGCAGGGCTATCTCTTCTGGATGATGATCTTTTGTAACTGCGTCGTGCCGCTGCTGCTCTTCATACCGCGCGTGCGCACCAACACCATCTGGCTCTTCATCATCTCAATTTTCGTCAACATCGGGATGTGGCTCGAGCGCTTCGTGATCTTCGTGGGCTCGCTCTCGACCAATGCCGATCCGTCGCAGTGGCGTTTCTATCAGCCCCATCTGACCGAGATTTTTATCACGGTCGGGAGCTTCGGCTGGTTTCTGATGAATTTCTCGCTGTTCGCCAAATTCCTGCCGATTGTGTCGACGACGGAGCTCAAGGAAGGGCTCAGATACTTGAAGCAGGCGGTGCGCGAGACTTACCCCTATCGGAAGGCGGCATGAGCGGCGAAATCGCATTGGTTTCAACTTTCGCGAACGAGGACGATTGCGCCCGCGCAATCGAGGAGCTGCACGCCGCGCACGTGCATCAGTTCCACGCCTTCACCCCCTATCCCAGCGAGAAAGTGCAGGAGGCGGCGCAGGAAGCGCGTGCGCAAGGACGCAGCCCGGTGCGCCTGTGGGTGCTGATCGGCGGGATCACCGGGTTTCTCTCCGCGATCGCGCTGACCGTCGGCACTTCGCTCGAATGGAATCTCAACACCGGCGGCCGCGCCGTCGCCTCGATCCCGCCCTTCATCGTGATCATGTTCGAGTTGATGATCCTCTTCGGCGGGGTTTCCGGTGTCACGGGATTTTTTCTGCACAGCGGGATGCCGGTGTTTGATCCATCACCTGGCTTCCAGCCGCATTTCGCCGCGGACAAGTTCGGCCTCGTGGTTCAATGCTCTGAGGGCGATCTAGCTAAATACGAATCAATCCTGCGCGAAGCCGGCGCCGAAGACCTTCGGCGCGAGGCCGCCTGAGCCGTGGCGTTTGAGGATCGAAGCCCGAACATGAGCGAAATCCAACCTCAATCCCTTGGCGCCGCTGCCGTTCGTCCCCTGCATCGGCCAGTCGAACTCAATTGGAAGCGGCTCAATCTCATCGGCGGAGTGCTCGCCGCGATCGGCATCGTCGGCTTTGTCATCGCGCTGCTGTTAGGCCGCGATGATCGGGTCTGGCACATCTACCTGGTTAACTTTCTGTTCTTCATCGGGATCGCACAGGGCGGGGTGGTGCTCTCGTGCGGCTACTACCTGACGCAGGGACGCTGGACGCGGCATGCTGTTCATATACGAGTAGCCGAGGCGGGTTGGCCCTTTCTAATCGTGGGCGCGGTGCTCTTCTGGGGCATCTTTGCCGGTCGCGAACATATCTTCCCCTGGATTATGCATCCGGTGGTCAAAAAGGCGGCCTGGCTCAACGCTCCATTTATGTTCACCCGCGACGGCATCGCGCTCATTCTCCTGGCAATCGTCAGCGCCTGGTTCGTCAGCCACTCGCGCGGGCGCGCCGCGATGCTGTGGGCGAGCGAGCCGCTGACGATCGAGATGCCGCCGACGGCGATTCGGCGGCTCGCCCCGCTAGTCGGCGTGCTCTACATCTTCCTCTATACGATGCTGGCGATTGACCTGATCATGTCGCTCGCGCCGCTCTGGCATAGCACCCTCTTCGGCTGGTGGTGGTTCGAGATGTGCTTTTGGAGCGCGATCTGCGGCTCGGCGTTCGTCGCTACATATTTCCGTCGCCGGCTGGGTCCGGAGACTGCGTTCAGCGACCAAAGCATACTCCACGACTACGGCAAACTTGTCTTCGCTTTTTCGATCTTCTGGATGTACCTTTCGTTCGCCCAGTATCTGGTCATCTGGTACGGCGATCTGCCGACCGAGACTTTTTTTCTCATCCTGCGCTTCTGGCATCGGCCTTGGGAGCCGTTTGCGTGGCTCTGCCCGATGTTGAACTGGGTCGTCCCGTTCTTCGTTCTGATGGGCGTGAAACCCAAGAAAAACCCCGTCATCCTGCGGACGGTTGCGCTCCTGGGCATGGTTGGCGTCTGGCTCACGGATTTCGTCATGGTGGTGCCGTCACTGTCACCCAATCATGTGCCGCTGGGATGGGTCGAACTGAGTATCACCGCCGGGTTCCTCGGCATTTTCCTGTTGTGTCTTAATCCTGGATTGCAGCTTGCGGCCCGGATGGCGACAAGCGGTGCCGGCGGAATGGAACGATGATCGCGTCAAGCAAAAGGGGCCGCTTGGGCTGGGTGATCGGAGTAATCGCGGCGGCGCTGGCCGCGGCCGGATGCGCGCCGCCGCCGGGGACGCATTATCGCCTAGATACGCTTTCGCCCAAATCCGATCTGACGCAAAAGTTCTACGATATCTTCGTCACCATCACCGCGATCGATATAGTCATATTGATTGTCGTCGCGGTGGTCTTCTTCCTCGCGCTGTTTGTTTTTTCGAGCCGCACCGGCGAGCCGGGTGAACCCTCGCACAAGCATTCGGACGTCTATCTCGAGATGGCCTGGACCATCATCCCGTCGATCATCGTGGTCGTCATCACCGTTCCGACGGTCCGCGCGATCATCCAGACGCAGCCCGAGAAATGGTCGGCCGATACTTTTGAAGTCCGCGTCATCGCCCATCAGTGGTGGTGGGAATTCCGCTACCCCTCGACCGGCGTGGTCACCGCCGACGAAGCCCATATCCCGGTGAATCGCACGATCCATTTTTCGATGGTTTCGCGCGACGTGATCCACAGCTTCTTCATGCCGGCGATCGGCGGCAAGCGCGACGTCGTGCCCGGCCAGACCAACCAGATCACTTTGACGGCCAACACCCCGGGTGAATACTGGGGGCAGTGCACGGAATTCTGCGGCGATTCCCATGCCAACATGCGCTTCCGGATCTTCGTCGATACGCCCGAGGATTTCGATCGTTGGACCAAGCACCAGCTCGAAGACCCGGTCAAGCCCGATTCCGGTCCGGCCGCGGCCGGAGCGAAAATCTTCGCCGACGCGCCCTGCGCTATCTGCCATACGATCAAGGGCGTTACCGGGTTCTCCAAGGAATATACTTACGGCTTTCGCGGCCCGGACCTGACCCATTTCGGTGAGCGCGGCACGCTGGCCGGCGCGATCATGGACAACACTCCGGAAAATGTCGCACGCTGGATCAAAAATCCCGATGCGGTGAAGCCTGGCGCCAACATGCCGACCCTCGGGCTCAGCGGCGAGGACCTCAACGACCTGGTGGCTTATCTGGAAAGCCTCAAATAGGAATTGAACGATGGCTGCCCAACCAAGACCAATTCATCACGTCGAACAGGCCAGCTACCTCGAAGGCGGGGGTATCTACGGCTGGCTGACCACGATCGATCACAAGCGCATCGCGGTGCTCTACGGCATCACCGCGATGGTGGCGCTGGTGTTCGGCGGCACCGAGGCGATGCTTGTGCGCACCCAGCTCATGTACCCGGACAACAACTTTCTCAGCGCTCACACCTACAATCAGTTTTTCACGATGCACGGCCTCACGATGATCTTCCTGGTCATCATGCCGCTCGAGACCGGATTTTTCGGTAACTTCCTGATTCCGCTGCAGATTGGCGCGCGCGACGTCGCCTTTCCGCGGCTCAACGCCCTGAGCTATTGGATCTTCCTATTCGGCGCGATCACGCTGAATCTGGGCTGGCTCTATGGCGCACTGCCGAACGGCGGCTGGTTCGGCTACGCCAACCTGACCGAGCGCTATTACGCACCCGGGCCCAATATCGATTTCTTCGACCTCGGCCTGTTGATCCTCGGCGTCTCCTCGGTGATGAGCGCGCTGAACTTCTTCGTCACCATCGTCAACATGCGCGCGCCCGGCATGACCTTCATGCGGATGCCGATGTTCATCTGGTCGCTGCTGATCACGGTCATCCTGATTCTGCTGGCCTTTCCGGCGCTGACGGTCGGCCTGATTTTCCTCTTCATGGATCGCTACTTCGACACGCACTACTACCGCGTGGTCGCCGGCGCAACTCCGATGCTCTGGCAGCATCTGTTCTGGATCTTCGGCCACCCCGAAGTCTACATCATGATCCTGCCGGCCTTCGGCATGATCTCTGAAGTGATCCCGGTCTTCTCGCGCAAGGCGCTCTTCGGCTATCCGATGATGGCCTACTCAATGATCCTGATCGCCTTTTTGTCCTACGGCGTTTGGGGCCATCATATGTTCGCGACCGGCATGGGCCCGGTCGCCGATGCCACCTTCTCGATCACCTCGATGCTCATCGCGATCCCGACGGGCATCAAGATTTTCTCCTGGCTGGCGACGATCTGGGGCGGCCGGCTCCGCTTCACGACGGCCTATCTGTTTGCGGTCGCGTTCGTGTTGCAATTCACGATTGGCGGTCTCAGCGGCGTGATGCACGCCAGCCCGCCGATCGACCTTGAACAGACCGACAGCTATATTATCGTTGCGCACTTTCATTACGTGTTGGGCTTGGGCGCGCTCTTCGCGATCTTTGCCGCGCTCTATTACTACTGGCCCAAAGTCACCGGCCGGATGATGAACGAAAGTCTCGGCAAGTGGCATTTTTGGCTCGCGGTCTGGTCGTTCAATGCGACCTTCTTCCCGATGCATTTCCTCGGCGAACTCGGGATGCCCCGCCGCATCTATACATACGCGCCGCATATGGGCTGGGACTTCTGGAACAAGTGGGAGACCTGGAATGCCTATATAATCGCCCTCTCGTTCATTCCGTTGCTGCTCAATATCTACTGGAGCCTCACCTCCGGCGAGCGCGCCGGCGCCGATCCCTGGGACGCGCGGACACTCGAATGGTCGACGCCGACGCCGCCGCCTATATATAACTTCGCTGAGGTTCCGACGGTGACCTCGCGCGACGCTTTCTGGGTGACGAAGTACGGCAGCGTCGAGGCCTCCGGTCTGCAACAGGGACCGCCGGTAATCGCACCCGTCCTGGTCGACGTCAGTAAGATTCATATTCCGCTACCCTCGCTCTACCCGGTTTTCATCGCTTTGGGCATGTTTGGGATGGCGATCGGCGTGCTGGTCGGCTGGTACCGCGTCGTCTTCACCGGTATGGGGTTGCTGGGGTTGGCCGCAATCGCGATGTCGTTCGAATACAAGGAGTGGGGCGAAGAGAATCTTCACTCCGTTGCCGAGAGCTTCCTCGGACTGGACCATCGCAAGGTCGGCATCTGGAGCTTTATCGGTTCGGAATGCGTCTTTTTCGCCAGCCTGATTTCGACCTACATGGTTTACAAGGGGCGCAGCCTCGGCCACTTCGACGCCTATATCCTGAATATTCCGCTGACTTCGTTCAGTACCTTTGTACTACTCACTTCGAGTCTGCTGATGGTCTTGGCGCTGGCCGCGTTTCAGCGCAACGATCAGAAATGGGGCACGATCTGGTTGCTCGGTACTGCTCTATTCGGCCTGATCTTTCTCGGTGGCCAGGTGTATGAGTTCAGCGACTTCTGGCTCGATAAAGGCATGGTCTTCAATAGCAACCTTTTCAGCCAGTGCTTCTACACCCTCGTCGGCTTTCACGGCTTCCACGTCTTCATCGGCGTAGTCTGGCTAGTCGTGATGGCCGTTGCCGGGATGTTCGGCAAGCTCGACTCAAAACGTTCGCTCTCGGTCGAGCTCTGCGGCCTCTACTGGCACTTTGTCGATATCGTCTGGGTTATCATCTTCGTGCTGGTCTATCTGATGAGGACGGTTAAGGGCGCATGAGCAGCGAACACGCGATTGAACATGGCCACGGCGGAGTGCATCACGCCGTCGAGGAAAGCCACCATCCGACGGCCAACCAATACCTGGTTATTGCGTTGATTCTCACCGTGCTGACGGTGGCCGAGATCGGTGTCTACTACGTACCGGCGCTGCAACCGTTGCTGGTGCCATTGCTGCTGATTCTCTCTTTCTGCAAATTTGTGCTCGTCGCCGCCTATTACATGCATCTGCACTTCGATAGCCGGGTCTTCTCAGTGTTGTTTATTTTCCCGCTGATGCTGGCGTGTCTCATCCTGGCGTCGCTGACGATGCTGTTGTCTTATCTCGCACATCATCCGGGGCCATAGCCGAAGTATCTAGTCGGCCCACTCAGAGTTTGCATATTAAATGTGGGAAGTTGATCCGTCCACGCTGATCTCGATTGCGATTCTGCTCGCCGGCTACGTTGGCGCGTCGCTTCTGCTCAAACGTTCTCCAACGCTCGCGCAAGGCGGAACGTACGCCGCGGGCCTGTTCGCGATTCTGGCGGTGCTCTCCGGGCCGTTGGACCAATTCAGCAAAGAACGGTCGTTCTTCATCTATATCTCTCAGCAGATGGTTCTGGTCTTCGTCGCGCCGCCACTGCTGCTAGCGGGAACGCCCGACTGGATGCTGCGGCCGATTCTGCTCCATAGGATGGTCGAACCGCTGGCGAGGATCTTGACGCGCCCGCTCTTCGCCTTCCTGTTGTTCGCGGCCGTGTTTACCCTCGTGCACTATCCACTGGTCTGCGACGCGGTTTGCCACGTGCATCCGATTTACGGCGACGTTCACACGCTCCTGCTCACAACGGGATTGTTGCTGTGGTTTCCGCTGCTGAGTCCGTTGCCGGAGTATCCGCGGCTCTCCTATCCATTGCAGATTATGTACTTGTTCCTCCTGATGATCCCGATGACCGCGGTGGCCGCTCCGATCACGATGGCGCAGTCGGTGATTTACACCTGGTACGTGCTGCCGCCCCATCCGCTCGGGCTGTCGCCGATGGCTGATCAGGTGCTCGGCGGATTGATCATGTGGGTGGGGCAGGGCGTCTACCTGATGTTCGTTTTCAGCGCGATTTTTTTCCGCTGGTCGCGACGCGACGACGAGGAGATGCCGCCGATCAATCGCCGCGCTATCCCTGTGCGAGTGCTGCGTCAGCAGCCCCGCTAGATCTGCCTAAACTTTCCGAATTCCTCCCGACTAAGGCTATCGCCGCGCCTTTTACGCTCGTGCGCATAAGCTGCACTTGCGCAGATAAGTCGAAAGGCTTATGTGTCGATCAGCTCAGCGCAGATGTGACTGTTTGCGTTTTGCAAAGGCCGTACTGGCGGAGGATGTGATGCAGCAATCGAAGAGCCGAATAATCAGTGACGGAATTATGGCCGGACTGGTTGGCGGCGCAGTAATCGCGATCTGGTTTTTTATTTTCGATCTTATCAATGGCCATCCGCTTTGGAGCCCGGCCCTGCTGGCCGCGGCCTTATTGCATGGTTCTCAGCAGCCGATCGCGATGACACAAGCGGCCTGGGTCCTGGTCGCCGAATACAGTGTCGTGCATTTTCTCGCTTTCGCCGCGATCGGCGCTGTCGGCGCGCTGATGATCGACGGCGCTGAACGCCATCCCGAACTCTTCGCTCCGTTGCTGGTTTTCACCGTCGCGTTCGAGGTGTTTTTCATCGCCTTGCTGATGCTGATGGGTCCAGCCGCGGCCGCGGCGATGCCCTGGTGGAAGGTCATCATCGGCAACCTGATGGCGACCACCGCGATGCTCGCCTTTTTCTTCTGGCGTCAGCGGGAACTCGCGCAAAATCTTCTTGGTCCCTGGATCGCGGTGCTGCGCGAGGGCGTCATCGCCGGAGTTATCGGCGGCTTGATTGTCGTAGGATGG
>Ga0209167_10000415_pt1 | contig 32870 bp, 29 predicted proteins | sample Coa_R1_9_FD_187154 | JGI IMG/M metagenome (GOLD analysis project Ga0209167, IMG submission 187154) | Surface soil microbial communities from Centralia Pennsylvania, which are recovering from an underground coalmine fire - Coalmine... | ecosystem: Environmental > Terrestrial > Soil >...
GCATCGATCAGCGCGAGGCCGGACCGAATGGCACTCTCGGCGTCATCTTCGTGCGCCGTCGGATAGCCGAAGTAGATCAGCACACCATCGCCCATATATCTGGCAACGAAGCCGCCGAAGTGGCGCACTGTCGCGGCGACGCACCTCTGATAGGCCGAAATGACCTCGCGAAGGTCCTCTGGGTCCATACGCGTGGAAAGCGCCGTCGAACCGACAAGGTCTGAGAACATCACAGTGACCTGGCGGCGCTCGGCGGCGTCCTTGGCGGCTTTACCGATTACGAGAGGCGCGTCAGAAAGCTGCGTTGGTGCGCTCGCTTCAGCGCGCACGGCGGCGATGGCGTCAAGCAGCTTACGGCGATGCCCGATAACGCCGACACCAAGATCCTTCAGGTCCTCCGCCGTCAAACTCGGCAGGACCGCGTCGTCGATCTCATTATCGCAGAATGCCGCCTCATATTGTTCGAGGCCAAGCCTCCGTAGCCAACCTGCGACGTCCATGGCGGCGCCCCGGTTCGCACAGCGCAACATGATCCTCCGGGAGAGACAGCCTGTCTAGGGAAATGACCGGTTTGGGTCACATTCGCGTCGATTTTTGGCGTCGCCGCAGCATATCCGGTTAGGGAGTAATCTCGGAAGCGCCAGTTGTCCGGCGTGGCGGTTGGACCGAGACAATGGCGATGGCGCGCGCCGTCCACCCGACGGGCAAATCACCGAATGAGCGCTGCTCAAGATAAAATCGCTTGTCCAGACCCCTTTGGAGAAATATTTCTGTTTTTCCGAAGTGCAAATCAGGTGTATGTCTCGCGCTGTCCCGTCCCGGAAGAGGGGCGTTGCGCAACGTCATCAACGCGGGGCGGGATGCGATGGACGCGGCGATGTTGCGAGACGGGCGACGTTTGCAGCGGACGGCGAAGCCGTGTGGTCCTGACGCCCCGACGCTGGCGTCAAGCGTGCGGGAGGTATCCCGCAGGCGACGGTGGCAAGAAAGCCCGGTCACCGAGGAGAGCGCGGAGTAAGCCGAAAAACCATTGCGCGGGGAATGGCGGGTGTTTCCGGTGTGACCGTGGTGACTACGCTCGTATGCTCACTCTCATTTTGCATGCGAGGCTGCGGGCGCTATCTGAGCGCCCGGCATTCCCTGCGCCCTCTGACTAGAGGGAGCGACACTTCCGGCATAACTCGCGCGAAAACGCGCGGCGAGATCGCGCAGTTGTGGCTTGCTGTCATTGCGAGGAGCCAACGGGTCGCGCGAATGCGCGCCCGATGACAGGCTCCGCGACGAAGCAATCCATACTTTCTTTGTGCGGTATGATGGATTGCTTCGCTTTGCTCGCAATGACGAATGTAACAAGCGTCTTGCGTCCTGGCTGTTTGAAATCTTGAATAGGTAGCCTTTCATGGGCGCCCGTGCCGACGCCACAGCTGTCATCATCCGCGAAGGCGGATGATCCAGTACTCCGAGGCGTCAGTCCTAGAACGGTGAAGCCGCGGCGTACTGGATACCCCGCTTTCGCGGGGTATGACGACGGGTTGCCGGGCGAGACGTCCGCGTCAAATCCCCAGATACGCCGCCTGAACCTGCTTGTTATTGGCAAGCTCCGCGCTGGTGCCGTGCATGATCACGTTGCCGCTTTCGAGCACATAGGCGCGCTGAACCAGCGACAGCGCGCGGCTGACGTTCTGCTCCACCAGGAGGATGGCGGTGCCCATCTTGTGGATTTCGCCGATCTTCTCGAAGGTCACATCCGTCATCACAGGCGCAAGGCCGAGCGAGGGTTCGTCCAGCATCAAAAGCCGCGGCTTGAGCATCAGGCCGCGTCCCACCGCCAGCATCTGCTGCTCGCCGCCGCTCATGGTGCCGGCAAGTTGCTTTCGCCGCTCGGCGAGCCTTGGAAAGATGCTGTAGACGAGCTCAAGCGTGCGAGCGCGCTCGGCCTTGGCCTTCGGCACATAGGAGCCGATTTCGAGATTCTCGTTCACCGTCATTTCCGGAAACACCTGACGTCCCTCGGGCACATGGGCGATGCCGAGTTCGGGAATCCGGTGCGGCGGAAACGAGGCGAGATCGGTACCGGCGAAGGTGATGGTGCCGGAGGTAAGCTTCACGAGGCCGGAAATCGCCCGCAGCGTCGTGCTCTTGCCGGCGCCGTTGGCGCCAAGCAGGCCCACCGCTTCGCCTTCGGCGATTTCGATTGAAACTTTCGAGATCGCAGGCACCGAACCATAACTGGCGCTGATTTCCTTTAGCTTGAGCACTACGCTTCTCCCGCCGCCGGAGGATGCACGTAGGAGCCGAGATAGGCGCGGATGACTTCCGGATTTTCCACGATCTCCTTCGGTGCGCCTTCCGCGATCTTCTGGCCGTGATCGAGCACCACGATGTGGCGGGCCACCGCCATGATGGCGCGCATCACATGCTCGACGATGACGATGGTAAGCCCGCGCTGCGACAGCTTGCCGACCAGTGCCACCGCCTGGTCGATCTCCGACGGATTGAGCCCGGCCATGACCTCATCGAGCAACAAGAGCCGCGGCTGGGTGGCGAGGGCGCGCGCCATTTCCAGCCGGCGCTGGTCGATCGTGGTCAAGTCTTTCGCGGCCGTCTGCTCCCTGGCGGAAAGGCCGACGAACTCGATCGCCTCGCGCGCCTTGTCGCGCGCCACGCCTGCGTTCTTGTCGCGCAGGAATGCGCCGGTCATGACGTTATTCAGTACCGTCATGGCGCCGAAGGGTTTCGCCACCTGGAAAGTGCGGGCAAGACCATGCGCGCAGATGTCGTGAGGTTTCAGGCCGACGATTTCACGCCCATAGGCCATAACGGAGCCTGCGTCCGGCCGATGAAACCCGGTGATGAGATTGAAGCTCGTGGTCTTGCCGGCGCCGTTCGGGCCGATCAGGGCTACGGTTTCGTTCTCCTTCACCGTGAAGCTGACTTCCTGGACGGCGCGCAGTCCGCCGAACCGCTTGCTGAGGCCGGAAATGACGAGCGCATCTGCCATGCTCACGCCCCTACGCTTTGGCCGGTTTGCGGCTGACGACGCGGTGGCGGGCTTCGTCGATCATGCCCATCAGTCCCGTGGGGCGCCAGAGAATCACCGCCATCAGGATCAGGGCGTAGACGGTGAGCTGCACGCCGCCGATCGAGCTGCCGAGCCAGCTTTGCAACAGCGTCGATGTGGTCTCCAGCAGGACCGTGCCGATGACCGGGCCCCACAATGTCCCGATCCCGCCGACGATCGACACCAATGCCGCTTCAATCGAGATGCTGAAGGAAAACGCGGTGGCTGGATCGATGAAGTAGATGTATTGGGTGTAAAACGTGCCAGCCAACGCGGTAAGATACGCGCTGATCATGTAGATGTCGCGCTTCATCCGTGGCGCGTTGACGCCGATTGCTTCGGCGGCGTCTTCATCTTCGCCGATGGCGACGAGGTAATATCCGATCCAGGATCGCTCGATCAGCCAGGTGACGATCAGGGCAACCGCGAGCAGGCCGAGCGCGAGATAGTAGTACGACGCCTTGGACTCGAATTGCATCATCAGGAACTGCGTCATCAACGGCTCGTTGCCGAAGTTCGGAATGGTGGTGCCTTCGGCGCCCCAGGCGAAGTCGCGAAACTTGAGAAAGATCAGCATGAGGGCTTGCGCGGTCGCAATGGTGGCGATGGTGAAATAGGGGCCGCGCAGGCGAAAGCACAGCCAGCCGATCGGCAGGCTTGCCAGCGTCGCGACCACGCCGCCGGCAATCATCCCGATCCAGGGCGAGACACCGAAGTTGATTTCCAGGATCGTCGAGGTGTAGGCGCCCAATCCGAAATAGGCGGCATGCCCGAGCGAAAGCTGCTTGGCGTAACCGCCCATCAGGTTCCAGGCGGCGCCGATGAAGGAGAACAGGAGGATGCGGATGAAAATATCGACGGCAAACGAACTGGTGACCACCTGCGGCAACGCGATGAGAACCGCGATCAGAATCGCGAGCAGAACGACGCTGCGTGTGCTCAGGCCCAGCTTCATCATCGCGCCCTTCCTCCAAGGCCGGTCGGTTTGAAGGCTAGCGTCAGAAGCAGCATGGCGAACACCACGATCAATCCGGAGTCCGCGCCGACATATTGGACGCCGAGCGACTCGGCGATGCCCATCATGAGGCTTGCGACCAGCGCGCCGATCACATTGCCGAGCGTCCCCAGCACCACCGCGACAAAGGCCATCAGCACGAACACCTGACCAACGAAGGGATAGGCGGAATAGAACGGCATCAGCAGCGAGCCGGCGGCGCCCGCAAGCGCCAGCGCAATGCCCAGCGCCACGCAGAATACGCGATTGGGATTGATGCCCATCAGCATCGCCACGTCACGGTTTTGCGCTGCGGCCCGCATCGCCTTGCCGAGATCGGTGGTGTGCAGAAAGACCCATAGCGCGCCGCTCAGCGCCATCGCAACCACAAAGGCAATGAGCTTTGCGACGGGAATATAGAGCCCGCCGACATGAAACGCCTCATCGGAGTAGGAAGTATGGACCGTGCGATAATTGGCCGTGAACAACATCAAGGCCAGATTCAAAAGGAGAAGCGAAAGCGCAAAGGTCAGGAAGATCTGCGGCATGTCGTTCGGTCCCAGCACCCGGCGGATCAGAAAATGCTGGATCAGCACGCCCATCACGAACAGCACCGGCATCGACACGAACAGCGAGAGCAGGGGATCGATGCCGAACTGGTTGGCGAGAAAGAAGCTGATGTACATCCCGATCATCACGAATTCGCCCTGGGCGAAATTGACGATCTTGACCACGCCGAAGATCAGCGTGACGCCGATGCTCACGAGCGCGTAAATTCCGCCGATGAGCAGGCCGTTGATGACGGCCTGGGCCACTGTCTCCCACATTTGGCTCGACCGGGTTCAGATTTTCATGAGCGGCTTGCGGGCATCTTCTTTCGGAAAGACGCTGGCGAGGTCTCCGTCCTGCCACTGCACGCCGACCGGGTGCCCGTAAATGTTCTTGCCGTCGGGCCCGAACTTGACCTTCCCGCCCGGCGCCATCGCCGCATAGCCGGAAGAGACATCGAGCGTCGACAGCGCCGCGCGCACCTTTTGCGAATCCGCCGAGCCGGCGCGTTCAAGCGCGTCCGCCAGCATGAAGGTCTGGGCGATCAGGCCGCCGGCATATTCGAACAGGAATTCGCCGGTGCGTTTCTTGAATTCGGCGTTCACCTTCTGGGCGCCGTCGCTGACGTCGTGGTTCCAATGCGCCACGCCTTGCAGGCCTTCGGCGAGCTTGCCGACATTCTTGTAAAAGTCGGGAATGACAAAGCCGCCGGAGCCGCCATTGATCGAAACATTGAGACCGAATTGCTTGACGGTCCGCACGATCAGGATCAGGTCGTTGAGGTAAGAGACCGAGAACAGCGCGTTCGCGCCCGACGACTTCACCTTGTTGATCAACGGGCTCGCGTCGGTAAATCCGGCCGAATAGGGCTCGAACATCACGATCTCGACGCCCTCCGACGGCGCGAGCTCCTTGAGCCCGTTCGATGTCGAGGTACCGAACGCGGTATTCTCGAAAATCACGGCAACCTTTGGCGTGTCGCTGACGAGTTTCGACATCTGCAACTGCGCGCGGGCAAATTGCGAGGCGCGCGCGAACGGCGTGAACGTATAGGTGCGGCCCTTGTTGAGCTGATCCGAACTCGATCCCGTGATCAGCGGAACCTTGGCGCGCTCGCACACTTCGCTCGCGATCAGGGTCAGCGCGCTGGCGTAGCAGCCGTGAACGGCGGAAAGCTTGTTGCCGGTGATGAGGCGGTCGGTTTCGGTCCGCGTCACCGTGGTGTCGCTTTGCACGTCGGAAATGAGCAGATTGAGCTTGGCGCCGCCGAGCGACTTGATGCCGCCGGCATCGTTGACCATCTCGACCGCGAGCTTGGCAGCGGCGACGCAGCCGACGCCGATCTGCGCCATGCTTCCGGTGGTCGGATAAAGCGCGCCGATATTGACGGGATCGGCCGCCCAGCCGCGCAATGGCGTCGCACCGAACGCGCCTGCCGCCAGGATTCCTCCCGTCTTGATCAGGAGTTCGCGGCGGCTTTGCCGCTTCGATGGAACGTGATTTGGGCCAGCCTTGTTGCCGGCGGAATCCTTGCGCGCTCTTTTCATGCCATCTCCCCCTTTAAGCGGTCGCGGTCCAGGCTTGCGCCCGCGGTTTCTTCTTTCTGCCGGTTGGGCGTATTTTTAGATGGTAACCGCATTCAAGATTGTTTACAATACGGTTATCAGTTTTATCTTCCAAATTGAAAACCAAGGCTGGCTTGTGCTTCTTCTTGCCGCTCGCGGCATCGGGCGTCGGGTCCAAAACGGGGAAATAATGGTCGGAAAACCAGCCAAACGCGCAACTATCCGAAGGTCGAAGACCCGCCCGATACCGGCTCCCCGACCGCGCGAGCCGGCCGCTTCCCTTATCGCAAAGCGCATCGAGGAGGACATAGTCCTGGGACGGCGTCAACCGCGCGAGCGGCTGGTCGAGCAGGATCTCTGCGACCTGTTTCAGACCCACCGCGGGGATGTGAGACTTGCGCTCTTCGAACTCGAGAAGAAGGGCCTGGTGGGTCGCATCCCGAACCGCGGCGCGCTGGTACGTGGGTTAACCCCGCGGGAGGTAAAGGAAATTTACGCGGTGCGCGAGAAGCTGGAGGTGATGGCGGTTCGCATCATCCCGTTTCCGGTTGCGGCAGCGGATATCGCGCGGCTGGAGGAATTGCAGCGCCGGCACACGTCGGCCATTGCCGCAGGCGACCTGCTGACGGTCTTTTACAGCAACCTCAGTTTCCACCAAGTCCTGTTTGGGCTGTGCCGCAACGCCTGCCTGATCGAAACCATCGATCTGCTCGCGCAGAAGGTCTATGGCATCCGCTCTTATGCCAATGCATTTCCCGATGCGCTTGACCGTGCCCGCCGGGATCATCTGGACATGATTAAGGCGCTTCGTGCCTCGCGCCGGGACGAGCTCGAGGCGCTCACCCGCCGCCATCTGCAGCCGGCCCCCGAAGCATATATCAAGGATTATGAGCGGCGCTTCGGCAAGGCCGATCTGCAATCGGCGCAATAATATGGGAGCCCCTTTATTCGGCGCTGCTCACGAGTTTGATGCGCGGCTCAGAAGCTTGCATCAGACCGCGGTAGGCGGCGAGATAATCGAGCGCCATTCGCCGCGCCGTGAATCGCATCTCGAACCGTTTTCGGATCGCGCCGCGGTCGAGTTGAGCCAGGCGCCCCACCGCCGAAACCGCGCTGATTTCATCCTCGACGATAAAACCCGTCACACCTTCTTCGACGATTTCCGGAACCGAACCCCTGTTATAGGCGATCACCGGAGTGCCGCAAGCCATGGCCTCGATCATGACCAGGCCGAACGGCTCCGGCCAGTCGATCGGAACCAGCAGTCCCATCGCGCCGCTGAGGAAGTCCGATTTTTCATTGTCGCCGATCTCGCCGATATATTCGATCAGAGGGTGGTCGATAAGTGGACGGATGATTGCATCGTAATAGTCCTGATCGGCCCGATCGACCTTGGCGGCGATTTTCAAGGGGATGCCGCATCGGATCGCGATCGTGATGGCGCGGACGACGCCTTTTTCCGGTGCGATGCGGCCGAGTACGCCGAGATAGGAAGGAGTCACGGTGCGCGGCGTCAGCAATTTTTCCGGCAGGCCGTGATAGATGGTGCGGATCCAGTTGGCCTGGGGCACCGGGCGGCGCTGGGAATTCGAGATCGAAATAACGGGAACAGAAGAGAAGGTCGTGAATACCGGCTGATGTTCCGGCAAATCGAGCCGGCCGTGCAAGGTGGTCAGGAACGGGGTCGGCTGGCGGAAAAACAATGAGAATGGATAGTAATCGAGGTGAAAGTGTAGAAAATCGAATTCTTCATCGTCACATTTTTGCCGGACGCGTTCCAGCATCACCATATGCAGCGCGTTGGGATCGCGGACGGCTCCGTCGAGCCGCAATGCCTTCGGCCAAGTCGCGTCAAGTTTCGCGGAGGTTTGGGAATCGCCGCTGGCGAACAGTGTGACGTCGTTGCCCAACGCGACCAGTTCCTCTGTCAGCCAATGTACCACCCGCTCCGTCCCGCCATAGAGCCTCGGGGGAACAGCCTCCGTCAGCGGAGCCACCTGCGCGATGCGCATCTGTCCGTCTCCTGTTGTTGTCCGTTGTTGTCATCAATGAGAATGCCCCGCCTTCCAGCCGGCGCTGGCGCCGCGTCAAGGGAACGTTTCCGCATTTGCGAAGTTCCCCAGAACACGCACTCTTATTTCACAAGATGGTCTTGTTGATGACAACGCGCCGGATCAGGCTTTCGCTGCTACCCAATCGGTACGCGCTGAAGGCGACGAAAGGGAACCTCGACAAGGTTTGCTGCCAAATGGACAATCTCTCAGGCTACGCCAATCGCCCGTTCCCGTTTGTTCTACGCTACATCCGCCGCCGGCTTGCATCGCATATCGTTATTTTCATATCCGTCGTTGCCGCCGTTGCCTGTTCCGTAGGCACCCAGTATGGCGTGAAGTTTCTGGTTGACGGCCTGTCGGACGGTCCCACCTACGCGGGTACCGTATGGCTTGCATTCGTTTTTCTCATGTCGCTGATCGCCGCGGATAATTTCTTGTGGCGGATCGCGAGCTGGACGGCGAGCTTCACCTTTGTCGGCGTCACCGGCGATTTGCGTCGCGATATCTTCCGCTACTTGACCGGTCACTCGCCCAGCTATTTCTCGGACCGTCTGCCGGGGATGCTGACCAGCCGCATTACCGCCACATCCAATGCTGTTTTTTCAGTCGAAAACATGTTCGTCTGGAATGTGTTGCCGCCGTGCATCGCCACAATTGCGGCAATCGCCCTGATTGGTACCGTCAGCCTGCCGATGTCGGCTGGCTTGATGGTGATCGCGGGGGGAATGGTGGTCGCGATGTTTCGATTGGCGGCCGCGGGAAAGCCGCTGCACGACGATTTCGCCGACAAGGCCGCGGCTGTCGATGGCGAGATGGTCGACGTCATCAATAATATGCCGCTGGTCCGGGCGTTTTGCGGCTTGAGCTTCGAACACGACCGTTTCGATGCCACCGTTAACCGGGAACTGACGGCGCGGGGACGCTCCTTGCGCTATCTGGAAAAGCTGCGGTTGACTCACGCAGGCGTGACCGTCGCGCTGACGATTGCGCTACTGGCGTGGGCGATCACGCTTTGGCAGCGCGGCGGCGCGACCACGGGTGATGTCGTGCTGGTGTGTACCTTGGGACTTTCGATTTTGAATGCAACGCGCGATCTCGCGGTCGCGTTGGTTGACGTCACCCAGCATGTGGCGCGGCTGACCGAAGCGATTGCCACGCTACTGCTTCCGCACGAATTGCGCGACCATCCCGAGGCTGAGGCTTTGATAAAGAGCGGCGCGGCGATCGCCTTCAACAACATCTCGTTTTGCTATCCGGGCGGGCCCGGCGTGTTCGAAAGGTTCAGCCTTCGCATTCAACCGGGGCAGCGGGTCGGCCTTGTCGGCCATTCCGGGGGCGGAAAGTCCAGCCTGTTCGTCCTATTGCAACGGTTCTACGACGTCCAGCATGGCAACATCACGATCGATGGCCAGGATATTGCGCGCGTCACGCAGCAAAGCCTGCGCGAGGCGATTTCCGTGGTGCCGCAGGACATTTCCCTGTTTCACCGCTCTATCATGGACAACATCCGGTATGGGCGTCCGAACGCGACCGACGACGAGGTGCTGCGCGCGGCCATCGCGGCGCGCTGCGATTTCGTCGAGGCCATGCCGGATGGACTTGAAACCATGGTTGGCGACCGCGGCGTCAAATTGTCGGGCGGCCAGCGGCAGCGCATCGCGATTGCGCGTGCGTTCGTCAAGGACGCACCGATTCTGCTGCTGGATGAGGCGACCGCCGCGCTCGACGGCGAATCTGAGGAAGCGATACGCGAGGCGCTCGCCCGCCTGATGCGCGGGCGAACGGTCGTTGCGATCGCCCATCGTCTTGCCACGCTCCGCCACTTCGATCGCGTCGTGGTGCTCAAGGCCGGCAAGATTATCGAAGACGGTCCGCCGGACCGCTTAATGCAGGGCCAAGGTCCTTATCGAGAATTGGTTACGCAGGAATTAAGCCGCCTGGCCAGAAACGCGGCCTGATCCGCGGCAGGCAGCGGCGTTGTTTGCGTCCATCGCTGCGCTGGGGGAAGCCGATCGAGGTCAGATCTATGTCAGCCGAAGTCGTAAGCCAAATCACGACCCTGCGGGCGATCGAAACGGTATCGGAATCGCCGTTCTACATTCCGATGACGGGGCCAGCGGCGCGGCCGCGGCGCTCGCTCAAGCATGACGACACCTTCGTCGTGCTGGATAGCCACGGCGACATCGGCGCTTCCGCCGGCGGACCGGATGGCCTGTTCAATGCGGACACCCGATATCTGGCGCGGCTTGAACTTGTGCTCGACGAAGTGCAGCCGCTGCTGCTGGGATCGAATCTGCGCGACGATAATTCCGCGCTGACGGTTGATCTTACCAATCCCGATGTCTATCGCCAGGGCAGGATCGTGTTGCGCAAGGATATGCTGCACATCGTGCGTACCATCTTCCTGTGGCGCGGCGCGGCGTACCAGCGCATCGGCGTGCAGAACCATGGTGAAGATCATGCGAGCTTCGATTTGACGTTGCTGTTCGATAACGATTTCGCCGATCTGTTCGAGGTTCGCGGCGAACACCGCCTGCGCCGGGGCAGCCGTTCTGGCAAACTGCTCGGCTCTTCCGATGTGACGCTTGAATATAACGGACTAGACGACAAATCCCGCGTTACGGCGCTTCAGTTTGATCCGCCTCCGACGCGACTTACACTGAATGCAGCGACCTACCATCTCGATCTCGCGCCGCAAGAGGTCCGATCGCTGTTCGTCGTTGCATCCTGCAACAAGCAGACCACCTCGAAGCCGATACCGTTCATTCGCGGCTTGCTGGCGCATCGTCGCGAGATGCGCCAAATGACCAAGGGCGCCACCAGCATCGAAACGTCGAACAACATCTTCAACGAGGTGCTGTGCCAGTCGATGGCTGACCTCAATATGCTGATGACGGATACGCCGCAGGGGCGATATCCCTATGCAGGCATCCCCTGGTATTCGACCACGTTCGGCCGTGACGGAATCATCACGGCGCTGCAGATGTTGTGGATCGATCCGCGGGTAGCCCACGGCGTATTGAAGCGGCTCGCGCTGTACCAGGCCAACACGGTCGATCCGCTCGCGGATGCGGAGCCTGGGAAAATTTTGCACGAAATGCGTGGCGGCGAGATGGCCGCCCTGCGAGAGGTTCCGTTTGCAAGATATTACGGCAGCGTCGATGCCACGCCGCTGTTCGTGTTGCTCGCAGGTCTTTACGCCGAGCGCACTGAGGATGACGAGACACTGGCCGAACTTTGGCCGTCGATCGAAGCCGCGTTGGGATGGATAGACGGTCCGGGCGATCCGGACCGGGACGGCTTTGTCGAATATCGGCGCGCATCGGAGCAGGGCTTGGCCAACCAGGGCTGGAAGGACTCGTATGACGCGATCTTCCATGCCGACGGGCAGCTCGCTGAAGGCTACATCGCGCTCGCCGAAGTGCAGGGCTACGTCTTTGCCGGCAAACAGCTCGCCGCGCGCTGCGCCATGCGCTTGGGGCTGCCGGAGCGGGCGCGGCGGCTTGAGGCCGACGCGCGCCGCCTTGCGGAGCGTTTTGAAACCGCCTTTTGGTGCGACGAACTCGGTACCTATGCGCTCGCGCTCGACGGCAAGAAGCAACCGTGCCGGGTGCGCACGTCGAATGCCGGACAGTTACTGTTCACGGGACTCGTACGTGAAGATCGCGCCCGCATAGTCGCCGCCGATCTGATGCGGTCGCATTTTTTTACCGGCTGGGGCATCCGCACCGTTGCGCGCGGCGAAGCGCGTTACAATCCGATGTCCTATCATAACGGCTCGATCTGGCCGCACGACAATGCGCTGATTGCGCTTGGACTTGCGCGCTACGGATTCAAGCGCTCGGCCGAGCAGGTGTTCAAGGCCCTGTTTGACGCTGCGGTGTACATGGATTTGCGCCGGTTGCCGGAATTGTTCTGCGGATTCCGTCGAGAGAAGGGGCGTGGGCCAACGCTTTATCCGGTGGCTTGCGCGCCGCAAGCCTGGGCGAGCGCGACGCCGTTTACGTTGCTGGAGGCAGCACTCGGGCTCGAATTCGACGCGCGTCGCGGCGAGATTCGCCTGCGCAACCCGCGTCTGCCGTCGTTCCTCGACGAGGTCTTGCTTCGCGAACTAAGGCTGGGCTCGTCGAGCGTCGATCTTCGCATTCGTCGACATGGTGATGACGTATCGCTTGAGGTGATGGGCACGAGTGGCCAGATTCAGGTTTCGCTGGTGCTGGCGCATTAGGAGGGTCATCCGCGCCGGCCGTCAATCGAGGAAAACGATATGCGCGCTGGATTATTTCTTACGCTTCTCGTCGTCGGTCTTGCGGCGTGGTTCGCGGCGATATCGCGGGCGCAGGACAATCCGGCCTCGCCGCAGCCGGCTCAACAGCACGACAATGCTCCGCCGGGCGCGCCGAAAGAGCCGGCACCTCCGCCGTCGGTTACCATTATTGGCGCAAGCGAAGCGCATGGCGTGCTTGGGCGCGACGTTCGCAGCCCTGCCGATGAAGACATGGGGCGCATCGTCGACGTGATCGTCGATCGCGCCGGGACCGTGCGCGCGGCGGCGATCGATTTCGGCGGCTTTCTCGGCGTCGGCAGCCGAAAAATAGTGGTCGATTGGAACGCACTGCACTTCGGGCGCATCGACAACAAGAGCGACAGCATCACGCTTGAGTTGACCAAGGAGCAAGTCATGGCCGCGCCGGAGTACAAGGAGGGTACGCCGATCGTGGTGCTCGGAGCCTCGGGTAGCCTCCAGCCGCTGCGATTCGATAACTAGCTTGGGCGGAGAGACATCCTGTTTGCGCATCCTTCCCGACACCCGATTGATGGGGCCCGCGCTAGCAACCATGGGGCGGCGGGCCGTGATGATCGAACGCCGCCTTCCGCAACGGAAACGGTGACGGTGGAGACCACACCGGTCCCCTCGCGCGAGAGCCTGCGCGGCCTCGATTGGTTCATCTTCTTTCTGGCGGATGTACAAACCGGCTTCGGTCCATTCGTGGCGGTCTATCTGACGACGCAAAAATGGACGCAGGTCGAAATCGGCACGGTGTTGTCGATCGGTGGCGTGGTGGCGCTGATCGGGCAGATGCCTGGCGGCGCCATCATCGATGCGGCGAGATCCGAACGGCTGGTCGCGGGCCTTGCCATTGCCACGATCGGCTGCAGCGCGTTGGCCTATGCGGCCTGGCCGATCTTTCCAGTCGTTGCGGCCGCCGCGACGCTGCATGCGGCGGCCAGTTGTGTGCTCGGTCCGGCGATTGCCGCGATCAGCCTCGGTCTTGTCGGGCCGCTTGCCATCGGCGAACGGCTGGGACGCAATGCGCGCTTCGCATCGCTCGGAAATGGTATCGCCGCCGCCGTGATGGGCACTTGCGGTTACCTGCTGTCGAGCCGTTCGGTGTTTCTCGTCACCTTCATCCTGGCAATTCCGACCTTGCTGGCGCTGGCGCGCATCCGCGAGCGCGAGGTCGACGTCGCCCGCGCCCATGGCGCTGTGCCTCGCACAGCGCCTGACGCCAAATCAACCAGCGTTCTTGCGCTGGTGCGCCAGCGGGCGCTCCTGATTTTTGCGGGCAGCATATTGCTGCTTCAGCTTGCCAATGGGGCAATGCTGCCATTGATGGCCGGCGTCGTAACGACCCGCTCCAGCAAATGGGCGACGGTATTGATCGCGGCCTGCATTATCGTGCCGCAGGCCATCGTCGCGCTAACCTCCCCGTCGGTCGGACGCAAGGCTCAGCAATGGGGGAGGCGGCCGCTGCTGCTGATTGGTTTTGCCGCACTTGCAATTCGCGGTGTGATGTTTGCAACCGTCACCGATCCCTATGTGCTGGTTGCGGTGCAGGTATTCGATGGCATCACGGCCGCCGTGTTTAGCGTGATGGTACCTTTGGTGGTCGCCGACGTCACATTCGGGAGCGGTCACTTCAATCTCGCACAGGGCATCGTCGGCACGGCAACCGGCATCGGTGCAGCGCTGAGTACCGTGCTTGCCGGTTACGTCAGCGACAAATTCGGCAGCGCGCTCGCCTTTAGCGGGCTCGCAGCCATCGCGGCTGCGGGCCTTGCCATGATCTTGCTTGCCATGCCGGAAACCCGGCCGGGCGCGCGTCCTCAAGCGTCCATGGTGTGAAGACGCTGACGGTTGCGAAGCACGATCTGCCGGGCGCCGGAAAAGCCGAGGACCCCCTGGGTGTGGAGCTGCGACAGCGCTCTTGAGACGGTTTCAAGCGTCAGCCCGAGGTAATCGCCGATATCGCGGCGGCACATCGGCAGGGCCATCATTCCCGCCACCGCAAGCCTGCGGTCCATCTCGAGCAGGAAGGTAGCTACACGCTCCATCGCCGTCTTGCGTCCGAGGAGCAGCATATGGTCTTCAGCATGCCGCAGATCGCCCGCGGTCATGGTCCAGAGCTTACGAGCGACCTGAACGTCGGTTCCGGCGGCTTGATCGAGGCTGCGACGCTTCACCAGCCGCACGGTGGTATCGATGATGGCTTCCGCCGCCAGCCGATGCACTGTTCCCGATTCCAGCCCGAACACGTCGCCGGGCAGGTGGAAGGCGCCGATCTGACGCCGTCCGTCGGAGAGCAGTTTGTAGCTGCGAACTGCGCCTGAAATGACCTGGTAGACGTACTCCGCAGGTTCGTCCTCGCCATAGATCTCTTCATCCTTCCGGTAGGAGAATTCGGTGGCGACAAGGCCGGCGTATCCGGTAACCACGCCAAAGGCGTCGGTAACACTGTGTGTAACCGGGCTGACCTTTTTGCCGATGATGGAGGTAACGGAAGGGCTGAGCGGCTGGGTGAACATTGACCATCTCCTTGTGCAGCGGATGGCCGATTACTACGGGAGTCGGACGAGTCCGGAAATTTCGCTAGATATCTTAAGGATGTTTACCTACGTATAATCCCGTAGGTCGCGCGCCTTCACTGCGGCGGGCGATTGGTGCGATTTTCCTGAATTGCCGCCCGAATTCGCGTGACAAGACTGTCCTCGAGAAGGGGTTTGCGCAGAACATGCCGGATGCCGGCTGCTTTGGCGCGCGCCGAGATGTTCTCGTCAGGGTAGCCGGTAATGAGAATGACGGGCGCGGCAATGTCGCGGTTCCGCAAGTGGCTGGTCAGATCGACGCCGTTCAGGTCTGGCATCTTGTAATCAATCACAAAACAGTCAGCATCGGTCGGACGCACCGCGCGGAGCAGCGCCGCTCCGCTCCTGAACGTGCGGACTTCAAAGCCGTCCGTCTCAAGCAGAAAACGCAGCGAGCCAAGGACGTCGGCGTCGTCGTCTACCACATAGACAGCAGGTTTTGCGGCCGAGGTCATCGCGAAGACCTATGCTCCTTGCATTGCGAAAGAATAGCCATTTTAGAAAATACACATATCTGGCAAAGAAGGTGTTGATTTAGCTCAATCCTTCAACAGCCCGGTGCGCATCGCAAGCCGCACCAGCTCCGAGAGGCTGCTGGCCTGCATCTTGGTCATCACGTTTGCACGGTACACTTCGATGGTGCGGGGGCTGATGTCGTAATCGCGCGCGATCAGTTTGTTGGAAAGGCCTGCAATCAGACCATCCATCACCTGACGTTCGCGCGGGCTGAGACTTGCAATCCGTGCGGCGAGATCGCGTGTGACCGCCTCGTCTTTGAGGGCAGGTTCATTCCCGCGGATCGCCGCACCGATCATCCCGACAAGACGGTCGTCATCGAAAGGCTTTTCCAGAAAATCGACGGCGCCGAGCTTCATTGCCTCGACCGCAAGCGGGACATCGCCATGCCCGGTGATGATCACGATCGGGAACTTGCTATTGAGCGCCTTCATGCGCTTGAGGAGTTCGATGCCGTCAATACCGGGCATACGGACGTCCGAGACAACGCATCCGATGGCAAGGCCCGGAAGCACGTCGAGGAACTTCCTGGCGTTGTCGAAAAGCGTGACGTCGAAGTCGGCCGCCTCCAGCAGGAAATTGAGCGAATCCCGCATCGCCGCATCGTCGTCGATCACATAAACCTTTCGCTTACCCGGCATCGGTCAACCTTCGCCTGCTGCTGTGGGCAACGTGAAGCGGAAAGTTGCCCCGCCGGAGGCATTGCTTTCCGCCCACATCTTTCCGCCGTGGGCCTCTATGATCGAACGGCTGATGGAAAGACCCACCCCCATTCCGGTCTCCTTTGTCGTAAAGAACGTCTGAAACAGGTTGGCCTTGACGTCATCCTGGAAGCCCGAACCGGTGTCGGATACCGAAACCTCGATCATATCGTCGGCAACCTCCGCGTTGGATACAATAAGCTCCCGCTGCCGCGATTGCGCCATCGCTTCCAGCGCGTTGCGAAACAAATTTACCAGGACCTGCTGAATCTGGACCCGGTCGACCAGCACGAGATCGAATTCACGGTCCAGGTTGAAGCGAAGCTGAATGTTCTGGTCACGCGCGCCCGAAAGGCCAAGCGCGCCGGCCTCCTCGATCAGCTTCGAGAGGCTTTCCAGCCGCTTCTCGGATTCTCCGCGCGAAACGAAGTCGCGCAGGCGCCGGATGATCTGGCCGGCGCGGACCGCTTGTTCGGCCGCGCGGTCCATGGCGTTTTCAATTTTCGCCGCATTGGGATCTTTGCTGGCCGCCAGCAGCCGGCGCGAGCCTTTCATGTAGTTGCTTATCGCCGCGAGCGGTTGATTGAGTTCGTGCGCCAGCGCCGACGCCATCTCGCCCATCGCGCTCAAACGGGAAATGTGAACGAGCTCGGATTGCAGCTCCTGGAGCCGCGCCTGCGTTTGCTGGTGTTCGGTGAGATCGCGGACGAAGCCCGTAAAGTACGATACCCCGCCGGATTCCATTTCACCGACCGACAGGTGCATCGGGAACGTCGTGCCGTCTCTGCGACTGCCCGTCACGATCCGTCCGATGCCGATGATGTGCCTTTCGCCTGTGGCGCGGTATCGCGCCAGATATCCGTCGTGACGGACCCGATCCGGCATCGGCATCAGTTCGCTGACATTCTTGCCGATGGCCTCGTGTTCGGTATAGCCGAACAGCCTCTCGGCCGCAGTGCTGAAAAATTGAATGATGCCATCGCCGTTGATGACAATCATGGCGTCCGGCACCGTATCGAGGATGGAGCGAAGGTGGCTCTCGCGTGTCCTCAGGGCGTCTTCGAGTTGTTTCTCTTCATCGATTTCCAGAACAATGCCGCTGACATGGCGCGGGGCCCCGCTGGTATCCCTGACGAGGCCGCCGCGCGCCCGAATCCAGTGACCGGAGCCCGAACCGCCGCCAATCATGAAGGAAACGTCCATTTTGCCGCCGTTTTCCGCCACCCGCTTGATCTCCTGCTCTGTACGCTCGCGATCCGCAGGTTTCAGGAGGGAAAGAAAAAGTTCATAGGTGATCGGTTGATCCGGCGGGACCCCGAAAAGGCTCCTCGCCGTGTCGGACCACTCCAGTTTTTTTGTGGTGAGATCGAGATCCCAAGTCCCGACGCCAAACCCCTCGATTCGGAGTCTGAGACCCTCGTTGCGGGTCGGATCTTCAAGCGATGGTCGTATGGTGCCGGGCACGCTCAAGCCTTCACTTCTGTCTTATCCAGCCTCGTCCCTCGAGACTGGGCCGGCCTCCTTTGAGCGCCCGCGGCAAGCGGAACCGCCGCAAACCGTATGGGTCTCAAACTCATTCAACAGGCCGGCAATTTCGCCGAACGGGGGTACGGATGCAAGTTCCTATGGGCTGAAATCCTGCCCGGTTTCCCTTCCTGAGCCGGGCGGCCCAAGCTCACAGCCGTGTCGATTCCGGCAGCCATCGGCACTTTGATCTATCTCATCCTGCTCCTCGATTTCGGCGCTAAAGATTTCAGAGCAACATGGAGGAATTGGATGACATACGCGACCGTGATGGTCAGTCTGGCGCTTGATCAGCCCAATGCGGCCCGGCTCGCCGTCGCTGGTCAGATCGCCGAAAGGTTCGACGCGGGCATGATCGGCATTGTGGCGTCGGTATTCAGTCCGCCACTTTATTTCACCACCGGTGAACAAGCCCAAATCTTGATCGACCAGGGTGAGGCCTCGATCAAGCGGCGCATGTCGGAGCTTGAGATTCAATATCGCGAGGCGGCCAAGAATCGCGCCAAATATATCGAATGGCGTAGCGCGTCCGACTTTCCGGCACGTTATGTCTTGCGGGAAGCGCGCTCCGCCGACATCGTCGTGACCGGCGGACGCAGCGATGCTTTTTCCGATCCGTTCGCCATGGTCACCCCGAGAGATCTGGTGATGGAGGCAGGGCGACCGCTGTTGGTCGTCCCCGATTCCGTCGAATGGCTCGATTTGCGAAGCCAGCTCGTGGCGTGGAAGGACACGCCGGAAGCGAGGCGGGCGATCGCTTCCTCATTGCCGATGTTGCGCAAGGCCAAGGACGTCACTGTCGCCGAGATCGTGGAAACAGGCGGCAGCGAGGCGGCGGCTGCGCGCGTTCGCGACGTGGTGACCTGGCTGTCACGCCACGGCGTTTCGGCTCGAGAACTCGTCGCAGCGCAGAATCATGACCGGGATGCGACCGCTCAACTCGACGCCATGGCTGGGGACGTCGGTGCTGGGGTGATCGTCGCCGGCGCCTACGGTCATTCGCGATTCCGTGAATTGGTTCTCGGTGGCATGACTCAACATCTGATCACCCAGACCGGGCGTTGCGCGCTGCTGTCGCATTAGAAGGTACCGCAACAAAGTTGATTGGATCGCGCCTTGTACAAATTTCTGCAGCAAACGGTCGCCGATTACATGACCCGCAACGTCAAGACCGTGACTCGCCAAATGTCGGTTGGCGAGTTGAACCGGTTGTTTGAGCAGGACGACTTCAATACCTATCCGGTCGAAGAGGACGGCCAAGTCGTCGGGATCGTAACCAAATTTGACGTGCTGAAATGTTTTGCCTTTACGCCCAATCAAATGGTTCCGCGGTACGACGACTTGATGAATAAGACGGTCGCCGACATCATGATCTCGGCATTCATCTACGTCAGCGCCGATACCAGGTTGACACGGGTGCTGCAGCTCATGGTCGAGCACCGGATCAGGAGCATTCCCGCGATCGGCAGTGACAGTAGATTGGCAGGTATTGTTGCCCGTGAGGACGTTCTCCGGGCGCTTGCCGCCAGCGCTCAGGGCGACAAATAGGAACGCAAAGTACGCCCCAAGTGCCGCACCGGCCATGGTCGCGCGTGTAGCCCGCGCAAATACGGTCCTAGAGGCGAATCATCGGTCTGCGGCCCTGACGAGAGCCTCGTTTCCACGCGCAGCGTTGCGATCCCGATTTTCCAGACGGCGAAGTTGATCTCGATCAAATCGCGACCCCGGCGGCTGTGGTTGTTAGCGCTGGTTTCCGTCAGAGAGAGTCCCCATGAGCCAGGCCGTTAATTCGAAGTCGATGACCATTGGTGAGAGTGGCTTGGCGGTTTTCTTCGCGGTGACCGCCTTTCTTTGCATGATCGGCGCGGCCAAAGCCGTCGATGCACCATTCGCGTTCCATGCAACTCTCGCCGCGGCGGCAAGCCTTGCATCGGTCTTCGTCATCCTTAACCGGTACTTCGATCGTCCTGCCACGTTGCCGTTGCAGGAAATCAACGGCCGGCCCAATTACAACCTGGGCCCGGTCAAGTTCTCGGCGATCATGGCGGTGTTCTGGGGCATCGCCGGATTTACCGTCGGACTGATCATCGCGCTCCAACTCGCCTGGCCGGCGTTCAATTTCGATCTGCCGTGGACCAGTTTTGGCCGGATGCGCCCGCTGCATACGTCGGCGGTGATTTTCGCCTTCGGCGGCAACGTCCTGATCGCGACCTCGTTTTACGTGGTGCAGAAGTCGTCGCGGGTTCGGCTCGCCGGCGATCTCGCGCCCTGGTTCGTCGTTGTCGGCTATAACTTCTTCATCCTGATCGCGGGCACCGGCTATCTGCTCGGGGTCACGCAAAGCAAGGAATATGCAGAGCCGGAATGGTATGCGGATCTTTGGCTGACGATCGTCTGGGTCGTCTACCTGCTGGTGTTCCTCGCAACGCTCATCAAGCGCAAGGAACCTCATATCTTCGTTGCCAATTGGTTCTATCTCGCTTTCATCATCACGATCGCCGTGCTTCATCTCGGCAACAATCCTGCGCTGCCGGTGTCCGTGTTCGGCTCGAAGTCATACATCGTCTGGGGCGGCGTTCAGGATGCGATGTTTCAGTGGTGGTACGGGCATAATGCCGTCGGCTTCTTCCTGACGGCGGGCTTTCTCGCCATCATGTACTATTTCATCCCGAAGCGCGCCGAGCGGCCGATATATTCGTACCGCCTGTCGATCATTCACTTCTGGGCGCTGATCTTTCTCTATATCTGGGCGGGTCCCCATCACCTTCACTACACGGCGTTGCCGGATTGGGCGCAAACCCTCGGCATGACCTTCTCCATCATGCTGTGGATGCCGTCCTGGGGCGGCATGATCAACGGCTTGATGACGCTGTCCGGCGCCTGGGACAAGTTGCGAACCGATCCCGTGCTGCGCATGCTCGTGGTGTCGGTCGCGTTCTACGGCATGTCGACTTTCGAAGGCCCGATGATGTCGATCAAGGTTGTGAATTCGCTCAGCCACTATACCGACTGGACCATTGGTCATGTCCATTCCGGCGCGCTGGGCTGGGTTGGCTTCGTCTCGTTCGGCGCACTGTATTGCCTGGTGCCCTGGCTGTGGAATCGCAAGGGGCTTTACAGCCTCAAGCTGGTCAACTGGCACTTTTGGATCGCGACTATCGGAATCGTTCTCTACATCTCCGCGATGTGGGTATCCGGAATCCTGCAGGGCCTGATGTGGCGTGCCTACACCTCGCTCGGCTTCCTGGAATACTCCTTCATCGAGACTGTGGAGGCCATGCATCCCTTCTACATGATCCGTGCGGCCGGCGGCGCGTTGTTCCTGATCGGCGCTTTGATCATGGCCTTTAACCTCTGGATGACGGTGCGCGCCGGCGAGGCGGAAGTGCAGTCGCCAGTTGCTCTTCAACCGGCGGAATGAGGCGCTTAAAAAAAAATGTCGTTCTGGACTCGGCATCATATCTTCGAAAAGAATTCGATCATCCTGGTCATCGGAATTCTCGCGGTGGTGGCGATCGGCGGTCTCGTCGAAATCGTTCCGCTGTTCTATCTGAAGAGCACGATCGAGGTGGTTGACGGCATCAGGCCCTACACGCCGCTGGAGCTGACCGGCCGCAATATCTACGTCCGCGAGGGGTGTTATCTCTGCCACTCGCAGATGATCCGGCCGTTGCGCGACGAGGTCGAACGCTACGGCCACTTCTCGCTAGCCGCCGAAAGCATGTACGACCATCCGTTTCAGTGGGGATCGAAGCGAACGGGTCCGGACCTTGCGCGCGTAGGTGCCAAGTATTCCGACGAATGGCACGTCACGCACCTGACCAATCCGCGTTCGATCGTTCCCCAGTCGGTGATGCCGGGCTATGCATTCCTGGCCGAAACCGAAGTCGATGCTGCAAACATCGCCGATCACCTGCGAACGAGCCGTAGTGTCGGCGTGCCGTATACGGACGATCAGATCGCTAATGCTGCTGCCGATCTGAAGGCGCAGGCAGATCCGGACGACACCGGCGCGGATGCCTTCGCCAAGCGCTATCCGAAAGCCGCCGTGCGCAACTTTGACGGCAAGGCCGGCCCTCCCACCGAAATGGACGCGCTGATTGCCTATCTGCAGATGCTCGGCACTCTGGTCGATTTCAAGCTCTACAACGAAAAAGCCAATCTTCGCTGAAAGGGCAGAACGATGCGCGCAATTCTAACGGTTCAGAATTTTATCTCCGATTTTGTCACGATGCTCTGGACCCCGATTTTCGTCGGGATATTCCTGGCAATCGTGACTTATGCGCTTTGGCCCCGCAACCAGTCGGCTTTCGACGAGGCGTCGAAGATACCGTTGCGGGAGGAGTGAAAGAAACATGGCTGAACAGAACGAAATCGATCACGTCTCCGGCAAGACGACCACGGGTCATGAGTGGGACGGTATCAAGGAACTCAACACGCCGCTGCCGCGGTGGTGGGTTCTGACTTTCTATGCCACCATCATATGGGCAATCGGGTACTGGATCGTGTATCCGGCGTGGCCGCTGATGTCGAGCTACACCACCGGGCTACTGCATTATTCGTCCCGGGCGGATGTCGCAGTCGAGCTGGCAAATCTGGAAAAGATTCGCGGTGAGAAAATGGTCGTGCTTGGCTCGGCCTCCCTTGCGGATATCGAGAAAGATCCGGCGCTGCTCGCCTTGGCGCGGGCCCGCGGCAAGACCGTCTTCGGCGACAATTGCGCGCCATGCCATGGCAGTGGTGCTACGGGGGCAAAAGGTTATCCAAATCTGAACGACGACGACTGGCTCTGGGGCGGCACGCTTGATCAGATCATGCAGACGATCCAGTACGGCATTCGCTCGGGGAATCCGAAAACCCACGAAAGTGCGATGCTAGCATTCGGCAAGGACGCAATCCTCAAGCCGGAGGAGATTGTCACCGTGGCTGACTACGTTCGGTCGTTGTCGGGTCTGCCGACGGCAAAGGGATATGACCCGGCCGCAGGCAAGAAGATTTTTGCGGAGAACTGCGTGTCTTGCCACGGCGATACGGGCAAGGGAAATCAGGATCTCGGCGCGCCGAATCTCACCGACAAGATCTGGCTCTATGGTTCCGACGAGGCAACTCTGGTCGAGACGATCTCCAACGGGCGGGCAGGCGTCATGCCGGCCTGGATAGGGCGGCTCGATCCTTCCACGATCAAGGCCATGGCGGTTTACGTCCACTCCCTCGGCGGAGGACAGTGACCGCCGAAGTGCAGAGGGATTGCGGCAATCCGCTCGCCGTTTGAGCTGGATCAACCGCGCGTCACGGATTGGTCCTAGGCTTCGTCAATGAACAAGACCGTGCTCCCGGCTGAAATCGAAATTGATGCCTACGGGCCGCTTTACGCGGCCCGTAGGCAGGTTTATCCGCAGAGCGTCTCGGGAACCTTCCGCCGCATCAAATGGAGCCTGATGGCATTCTGCCTCGGCGTCTATTACCTGCTGCCCTTCGTGCGCTGGAACAGAGGCCTGGGGGCGCCGGATCAGGCGGTGCTGGTGGACCTGCCAAATAGCCGATTCTATTTCTTCTTCATCGAGTTGTGGCCGCAGGAAGTCTATTATTTCACCGGGCTATTGATCGTTGCCGCCATCACGCTTTTCCTGATGAATTCGGTAGGGGGCCGCATCTGGTGCGGATATCTCTGCCCGCAGACGGTGTGGACCGATTTGTTCTATGCCGTCGAGCGAATGGTCGAAGGCGATCGGCGCGAACGCATGCGCAAGGCAGCAGCGCGCGGGTCGCGGAAGCTCGAACGCTTCGCTGAGCTGATCCTGAAACATTCGGTCTGGCTTTTGATCGCGTGGTGGACCGGCGGCGCCTGGGTACTTTACTTCAACGATGCTCCGACTCTGGTAAGGGAGCTCGCTACCTTCCAGGCGCCGATGCTGGCCTATATCTGGATCGCGATATTGACGGCGACGACGTACCTGCTCGCAGGTTTCATGCGCGAACAAGTCTGCGTCTATATGTGCCCGTGGCCGCGTATCCAGGCCGCCCTGACCGACGAGTGGGCGCTCAACGTCACCTATAAATACGATCGCGGCGAAAAGCGCACATCGCTGAAGAAGGCGAACGAATTGCGTGCGCTCGGCCAAACCGCGGGCGATTGCGTCGATTGTTATCAATGCGTCGCCGTCTGCCCGACCGGCATCGACATTCGCGACGGCGCGCAGCTCGATTGCGTCCAATGCGGCCTGTGCATCGATGCCTGCGACGCTGTCATGAAGAAGATCGGTCGGGAAATCCGCCTGATCGGCTACGATAACGACATCAACATCCAGCGGCGCCAGGCCGGCAAGCCACCGATCTACCGTTTCGTCCGCCCGCGCACCATCGTCTATTCCGCGATGATTGTCGGCGTAGGCGCGATCATGCTGTATGCGCTGCTGACGCGCTCGCTGCTCGACGTCAATGTATTGCATGATCGCAATCCGGTCGCAGTGCGACTGAGCGACGGCTCTATTCGCAACGCCTATACGGTTCGCTTCTTGAACAAGCGCGCCTTCGATCGTGTAGTGGCACTCGACCTTGACGGGCCCAACAACGCGACGCTCCACGTTGTCGGCGCCGATTCCGTGACGCCCGACCGCCCCATGATCATTCTTGCTCGGGACACCACCACCGAATTGAGGCTTCTGGTAACAGCGCCGGCCGAAGAAAATCCGGAGAAGTCGATCCCGGTCAAATTTCGTGTCACCGATATCGGATTGGGTGAGGTTGCTTCGGCGACCGACAACTTCGTCTCTCCATGAGACATTGAGGAGTTACGCATGAATAGGCCGCTAGCTTCGCCGAAGCCGTTGACCGGACGCATTGTGCTTTTGACGCTGCTTGGGTTTTTCGGCGTGGTGTTTGCCGTGAATTTTCTGATGATGAAACTCGCCATCGACACCTTGCCGGGGACGGAGGTCGACAGCGCCTATAGCGCGAGTATCGGCTACGAGAAGGAGATCGTGGCCGCGCGCGATCAGAACACGCGCAACTGGCAGGTCGATGCCCATATTCAGCGCGGCCCGAATGGCGATGCGATGCTGCAGGTCGAGGCGCGCGACAGCGGCGGTGTACCGATATCGGGCCTGAAGTTTCAGGGGCGTCTCGAGCGCCCAATCGACCGCCGCGCCGATCGGCCGGTTGAGCTGGCGGAGGTCGGGATCGGCATTTATCGCGGGAGCACATCTCTGATCGCGGCGGGACAATGGGATCTGGTGATTGAGGGCGATGCCGCCGGAAGGCGCATGTTCTTGTCGAAAAATCGCGTGGTCTTGAACTAACAGGACCGCACCATGCAAGCGACGCGGGACTTTTCACATTATATAAAGGATCTGGGCGCAGGCGTGCAGCACATCGATCTGGCGGTCGAAGGTGTCAATTGCGCCGGTTGCATGTCCAAGATCGAACGCGGTCTGTCGGCGATGCCCGATGTCACGCTGGCGCGCGTCAACCTCACTGACCGCCGCGTCGCGCTGGAATGGAAGCAGGGCGCGCTCGATCCTGCCAACTTTATCGACCGGCTGGCCGAGCTTGGATACAAGGCCTATCCCTTCGAAACCGCCGATGCGGAAGCGGCGGAGAACGAGCAGTCGCGCTTTCTTTTGCGTTGCCTTGGCGTCGCGGGCTTCGCCACCATGAACGTGATGATGCTTTCGGTTCCGGTGTGGTCCGGCAACGTCAGCGATATGCTTCCCGTACAACGCGATTTTTTCCATTGGCTCTCGGCTCTGATCGCGTTGCCGGCCGCGGCTTACGCGGGACAGCCCTTCTTCCGGTCGGCCTACCGGGCGTTGCGAACGCGCAACGTCAATATGGACGTTCCGATCAGCCTCGGCGTTTTGCTTGCGCTCGGCATGTCGCTCGTTGAGACGTCGAACCATGCCGCGCACACTTATTTCGATGCGGCGATCATGCTGCTGACGTTTCTGTTGGTCGGCCGCTATCTCGATCAAAGCATGCGGCGACGAACGCGGGCGGTGGCCGGAAACCTTGCCGCACTGAAGGCGGAGACCGCCACCAAATTCATCGGCAACGGCGAGATTGCGGTCGTGCCGGTGGCCGCGATCGATCCCGGCGATATCGTCCTGTTGCGGCCGGGCGAGCGCTGCGCAGTCGATGGCACGGTGATCGACGGACGTTCCGAGATCGACCAAAGCCTCATTACCGGTGAGACCATCTACGCGCGGGCAGAATCCGGCACCGCGGTCTATGCAGGCTCCCTCAACATATCCGGCACCTTGCGCGTGCGGGTCTCGGCGGCGTCCGAAGGCACGCTGCTTTCGGAGGTCACGCGGCTGCTCGACAACGCCTTGCAGGCGCGTTCGCGCTACATACGCCTGGCGGACCGGGCATCTCGCCTTTATGCGCCAGTCGTGCATGTCACCGCGCTGCTAACGGTGCTGGGCTGGATTCTGTTTGGCGCAAGCTGGCACGATGCCATCGTCACCGGCATCGCCGTTCTCATCATTACATGTCCCTGTGCGCTGGGGCTTGCCATTCCGACCGTGCAGACGGTTGCCTCAGGTGCGATGTTCAAGGCCGGCGTCTTGCTCAATTCGGGTGATGCCATCGAACGTCTGGCCGACGTCGACCATGTGATCTTCGACAAAACGGGCACGCTGACCTTGCCTGACCTTGAGGTGGTGAACGCGGCTGACGTGCCGGAATTCGTGCTGGACATTGCCGGGCAGTTGGCACTTGCGAGCCATCATCCGGTTGCGGCCGCGGTGGCGCGGGCCTCCAACGTGAAGGCGCCGCTGATGGGTGCGACCGAAGAACCGGGGCAGGGGGTGCGCGGCATCGTTGGCGGGGTGGAGGTACGGCTTGGTCGTCCCTCGTTCTGTGGGCTGCAACAACGGGCGGCCGAACGCGCGAGCCTCGATCCTGAAGCTTCCGTCGTTGCCTTCAGTTTCGGCGAAGCGAAGTACGTATTTTCCGTCCGGCAGGCGTTGCGCGCCGACGCCGCCGCAATGGTCTCGGAACTGAAAAAACGCAACATCGCGGTTGAGATTCTCTCCGGCGATCGGGAGCCGGCAGTTCGGGCGGCCGCACAGGCGCTCGGGGTCGATGTATGGCGCGCGGGCGTGACGCCGGCCGACAAGATCGCGCGCATCGAGGAGTTGAAGGGCAGCGGGTACAAGGTGATGATGGTCGGCGACGGATTGAACGACGCGCCGGCGCTGGCCGCAGCCCACGTCTCGATATCGCCGATCTCGTCGGCGCATTTGAGCCAGGCGACGGCCGATCTGGTTTTCCTTGGCAAGCCGCTGGCGCCGGTGGTCGCAGCCATCGATTTCGCGCGCAAGGCGTTGCACCTGATGCGACAAAATCTTTGGCTCGCGGTCGGTTACAACATCCTGGCGGTTCCGATCGCGATCAGCGGGGTGGTGACGCCCTTGATCGCGGCGGCGGCGATGTCCGGCTCCTCGATTCTGGTCATGCTGAACGCGCTTCGCGCCCGCCACGCTTCGCGAGGGAGAGCGTCATGGAAGTGATGGTCATTCTGGTGCCGCTGGCGCTCGGGCTTGGGCTCGCTGGCCTCCTGGCATTCCTCTGGTCACTCAAAAGCGGGCAATACGACGATCTCGAGGGCGCGGCGTGGCGCGCGATCTCCGACGACGATCCGCCTCCAGAAGACGAACCGGCCGAGCACGCCTCCTAGGTCGACGCCGTCCTCCGGTAAAGCCTGCCGTAACAGGCCGCCGAAACATCCCAACTGAAGGTACGAGACATCGCGCTGCGGCGCATGGTGTCGAGGCGGTCCTTGGCCAAGAAGGTCGAGAAGGCGCGCCGGATGCCGCCGAGGAACGACTCGGTGGAGGGTTGGGAAAACAGAAATCCGGTTTCGCCGTCGGCGATGGTTTCCGCCAACCCGCCGGTTTGATGGCCGATCGGGAGCGAGCCGAACTTCTGCGCGTACATCTGGCTGAGCCCGCACGGCTCGAACCGCGACGGCATCAGCGTGAAGTCGCTGCCGGCGAAAATACGCCGCGCCTGGCCGTCGTTGAACCCGATCGCCACCCCGATCGCGTCCGGCCTACGGCGACGCGCGTCGACCAACGCCTGCTCGATCTCGGGTTCGCCGCTGCCGGTCACGACGATCTGCCCGCCCGCATCGATGATCTCGTCGGCGGCGGACAGCACGAGGTCGATGCCCTTCTGGTGCACGAGGCGAGCAACAAGGCCGAAGATCGGACCGCGCGACACCGCAAGGCGGAATTGCTGGCGGACATAATCGGAGTTTGCGCGCTTGCCCTCCCAGTCGCCGGCGCCAAACGGTTGCGCAAGCTGGGCGCAGACGCGCGGGTCCCAGCTCTCGTCGATGCCGTTCAATATCCCCGTCAGTTGCTCGGCGTCGGAGCGGCGGCGAAGCAGACCCTCGAGCCCGCAGCCGAGTTCGGGGGTGGTGATCTCCCTGGCGTAGGTCTCGCTGACGGTGGTCAGGTGCGAGGCGTAAACGATGCCGCCCTTGAGGAAGGACAGCTTGTCGTAGAATTCGAGACCGTCGATGTGAAAGGAGTCTTCGGGTGCGCCGATCCGCCGCAGCGACTCCTTCGCGAACAGGCCCTGATAGGCCAGATTGTGGATGGTCAGAATGCTGGGAATCTGGACCGCATTCCAGGCGAGGTAGGCTGGCACCAGCGCCGCCTGCCAATCATTGGCGTGAACCAGATCGGCTGCCCAATTCTTGTCCAGCGAACCCGCCGCAAGTTGAGCAGCCGCGGAGGCCAAACGTCCGAAGCGAACGTCATTGTCGGGCCAGTCACGACCCGACGCATCGCCATAGGGGTTGCCCGGCCGGTCGTACAATTCCGGACACAGGAGCACGTAAACGGGCAAGCCATCTCTGGTCGATCCGAGGGCGAGGGAGCAGGCTGGCATCTCCGCCAAGGCCGGTGATTGGCCGACAATTTCGAGATGGGTGAATCGTTCGACGGCGTCGCGGTATCCGGGGAGCAGGATCCTGACGTCACACCAGCGGCGCAGCGCCCGGGGGAGTGCCGCCGAAACGGCAGCCAGCCCGCCCACCCGGACGAAATCATCCATTTCCGTGGTAACGAACAGGACTCTCAAGGAAATCCCTCACAAGGCGCTTGAAGTCGCTCCGATTATGCAAGAACAGTTCCAGTTTTTCCTCAGGTTGGATAAGAGCTTTTTCGCAGACCCTCCATCGTTTCTGGACCACGCCGGCGAGAACGCTTTTCCGGCGGACCGCCGCCCTCTAGGGTGACGCCAAGGCCCAAGGATATACAAGACCAAAGCGTAGGCAGCCCAAAGGGAGCTCTGCAATGACAATAACGGGCGTCCATGAGGCGAATACGACGGGGAGCTTCCATGCGCTTCGCGTCCTCGATTTTTCGACCACGATCGCCGGCCCGCATTGCGCGCGGATGCTTGCCGATATGGGAGCCGAGGTCATCAAGATCGAGTCCGCCGATGGGGAGACGATGCGAATCCGCCCGCCGGTTCGCAACGGCTTCTCCAGCCTGTTCGGTCATCTCAACGCCGGTAAGAAAAGCCTCGTGCTCGATCTGAAGTCGCCGGATGCGGTTGAGGCGATCCGCCGGCTCGTGAGGAGCGCCGACGTCGTGGTTGAGAATTTCCGCCCCGGCGTGATGCGAAGGTTGAAGCTCGACTATGCCTGTCTGCAGCCGCTCAACCCGAAACTGATCTATTGTTCGATCTCCGGATATGGCCAGACCGGCCCGTCGGCGGAACTGCCAGCCTATGCGCCGGTCATCCACGCCGCCTCCGGTTATGACATGGCGCATTTGTCGTATCAGCCGGGGCGGCACCGCCCCGACTATTGCGGCGTCTATCATGCCGACGTGCTGACCGGCGTCTATGCCTTCGGCGCCATCTCGGCCGCGTTGTATCAGCGCGAGCGCAGCCACAAGGGCCAGCATATCGACGTGTCGATGCTGGAATCGATGCTCACCCTGACGCCGAACGAGGTTCAGTGGTCGCAATTCGACGTGACGCTGCCGAGCCGCCCGATGTTCGGCCCGGTCGAGACGGCGGATGGATATGTGATGGTGACGGTCGCCAGCGAAAAGACGTTCCAGGGGCTGGCGCAAGCTTGTGGCCGTCCGCAATGGATCGGCGATCCGCGCTTTGCCAGATATGCCGACCGGCGCGATCACTGGACCGATCTGATGGACGGCGTCGAGACCTGGTCGCGCGCGATCACGACCGAAGCCTGTCTTGCCGAATTGAATGCCCATGGCGTTCCCTGTTCGGCCTATCGCACGGTGGCGGAAGCGTTGCGCGATCCGCAGATCGCCCATCGCGGCGCGCTGGCCGAGGTGGAAGACGGCGGCGGCACATTCAAGGTCGTCAATTTGCCGTTTCGGATGTCCGGAACCAAAGTCGCCGCCGGAAAGCGCGCGGCCGCACTCGGCGAACATACCGAGGCGCTGCTTCGCGAGAGCGGCATTCCCGAGCGCCAGGTCGTGGCCCTGGTCGAAAAATCGCGGCCCGTGGAGCGTAGCGCGGCGGTCTTGCCCGAGCGGGCGTTTCCGGCCTATCAGAAAAGCTAAAGAAGGAGAGAAGCGATGAGGAGTTTCAAGGTCGCCGATTTCAATGCGCCGCTGAAGGAGGTCGAACAGCCGACGCCGCAACCGTCGGGGACGCAGGTCCTGATCAAGGTGAAGGCGGCCGGCGTCTGCCACAGCGATCTGCACATCTGGGAAGGCGGTTACGACCTCGGCCATGGGCGCAAGCCGCTCTCGCTGAAGGACCGCGGCGTGTCGTTGCCTCTGACGATGGGACACGAGACCGTCGGCGAAATCTTGGCATTCGGGCCTGACGTCACGGAGGCGGACAAACACGGTCTCAAGATCGGCGACATCGCGCTGGCCTATCCCTGGCTCGGTTGCGGCAAGTGTAAGACCTGCCTCGACGGTGACGAGAATATGTGCATCGTCAAACCGAGCGCGCTCGGCGTCTATTGCGACGGCGGTTACGCCGATCATATGACGGTGCCACATCCGAAATATCTGCTCGATCTGAAGGGCCTCGATCCCGTCACCGCTGCGCCCTATGCGTGTTCGGGCGTCACCACCTACAGCGCCCTGAAAAAGGTGGAATCCGCTTTCCACACCCCGATCGTGATTTTCGGCGCCGGCGGCCTCGGCCTGATGGCGTTGTCGCTGCTCAAGGCGATGGGCGGCAAGGGCGCCATCGTCGTCGATATCGACGCGCGCAAGCGGCAAGCGGCGGAGCAGGCCGGCGCGCTCGCGACCGTCGATGGCGGCGCGGCTGATGCCCTGGAACAATTGATCAAAGCGGCGGGTGAGCCGATCCGCGCCGCGATCGATCTCGTCGGCAATGCCAAGACCGCGCAGCTCGGCTTCGACTGCCTGACCAAGGGCGGCAAGCTGGTGATGGTCGGCCTGTTCGGCGGCGGCGCGCCGTGGGCCTTGCCGCTGATTCCGATCAAGGCGGTGACGATCCAGGGCAGCTATGTCGGCAATCTCCGGGAAACGCAGGAGTTGCTCGATCTCGTGCGCGCCAAAAAGATCGCGCCGATCCCGGTGACGGCGCTGCCGCTCGCCAAGGCCAATGAGGCGCTGGTCGATCTGCAAAAGGGCAGGCTGGTCGGCCGCGCCGTGCTGACGCCGTAGGTTCTTTGCCGCCCCAGCTTCTCTCTCGCCGTCATTGCGAGGAGCGGAGCGACGAAGCAATCCATTCTTCCTGTGGCACCAATGGATTGCTTCGCTTCGCTCGCAATGACGGTGATCACTTTCAACCCCCACTAAGGAAACTCCATGTCTGCCAATAACGCGCTCCACATCGCCGTACTTGCCGGGGACGGCATCGGGCCAGAGGTCATGGCGCCGGCGCTTGAGGTCTTGCGCAAGATCGAAACGACAACTGACCTCAGATTCCGCTTCACCGAGGCGCCAGCCGGCGCCAACCACTATCGGGAGACCGGCAAGTCGATGCCGGACTCGACGGTTAAGCTGTGCGAGGAGGCCGATGCGATCCTGCTCGGCGCCTGCGGCCTGCCGTCGGTACGCTACCCCGACAACACCGAGATCATGCCGCAGGTGGAGCTGCGGTTCCATTTCGACCTCTACGCCGGCGTACGGCCGGCGCGGCTGATCCCCGGCGTGCCGAGCCCGATTGTCGGCGCGGAAGAGCGCGGCATCGACCTCGTCGTGATCCGCGAATCCACCGAAGGCCTGTTCGCCTCGATGGGAAAAGGCGTTGTTACCCATGAGGATGCGCGCGAAACCCTCGTCATCACGCGAAAGACTTCCGAGCGCCTGTTCGAGTTTTCCTTTCGCCTCGCCGAGCGCCGCAAGGCGCGCGGCCGCACCGGTAGCCTGACCTGCGTCGACAAAGCTAATGTGTTCAAGGCCTTTGCGTTCTTTCGCGAGATGTTCAATGAGGCGGCCAAGCGTCATCCGGACGTGAAGACCGACTGCCTTTATGTCGACGCCTGTTCGGCGATGCTGGTCAAGCGCCCCTGGGATTTCGACGTCATGGTGATGGAAAATATGTTCGGCGATATCCTCTCGGACATGACCGCCGGCCTGATCGGCGGCATGGGCATGGCGCCTTCGGCCGACATCGGCGACCGCCATGCGGTGTTCCAGCCCTGCCACGGCACTGCGCCCGACATCATGGGGCAGGGCAAGGCTAACCCGACCGGCATGATCCTCTCGGCCGCGATGATGCTGGACTGGCTCGCCGACAAGCACGGCATCGAGGAGGCCGCGGAAGCCGGCGAGCGCATCGAACGCGCTGTCGACAAGGCTTATGCCGGTGGCATCAAGCCGATGGAGTTCGGCGGCAAGAACGGCACCGCGGATGTTGCCAAGGCGGTGCTTGCGGCGTTGTAGGTTCCGATTTCGCGTCCACATCATTTTTGTCGTCCCTGGAACGCAGGGACCCATATGTGGACGGCCCCCGTGGCACAAGAGTTTTTTGACGGTCTGATCGGATCGCTTGCATCCATATGTCCGGCCTGTTGATGCGGTCGGTCTGGACCGCTGGCCAAGATGGTTTCCGCGA
>Ga0209167_10000420_pt1 | contig 32391 bp, 24 predicted proteins | sample Coa_R1_9_FD_187154 | JGI IMG/M metagenome (GOLD analysis project Ga0209167, IMG submission 187154) | Surface soil microbial communities from Centralia Pennsylvania, which are recovering from an underground coalmine fire - Coalmine... | ecosystem: Environmental > Terrestrial > Soil >...
GGACTTCCCAACGATCTCGGTGTTTGCGAACCTTCCCGGCGCAAGCCCAGAAACCATGGCGTCAGCGGTAGCCACGCCGCTGGAGCGGCAGTTCGGACGAATCGCCGGCGTGACGCAGATGACATCGACGAGTTCGCTGGGCTCGACCAACGTTACGCTGCAATTCGACTTGAGCCGCAATATAGACGCCGCGGCGCGCGACGTGCAGGCGGCGATTAACGCGGCGCGCAGCCAGCTTCCTGCGGATCTCCCCGGAAACCCAACCTATCGAAAAGTAAATCCCGCCGATGCGCCGATTATGTTGCTCGGGTTGACGTCCACGAATATTTCCCGCGGAGATGTTTATGACGCGGCCGATTCGATTCTGGCGCAGAAAGTGGCGCAAATTCAGGGTGTGGGCCAAGTTTCCGTGTGGGGCGGCGCGCAGCCGGCTGTGCGTGTGGACGTCAACCCAACACAGATCAGCAGTTACGGCATCAGTCTCGAACAAGTTCGCACCGCTCTTGCCAGCGCCAATGCTCATAGCCCCACTGGATCGGTCGAGAACGGCCTCGACAAATGGCAGCTTTACACCACAGATCAGCTTTTCACGGCGAAGGAATACCGTCCGCTCATTGTGGCGTGGGTGAATGGCGCGCCCGTGCAGCTTTCCGACATTGCCACAGTGACCGATTCCGTCTCGAACACGCGCAATGACGGAATCTCGAATGGCAAGCCGGCGATCATGATCGCAATATTCCGGCAGCCGGGCGCGAACATTATCGACACCGTGGACCACGTGCGCGCGGAGCTGCCTACGCTGCAAGCATCGATCTCTCCTTCCATTCATCTAGGAGTTATTCAGGACCGCTCCCCGACGATTCGCGCGTCAGTCCACGACGTGGAAATCACGCTGATGATTTCGATCGTTCTGGTGGTGCTGGTGGTTTTTGCATTTCTGCGCAACGCTTGGGCCACGGCGATTCCGAGCATCGCGGTTCCGCTGTCGCTGGTGGGCACGTTTGGCGTGATGTATCTCTTCGGATACAGCATCGACAATCTCTCGCTGATGGCGCTGACCGTATCCACGGGATTCGTGGTGGACGACGCGATTGTAGTCATTGAAAACATCTCGCGCCATCTCGAGACCGGCATGCGGCCGTTCGACGCGGCGCTGCAGGGCGCGCGCGAAATCGGGTTTACCGTGTTTTCGATGAGTACGTCTCTGGTGGCCGTGTTCATCCCCATTTTGTTGATGGGCGGCATCATAGGCCGGCTATTCCGCGAATTTGCGGTGACGCTGAGTGCGGCCATCTGCGTCTCGTTGTTCGTTTCGCTGACAACCACGCCGATGATGTGCGCGCGGTTCCTGCGGCGCGAGCGAGCGAAGCATGGGCGCGCCTACCGCATCGCGGAACGCGGCTTCAACGGTCTTCACGGGCTCTACGACCTGTGCCTGCGCTGGGTTCTGCGCAATCAGCCTGCGGTGCTGACGATCACGTTAATGACCGTGGCACTCAGCGTCTATTTGTTTGTAATTGCTCCGAAGGGGTTTTTCCCCTCACAGGACACCGGAAGGCTAAGCGGCTCGATTCAGGCAGATCAGGCAACTTCTTTCAAAGCGATGGACGCTAAAATGATCGCCTTCGAAAAAATTGTTCAGGCGGATCCGGCGGTAGATACAGTGACCGCGTTCGCCGGCGGCGGCAGCGAGAATACCGCGCGAATGTTCGTGCAGCTCAAACCGATCAGCGAACGGAAAGTGACGGCAGACCAAGTGATCGCGCGGCTGCGGAGAAAGCTGGGAGGCATTCCCGGGGCCACGCTTTATCTGCAATCCGTGCAGGACGTGAGCGTCGGCGGGCGCATGGGAAATTCAACATATCAGTACACTCTCCAGGCGGACGACAGCTCCGAGCTGAACTATTGGGCGCCGCTGCTGATGAAGCAAATGGCAAAAATTCGGGAGCTCCGCGATGTAAACAGCGACCAGCAGGTTCACGGGCTGGAAGCTTCGGTGGTAGTCGATCGGGACAGCGCGTCGCGTCTCGGCGTGTCCATGTCCGCGATTGACAGCACGCTCAACGACGCGTTTGGCCAGCGGCAAGTGTCCAATATTTATAAAGGACTGAATCAGTATCACGTGGTGCTCGATGTGCTGCCGCAGTATCAGGAGAATCCTGACGCGCTGAAAGCCATTTATGTCGCGTCGAAATCGGGGAAACTCGTGCCACTCAGCGCGGCATCGCACTATGAGCCGTCGAGCACCTCGCTCGCGGTGAACCATCAAGGACAGTTCCCGTCTATAACGCTTTCGTTCAATCTATCTCTCGGGGCTTCGCTAGGACAGGCGGTCACCGACATCGGCAAGGCACAACGCGCGATTGGTATGCCTGCAACTGTGCACGGAGGATTTCAGGGAACCGCGCAGGCTTTTCAGGCTTCTTTGTCGTCGGAGCCGATTTTGATTTTGGCGGCCCTTGGCGCGGTTTACATTGTGCTCGGCGTATTGTACGAGAGCTACGTCCACCCGGTCACGATTCTTTCGACTCTTCCGTCGGCCGGAGTGGGCGCGCTGCTGGCGATTTTTTTGTTCAAAGACGATCTCAATGTCATTTCCATAATTGGCATCATCCTGCTCATTGGCATCGTGAAGAAAAATGCGATTTTGATGATTGATTTCGCCATTCAGCAGGAACGCATCGAAGGCAAAGCTCCGCTGGACGCTATTTATCAGGCGTGCTTGCTGCGCTTCCGGCCGATCATGATGACCACCATGGCCGCGATGCTGGGGGCGCTGCCGCTGGCCATCGGCGGCGGGACGGGTTCGGAGCTGCGGCGTCCGCTCGGAATCACTATCGTCGGCGGCCTGATTGTGAGCCAAATGCTGACGCTGTTTACCACGCCGGTCGTATATTTATATCTGGACCGATTCCAAACATGGCTGCAGCATTTCGGTCGCGCCCGCGCCTTGCCAGGAGAGGCCCAAATCGGACACAGATAGGCTTGCCAGCGACGCCCGCTTACGGTGCAACGCGAACAGGAACGATTGGCTGCCGATTTCATGTTCCAGTCGGCCTTCGACAAGGAGTTTGAGGTCGCAATTTGCGAGCCAAATCGGGGCGCGGCACGTGCTATCACGTGGAATCAGCCAAGTCCATTCGTTTCACGCTGGCCGTTGCCATGGTACGTGAGCTACCGCATGCTTCGCGTTTCTATCTGGAATTCGCTGCCGCTTCCATGCCCGGTGTCATGCTTTCTACTAGCTCAACCCAAAGACCATGTCACAGAATCGGATTTCACATCTGAATTCTACCTGGCATCTGCGCAACGGCGCTGAAGAACAAGGTGAACAACCTGCTGTCGGCTCGCGGGATCGAGCTGCACAGCGAAGAGTTTTCCAGGGAGAAGTGCGAGTACTGGCGATCGAAATGGAAGAACTCACGCGGTTTGAGTTGCAAATCGTCGTGGAGCAGATTCGCAGTTTGAATCGCAGCATCGCGGAGCTGGAGGAGGTCATCGAGCGGGAAGACCAAAAACTGAAGGGTCGCGGGAATCTGACCAGCATCAAGGGGATCGGCCCGCTGGGCGCCAGCATCCTGCTGTCGGTGATCGGCGATGTGGGCGATTTTCCCGACGAAGGAAGGCTCGCCTCGTACTTGGTTGTGCCCCGCGTGCGCAACTCCAATGAGACCGAGCGTTCAGGACGCATCACCAAACGTGGCAGCAAGCTGGGCCGCCCTGGTGTAGTGCGCTCTGATCGCCAAACGCTTCAGCCCATATCTTTCCTTCGATGGTTGTTGCCTTTTCTGCTAAACGTGGCGCTAGGGCCGGTGAAGGCACAAGGGGGAGACATCATGCAAGTTACGGCAATTCGGCGAAAGGTTTGTATGTCCGAGGCCTTCAGCAAGCGTCCTAACCCATTCACCTTGGAAAGGGCCATTGTTGCGCCGTTGTCCACTTCGAACGGCAGTCAGGCAGGTCCGGCGTGACCACGGGAAGAAATCCGGCTCCTGCGGCCTTCATGCGATGCTGTGTTTCGCACTGCTCCCTGCCTCGCTTGGCGATGGCGTCGAAAGTCGCAATAGCACTTGTTGTTACATCTTTGGCATCTCCATGGGCTTCGTGGGCTTGATCGCAGGCGGGTGACCGGACAGGCCGAACGCAGTCTTTGCCGCAGGCGGCAGATTATCCATGTGCGCAAGGAACGTGACGACTTGCCAGATTTCATCGTCCTTCAGCACGTTCTTCCAGCCGGGCATGCCCGTCCAGCGAACACCATGCGAAATGATGTAGTAATTTTCGTTTTGCCCCATGTCCGGGGTATCGGTCATGAATTGCGGTGGCGGCGGGTAGAGCGTTTTGGCCAGCGGCGATTCAGGATTGGCGGGGTCGCCGTGGCACACCGCACAGCGCTTAAGATAGATTGACGCACCCGCCACGAGGTTCTGATCCGTGGGCTGCACTGGATTGGTGATCTTCGGCGCGTTGCGCTCAACATTTGCATCCATCACGCGCATCGCCATATTCGTTTCAAAGGAAGTAGGCAAAATGTCCGCGCGCATGGTGATGTGTCCCGTCAAGCCAACGAAAAGCACCACGAGCACCTCTACGATGATCGTGGCGACTACACCCAAAATAAATATCCGCATTCTTTCTCTCCTATCGGGCGGCCTTTGGCGTGCCGCGCTACTCAGTGCCGTGAAAGTTCTCCAGCACGAAGACCTTTCGAGCAGAGCTTCGGAAGAACTATGCTCGCTCCTGAAAAATCCCATGATGTCGGAATTTGAGGATCTTCGCGGAAGCCGATAAGGCAGAACTACTATGCACACATGCCCTGAGACGGCTTTCTCGAAGAGCCGTTAGAGCAGAGAACTAGATTCGGAGAACGGAGAATTGTTGGTACAGAGGATTCTTGGCGACCGACGGCGGGGCTAAGTCGGCTCCCCAAAGAGGTTCTTGCCTGGCGACTACTGAGCTTGCGAATCGCGCGATGAAGTGATTCGCGCCGTGATAGGCGACGTTAGCGGGCTGACACTGGGAGGGGCCCGCGGTATTCACGAAGACGTTCGGATGATCATGGCTAGAGCAGTTCGAGCGTTCCGGCAAACCCTGATGTGAACCGTCAGGATGGTTAAAAGCTTGGTGATGGCACTCATGGGTGTCCGAGTGGTCAAGCAAGGGGCAACAGCCGGCAGCGCATGGTCGAGCAAAAGGAGGCATAGAACATGGCGGCCATGAAAATCGCCGCCACAAATACGCGCGTTGTTCCTGACGTGATCATGTGACCGAACTGCATTGTACCTTCGTGTCCGCGAGTTTTTCCACCTCAGAATTCAGACGAGGAACGTCTTTGGCTCCACGATGAACAATCCGCGGCGAGACACCAGAACCTGCGTTGCAGCGTAACCCGTGAAAACGGCTTTTGGAATAGGTTTGCGCGCGGTTGAGGAGAAAAACGGCTTTGCCTCAATTTCGCGGTTGTGATTGCCGTGAGCCTGCTGTCACACCGCGAGAGAAATGGATTCGATAGCGGAATGTCTATGCCAGAGCTCGCGGCTCCCCGCCAATTGGCTCCCCGTTCGGCAATACCCAAATCGGAACGTCCCTACGACGCACGCTAATTCCTGCTACACTCTATAATTTCAAAAGGGGAACGCACCTATGCGCAGGATGTGGATCGCAATCGCCGTGGCCGCCTTTGTCGTGACGCCTGCAGGCGCTTCTCCGACGACCGATGTCATGGCCACCGTCCGCCAATTCGTAAATTCCTTCAATCGGGGTGATGCGAAAACCGCAGCCGCGGCTTGCGCCGACGAAACCTACATCATCGACGAGTTTCCGCCTCACGAATGGCACGGAGCCGGCGCCTGCCTTGAGTGGATGAACGCCTACGATGCCAACGCTCGCAAGACCGGCGTGACCAAAGGAAGGGTTACCCTCGGCCACGCGCGCCACGTCGACATCACGGGCAGTCGCGCCTACGTCGTCGTCCCCGCCAACTACTTCTACAGTCTGAAAGGCAAACCGGTCCGGGAAATTGGCTCGATGTTCACCGTCGTCCTTCAAAAAGGCGCAGCTGGCTGGAGGATCGTTGCCTGGAGCTGGACCAAGCGCTAGCGCCCCCAAAAAAAGAGACTGAGATGGCGGCACACATCTACGACATCATTACGGTAGGGGGCGGGATTGCGGCGTCCTCATTGGCCAAAGCGATGGCCGAGCGAGGCGCTAAGGTCTTGGTGTTGGAGCGGGAAAAGCAATTTAAGGACCGTGTGCGCGGAGAGGCCGTTGTGCCTTGGGGTGTGGCCGAAGCTGAGGAGCTCGGAATTTGCCGCCTGCTCAAGGAAACGTGCGCCCATGATGCGCCTTACGTTGAGGCGGGTTCCGGGTTACGAGACCTCCGAGCGACAACAAAACAGCAGCTGCCTCTACTCTCCTTCCAGCACCAAGTTATGCAGGAAATCCTGTTGGGGGCTGCGGAAGACGCGGGAGCGGAAGTGCGCCGCGGGGTAAGCGTAGAGCGTATCGAGTGCGGGGCCGAATCTTCCACAATTGTGGACGGGCACAGCCACGAGCGGATTTCGGCGCGCCTCGTGATTGCCGCCGATGGTCGCGGCTCCGCAGTACGGAAATGGGCCGGCTTTCCGATTTGCGAACAAACCAATGCCTGCTACATGGCTGGCGTGCTGCTGACAGACGTACATGCGCCCACGGAGACTTGTTGTGCTGTGTTCAACCCCGAGCTTGGCAGATGGTTCGGTCTGTTTCCTCAGGCGGGCGGCCGCTTTCGCGCTTACCTTGTTTATCCGAAGAACGCGGGTTATCGTCTGCAGGGCGAATCCATGCTCCATCGATTCGTGAGCGAGTCCGCGAAAACATATGCTCCGCTGGCCGATTACCTTGCCGAAGCGAAAAGCATCGGGCCACTGGCCAGTTTCGATGTGAGCGACTACTGGGTGAAACACCCTTACCGCGACGGCGTGGCGCTGGTTGGCGATGCTGCTGCCACCAGTGACCCTACCTTCGGCCAGGGGCTCTCTTTTGCCATGCGTGCCGCGCGGGTGCTTCGCGACGAACTTACGAACAATTCGGATTGGAAAGCGGCGGGCCACCGCTACGCCGACGAGCATCAGCGGTGTTTTCACGCATGCCACAAGGTCCAGGGATGGCTCCGTACCTTGTTTCAAGACTCTTCACCAGAAGCAGCAGCATGTCGGGCTCAAGCCATGCCGCTGATCGCCGAGGATCCCACACGCGTTCCCGATCACATTTTCAGTGGGCCCGACTTGCCTTTGGACGCACAGACGCGTGCGCGACTGTTTGGCGAATCATGAAACGCACCGTCACCGGGATCGGCACGTTCATCCTGATATTCATTGCTGTTTGCGCTCAAGGGCAGTCTTCAAGCCCGACACCCCCGCCCGAGCTCAAGAAATTGGATTTGTGGGTGGGAAACTGGGCATTGTCGGGAACAGCGAAGGACGCACCTGAGGGACCTGAGTACAAAGTGCATTGGCACCTGCACGAACACTGGATCCTAAACGGGTTTTTCATGCAGGTCGATCAGACCTGGAGGGGCAATGGTCAGGAACAGCGCGGGTTGGAGATTCTTTCCTATGATGCTGGCAAGAAGAGCTATTCCGACTCCGGATTCGGAAGCGATGGATCGACTTGGTCCCTGACCGCAACCTTCAAGAACGAGACGATGATAGAAAGTGGCGAAACAAAAGGTCCGGGCGGCGAAATAACAAAATGCCACATGACCTGGGTGTTTAGTAAACACGGGATGGGTTTATTCGGCACAGAAATTTGCGAGAAAAACGGAGTTCGATGGAATGCGGTGGACGTCAGGGGGACGAAATCCATGGTAAAGCCTTAAAGCTGTGTTCCAGTGATGCTAATGCCGCGGAGCCGCGGGCCCTGGCATAGAATGCTGTCGCGCCGACTGCGCGTGTGTCGCCAGGCAAACCATAACTGATGCCCCCAAGACTGCGCTAAGTGTGCCGGTTCGAGTCCACATGTTGACCCCCTCCAGCCTTCTCGCCCAGTGCGGAAACAGAGTGGCCAGCAAACGATCGGGCTTCTTTGTCCCCGCACCAGGTGTCCTCTGGGTTGCTTACACCGTCTCATCGGCAGTTACTTGTGGATCAGAAAGCTGTACGCGAAATAATACGCGCCGAGCGCCGTGCCGCCGCTGCAACCCACGCACGGGGGCAACGTCAACTCTCCAATGCTGGACGTTTGGTTCGTCGCTGGATCCACCGCCGCCGATGTCGGGTCCGGCAGGATGCTCCACGAATTACACTGTCCCCCGCTTACTCCCGTGCAGGTCACCTGGGCCATCGTTGTCCCCGCCCAGTTGTATGGATTCAGCCCAATGTTGTACCAGACGTTGTTGTAGTAGAACGCGACATTGATGGGGCAGATCAGCGTCTGGCCAACCGGCGTCATGCTTCCAGGCTGGATGCCATTGTTCGCCGTGTTGGTATCGCAATGGGTGTTGATCCGGCCCTTTACCACTTCCGGTCCCGTAAACGGCGCTGTGTACCCGCTCGAAACCGGATAGGCCAGCGTCACTGCAATTCCACGCGACTTCGAACTCGTCGTATCCAGCGACCATGCGCAATTCTTGTCGATCATCGATTTAACCGAGTCAGTCCCCTTGGAATACGTCGTGTACGGGCCCAATCCGTCGCTCTGAAATTGAAATGCCACGTTGTTGCCATCTGTGTTGTTCAGGATTGACGTCACTGTGTAATTGCAGGTCGAAGCTGAGCTCCCCTTAGACGCGGCGTTCTTAGCCTGTGTGGCGGCTGCCAGCAGCATTCCCATTAGCGTGGTGAAAACCAAGCCGAGCACCCTGACTGCTATCCGTTTCTTCACGTTGTTTCTCCTTTTTTTTTCACGAGCGGTCCTGCCTCGTGCATATGGCGCTTCTGGTACAACATCCTTTCGTTCCCCCAACTCCGTTTCCCAAAACAAAAGGCCGCCGGTTCGCCCCGAGATGCGGGATGTACCGACGGCCTCTGAAAAATTCAGTCAGCCGTTGAGAACAGCTAGCAATTCACAATCGAGGATACGTTATCTTGCGATCCAGCCTTCCACTCTAGAGCCTCCTCGTGTTCCTTCAATCGCTGTTACTATGTAAACTTGATCTTTCTGGTCGTTACTTCTGCCAGGACGGGCAAGCCGTCTTGAATCTTCAGGCAGTCGATTTCGCCATGCTGCAGCTCTTGGCAATACCGCACGAACATTGCCCAGGCCGGGTGCAGGAGCCCGGTCGAAAGCCCATTAGCGGCTTTCTCCCCGACGGTTGGTCGCGCCCCCGTCGCTGTCATAGAAGTCCCGTTCATGGCTGCCATGCGTCTCCCCATTCCCCGCCTGCCTCGAGCGATCCTCAATTCACCTTGTAAACATAAACTTGGCCGGCTTCCGAGGTGGTGCCGATATTCATGTAATGGTCGGTCACAAAGAAAAGGCGCGTCCCCGGGCCGAATCCGGTCGCCCAACCGTACAGGCTTGCATTGGCGACCGGCGTGGAGAGCAGGATTTCGGTGGCCAACGGCGTCCCGGCGGAAAGCCAGAGATAGGCCGCTCCCCCGCAGATCGGCTGGCTGGTTGCGTTGGGCGTCCCAATCAAAACATCTGCCAGCCCATCGCCGTTGATGTCACCCACAGCCGGTTGTGTGGTGGACCAACCACTGCTCAGTTTGCTTTGCGGTTGCACGGCGAAGCTGGAGGATTGGCCTCCGGAAATCGGTCCATAATAGCCCAGCGCCCTGGCCGCTGCAGTTGCCAACACATCCATGAACCCGTCCGCGCCGGCGTCGCCGTCGATGTCGCCGGTGGCGACATACGTTCCCAGCGCGTCGTTCTTCACCCCGGTGGTCAAGCTAAGATAATTCGTCGCGCTGACTGGCCCGGGGAAAATCAGCACGCGCCCCGCGCTGGACTGCCCGCTCACGATGCTGCCCGGCGCTCCCACAATTAGGTCCTGCGCTGTCCCGCCGGTCACGTCGGCAATGGCCACGCCGTGACCGAAATCTTCCCCGCCTTTGGGATTCTGCAGCGGGCTGACAATGTTCAGATAGTTCGTGAAGCCCGACCCGTTCCACTCATAGAGCAGCACTTGGCCAGGCGTGGTGCCGCCTCCGATGGCTCCTACAGCCATGACATCGTGGCCGGTGCCCTGCAAATCGCCCATTGCCCCGCTCCACCCGGCGCCCGTCACATTGGCCGGGATGGTCAGAGGGTACGCCTGATAGCCCAGGATTCCGTTTGCATCCACCGAGCCGACCACCCCATTGGCGGCGTTCGTTTCCTTGCTTCCCGCCAGGAAGTCGGGAATCCCATCGCCGTTAACATCGCCGACTGCGAGTCCACTCGTGCCCGCACCAAGGTGCACAGTGATATGCGGTTGTACGACAGTGTTCGAGCCGATAGCCTTACCATCCAGGACCTGTCCCGTCGACGGGTCTAGGACGAAAATCTCCAAATTGCCCGTCGTCGCGGGCGTGCCTACACCAACCACCAGCACATTCGCTCCGCCCAGAACCATTTGACGAGACCGAACGGTCACTCCAAAGTTCGGGCCGAATGCCGCTGCTCCGCTCGAGGTGACATAATTCAGCGAGGCCACCCAGCTGATCCCTGCTGGCAACGCCTGAACCGTGCAGTTGTTGGGATTGTTGCCACCTTGAACCACCGCAAACAGGTCAGTGCCTTTGCCCGTTCGCCCGCCGGAGGTGACATAGATATCGAAGCCGCTGATTGAAGCCGTGGAGGAGATGGTCAGGTTGGCGTCGACTTCGGTACTGCTCACGAACGCAGTCGAATTCACGGTGATGCCGCCGGAATTGGTTGTGCCGGTGACGTAGAAGGTCGATGTGGCACCTTTCTTGAACCCGTTCCCGCCAATCTTGACGATGAGGTTCGTGGTACCCTGAGGCGCGTTGTTGGGGTTGGCCGAAGTAACCTGAACCTGCGCCGCTGCTGGAAGGGCCAAGGCTCCGGCCGCCAGCAGGAATAGACCGCCCACGCTGAGCCAACCCTTCGTCCTCATCGCCCCTCTCCTCGCCAAGTCAAGATGCGCTTTGTCCGTTTACACGGACGCGCTTCCCCAATTTTGAAAAAGAATTGTTTCATTTCCCCACCAGCACGAAGGGAGCCCAATAATACGGATGGCGGTAGGGGCCCTCGCTTGCGGCCAGGTCGCGCTGCGCCATTGAAAGCGCCGTGGCGTTTCCCGCCTTTTCCCGATCGCGATAAAACTGCTCCATGAAATCCAGTGTGGAGCGGTCGTTCACCTGCCACAACGTGGCTACTACGGAGTGCGCGCCGGCGGACAAAAACGCCCGCGTCAGCCCGACAAATTCATCGCCTGCAGGAATATCACTGAAATAACCGCTGCCCAGAGCCGTTTCGCAAGCGCTCAGGGTCACTAGGCTAGCGTGCAGCTTGAGTTGGAGGATTTCGAACACCTCCAGCTCGCCGTCGTCTTGACCGTCGCTCTCCATCTCCAGCGAGGAGAGCAGCGGCGCGTACCGGTTCAGATAGCTGTGCGTGGCGAGGTGCAGGATGTCGTAGTCGCCCGCCAAGCGCTTGAACGAGTCCTTCGTCGCAGCGTGCCCCACGAGGAGACGCGAGTTTACTGGGAAGAAACGCGCGACTTCGGCCGCTTCTTGCTCCGACCAGCGCAGGCGCGCGCGCGCTGGCGCCATCACCAGAGCTGATCCCGCGGCGCGATCTCCCGGTGGTGGGCGCAACGCCGCCGCGGTAGGCACGTAGGCGAGCACGTAATCCTGAATGAGGAAGCGGCTGTCCGGGCGGTCGCTTCGAGTCAGTGCTGCAAAAGGCAAATAGTTCAGAACGCCGTCCGGTGAGAGGTACAGCTTGCGCACACCATGAAGCCAGCCCTGGCTCTCAACGGCATCGACCAACAGACGGCGCAGCCCCGCTGCCGGCGGGCGCCACTGATCGCTGCCGGGCTGTGTAATGAAGTACCGCAACAGCTCGATCCGCGACTCAAGTTGCTGCTCTCCGACCGGCACGGTCACCGCCTGAATTTGCTGCCGCCTGATGAGCAATATATACAGTCGGCGCGGACCGACCACGTACTCGAGCAAGGCCGAGCCCGCTTCGAGATCCCGTTGCACTTCGGCAGCGGCGGGAGCAGCCATGGCTGGGGCGAAAGTTCCCGATTGGTCCAGCAGACTCTGGTAAGCGCGTTCAGCTTCTTCTAATTCTGCCGAGAATGTTTCAAGTGCCCGCTTTTGCCGTTGACGCTCCTGCGGCTGCGACCATTCCTGCTCGATGGCACGGCGAAGCTGCTGAATACGCTCGCGCAACTCTAACTGTCGGGCCGTTTCGATGCTGTCAGAGGCCGGCCTTCCGAGGCCAAGCTGGTCCAGATAGCTCCGGGCGCGCAGGCGCTCGCTATAGAAAAAAGCTTCCGCCGTCCTGTGGAGCCTCAAAAGCAGATCTACTAACGCGACGTAAACTTGATAGCGGTCTTGAAGGTAGCCCGCGCGGTAGCGTTCTTCTCCCAGTTGCGCACGCACCGCCTCGATCAGCGATATGGCTGCTTCATATTTCTTGACCGCTTCGTCCGGCTTGCCGAGCCCTTCCAATGCCTGCCCCAGGCCATAAGCGAGCCGCCAGCCCAGTTCGGGATCGGCAAACGTCTTTTCGATGGCCAAGGCCGCGTCGTACTTCTGCATCGCTTCGGTCCAGCGATGCTGCACCCGAAAAATGTCACCCAGGGTCAGAAGCGATTCGGCTTCTGCGGGCGGATTTTGCATCCGGCCTGCCACGGCCAGAGCCCGCTCAGCCGCCTGCTCCGCTGCTTTCAGTTGGCCTTGTGCCTTGAGGGTCTGCGCCAACTGGACCAGACTCTCCTGCTCACCCGCCAAATCGCCAGCTTGCCGGGCCATGGCCTTCGCTTGGGTGAAGTCGCGCGTTGCTTCGCGGAAATGCGATTTTCTCCGCTCAATCTCACCGAGCGAAAGCAGATTCAGAACGATGCCTTGCTCGTTGTGAATGGAACTCGCCAAGTCGAAGGCGCGGCGGAAAGCGCGTTCTCCCGAAACCACATCTCCCAGAAGCAGGTAAAGATTCCCGCTCCCGTTGAGCGTATCCACCAGCTCCCGCTTCAGCCCGGCCTTCTCGTACACTTGCTGTGCCTCACCATACTCCATCAGCGCTTCCTGGTACTTTCCTGCCTGTTCGAAGGCGTCGCCTTTGCCCCGGTGCCAGTCGGCTTGATCGCGAGCCAGCCCGGCTTCTCCAGCCAACTTCAGCGCGCGATCGAACACCGCAAGCGCCTCGGTCGTCTTCCCCGTTGCGCTGTAACATATCGCCAGATTCCCCAGGTCCACGCTCTGCCCCGGTTTGAGCCCCCCCTCTACGTCCAGCTTTAAGGCGTCCTGGTAGAAAGGGATGGCCTCGTTGAAGCGACCGAGCAACATCTTCACTCCGCCCAGATTCCCTAACACGTCGCTTTCTCCGCGTTTGAAGCCGGTTGCGCGGTCCAGTTCCAGCGCCTGCTGATAGTGCCGTGAGGAATTCCGGTAATCGCCTTGTTCGTCCTCGACTAACCCAAGATTGTTCAACGCGGAGGCTTCCAGAACGCGTTCGCTCGCGCGGCGTCCGAAATCGATGGCTTGGCGCAGGTTTTGCGTGGCGCGGGGATAATCGGCCATCGACCAATAGATGAGTCCCAGCTGGTTGTAGGATTTTCCCTGCTGGTCGAGATCGCCCAATCCCTTATTGATTGCCAGTCCCCGCTGCGCCAACTCCAGCGCCTTGGGAAATTGATTGAAGCGGCGATAGCAGTTCGACATCATCCCCAGAGTGATGGCTTCGCTCCGGTGATCGCCGGCTTGCTCGAACCGCGCGAGGAGCCGTTCCAATTCCGGCAGAGCGGCACGGGGACCCTGTTGGTCGTAGATTTTTCTGGCCGCCTCGATCGCTTGCGCGGCGGCCGGCCCGGTCGAGGACAGGCCCGCCGCCTGGCACATGGCTGCCAGCGGGAGCCCAACCACCGCCATGAACGCTAGGAAGTGACGGCTCATCCACATCGCATCCGCTCCGAAAACTCACCTCGGAAAGTCACACGCCGGGCGCTAGGGCTTCACTCGGAATTGCATCGGCGCCGAGCGCAGTTCCCGCCCGTCCTCCAGGTATGCGGTCACCCACACGAAATAATCCTTGCCGACAAGTCTGAGAGTTCTTGGTGGCTCCGCGTGAGGCTGCTCGGATCGCCCTTCCCACAGCAAGCCGCCGTCGGTCGTCGTGATTCGAATCTGGTAAGACGAAGCATTCGGCACCGCGCTCCATACGAAGCGCAGCTCGCTGCGCCCGATCGTCCCGCCGCGTGGTGGCGCCAGCAACCGCAACTCTTCCGGCTGTAGGTTCATGCTTCGGGTTCGTTCCTTTGAAGCATTGCCGGTCTGTGCCAATTCCGATGGGATCGACGCACTCGTTGGTGGCATTTTACCTCGCTTCGTAGGCCGCTCTACCAGTACCGCCACTAGCAGCAGACAAGCCACTGCCGGGGCCAGCGCCCAGGCCCACCACCAACTCTTCGCTCCCTTCGCTCCGGGCAGCGCTTGCGCCTTCTTTCGCACCCACACAGGTATCGCTGGCGTCACCCTGCTCGTATCCGAAATGACTCCCGCTACCAAACTCAGGCAATAGCGGCAATCCGCCAGATGCTGTCCAAGGGAAGGCCGCTCCACATCACTTAACGTGCCATCAATGTACGCGGCAAGCTGTTCGGCGCCGGGGCAGTGCCATCCCCGCTTCGGAATCTTCGTCGAGGCGTTCAAGATCGGCATGATCGTATTAGAACCAACGCTCGTTGGCCTCCTGTGTCCCTTTCACGGACACGCCCCTCATTTTTTGACCGCCTTTTGCCGCAGGCTCTTGCGCAACTTGTCCAACACCAAATTCATCCGGTAATAGGCGCGCTGGGCGTCGCCCGCTTCGGTGAGGCGCGCAATATCGGCCAAAGAAAGTTCCTCCTCGAAACGCAGGCGGATCAGCAACCGCTCTTCGGGCTCCAGTTTCGCGACCACATCGGCCAGGCGCTTTTGGTCCTCTCGCACAATCAATGCCAGCTCAGGTGATGGGCGCGAATCCTCGATCTCGACAGAAGTCGCATTCTCCTCTTCCCCCGCTCCCACCGGTAATATCTCTTTCGGCGCCCATTGCTGTCTCAAGGCCCAACGCTGCCGTGGCGACAGCGCCTGCTGGATCAGCGCGTCGGCTGCTTCCACCGCTTCCAGTGTTGCATCCGGATTGCGCGGCGCGAGCTGCATCAGCGTTTCTTCCAGGCTCATCCCTTGCTGCACATGCAGTCGAAAAACCTCGTTCTCGAACTGGCTCAGACGCTCGACCGAGCGGAAGGCCCGCCGGCGCCCGTATCGGCCGCGAAGCCAGTCGAAGCAGAGGTTACGCGCGACAACGCTCAACCAGGTCTCAAACTTCGCCGGGCCTTCCGGTTTGAACCGCAGCAACCGCTGGAAATTTTTCTCGCAGAGCTTTTGGCAGATATACAAATAGCAATCAGCCGCCGCTTCCTCGTCGCCGGTTGTCAATCGAGCTGTTTTGTAGATGTGATCGCTGTACTGTACGAGGAAGTCTGTCCATGCCGCCCGAGCGTGCTCCCTGCGTAGCTGATCGAGAAGCACTGCAATGGCGGATTCGGGCAAGCGGAATTCCCGCGCAGCATATCGCCGCGCCACTTTTGCAGGAACGGGAGAGTGTGGAGCAATTAATGGTCGAAGTCAAGTTTCCGGGTAGCTGGGCAGTGTCTCAGTTTGAAATTAGTCGCGCAATCGAGATTACGACCATAAACAATCCGAGTACGAAAAGGACGCCCCGCCAAAATCGTGAAAGAGGTTTTGCTCGCGAACGGGAGTAGAAATCCAATCTGCCACCGTTCGCCAAAAAAGCGCCGCCCACAATGCTTTCAAACATTCCGCTATCCTAGAAGTACAATTTCTTCCAATGACCAAACATGATCCGCTAGGCCAGCGTCCATCGCCGGCGTAACTCTCAGCGTCTTGTGAATCCGCGCAAAATTATAGTGCAAGAAGTGAATGGCAACCATCGCAGCGTGATTCTCGGCCTTTTTGGAAAAAGCGTTAGTCAGCCTTGTAAACCGCCGCATCCCCATGCGCATTGTTAGATTCTGGCGTTCGACGTAGATAGTGCTCACGTGTTTCGGATCGGGGCTGCCGCTAACCGATGCACTGTGCCGGAGAATATCGCGTGTCAAGTTCCTCGTTGTAGCTGAGCGTAACCTACGTCCGCATCGAAGAAGTTCGCAAACCAACTGGTTCAAGCACTCGTCTCGCAGCGGGCCATTGAAACCCTGAGATACCAGTCCATCCGTCGTCTGCCCGCGCCTTCATGCCGCCTGTAACTCCATTCCCGCCACCTGCATCATTATGGTGCGCTGAATGATTGCTCCGCCGCTTCGTCTACAGTTATTATATTGTCCGGAGGCATCGCTCCTTTGAGCGTCGCATCGCTCCCTCTTCCTTCGCCGCCTCGCAAGTTGAAGCTCCGCCCCAAAGCGGGCTGGCAGCCTATCGACTTCGCCGAGCTCTGGCATTATCGCGAGCTGCTCTGGATCCTCGCCAAGCGCGACATCCAGGTGCGCTACAAGCAAACCGTCCTGGGAATCCTCTGGGCCGTCATCCAGCCATTCGCCCAAATGATCGTCTTCACCCTGCTCTTCGCAAAAAACGGATTCTCCACCGGCGGCATCACCCCGCCCCTGTTTTATTTCAGCGGCTCAATCTGCTGGATGCTATTCGCCAGTTCTCTCGGCAACTCCGGCAACAGTCTCACCAACAACCAAAATCTCATCACCAAAGTCTATTTCCCGCGCCTGGTGATGCCCATCGCTTCGGTAGTCACCGCGCTCGTGGACTTCTCCATCTCCTTCCTCCTGCTCCTCGCCATGATGGCGTGGTATCACACCGTCCCCACGCTGCACCTGCTTTTCGTGCCGGTTTTTGTGCTGCTGGCGCTGCTCGCCTCGCTTTCCATCGGACTCTGGCTCTCCGCGCTGAACGTCCAGTATCGCGACGTGCGCTACGTCATCACCTTCATAGTGCAATTCTGGTTTTTCGTCACGCCGGTCATCTACCCCTCGAGCATCCTCAAAAAACATTGGGAAAAAATCATCGTCGCGCTCAATCCCATGTCCGGCGTCGTCGAAGGCTTCCGCTGGTGCCTTTTCGGCAAGCCCGCGCCCAGCATCATGACCGCGGTCTCTGTCGCCACCATTCTCGTCCTGCTCGTTGGCGGCCTCTTCTATTTCCGCCGCATGGAGAAAACCTTTGCCGACATCGTCTAACTTTCCAGCAACGTGGCGCAGGCTCTCAGCCTGTGTGGCTTTTCGACATAGGGACGGGCTTCAGCCCCGCTCGTTGCTCGTTGCGCCCGTCGCTTTCAGGTTTTGTAAGGGCACGGCTTCAGCCGTGCCGTTAAGCCCCGGCACAACCGGGGTTTTAACCCCTGAGGGCTGTTTTGTGGGTCGCGGTTTCAACCGCGACATAAAACTCCCCGAGCGCTGGCGGCTTTCGTGCCGTTTGCGTCCCGACGCTTTTTGTCGGGAAGCCGCTGAAGGTTTTGAATTTGCCTTTGTAGGGGCGCTGCTCGCTGCGCCCGTTGCCTCCCGGCTTTGTAAGGACACGGTTTCAACCGTGCCGTTCAGCGCCAGCGTAGCAGGGGTTTTAACCCCTGAGGGCTGTTTTGTGGGTCGCGGTTTCAACCGCGACATAAAACTCCCCGCCCCCACATCGGCTTTAGCCGCTGAAGTACGGAGTTCCAGGAGCGCCTGCTAACCATGTCTGACGTCGCCATCTCCGTCCGCTCCCTCGGCAAGCTCTACCAGCTCGGCGAACGCCGCGTCGGCTACAAAACCCTCCGCGAATCCCTCGCAGCGCTCTTTTCGCATAGCCGCGCCGTAGCTTCAGCGCAGGCGGAAGGTCGCGCCGTAGCACACAGTGCGAAGGCGGAAGGTCGCGCCGTAGCACACAGTGCGAAGCCGGAAAGTCGCGCCGTAGCACGCAGTGCGAAGGCGGAAACTTTCTGGGCCCTCAAAGACGTCTCCTTCGACGTCCACCGCGGCGAAATCGTCGGCATCATCGGACGCAACGGCGCCGGCAAATCCACCCTCCTCAAAATCCTCTCCCGCATCACCGACCCCACCACCGGCGAAGTCGAACTCTCCGGCCGCACCGGCTCCCTCCTCGAAGTCGGTACCGGCTTCCATCCCGAACTCACCGGCCGCGAAAACATTTTCCTCAACGGCGCCATCCTCGGCATGAAGCGCGCTGAAATCGCCGCCCGCTTCGACGAAATCATCGCCTTCGCCGGCACCGAAAAATTCCTCGACACGCCCGTCAAATACTATTCCTCCGGCATGTACATGCGCCTGGCCTTCGCCATCGCCGCCCATCTCGAACCCGAAATCCTCATCGTCGACGAAGTCCTCGCCGTCGGCGACGCCGAATTCCAGAAAAAATGCCTCGGCAAAATGGGCGACATCTCCAAATCAGGCCGCACCATCCTCTTTGTCTCTCACAACATGCAAGCCATCGCGCGCCTCTGCAAACGCGCCATCCTCCTGCAAAATGGCGCTATCGTGAAAGACGGCGACGCCGCCGAAGTCACCAACATTTACCTTCGCGACACGCTTCCCAGCGCTGCTCATCACGAGTGGGATTTGCCCAACGCTCCCGGCAACGAAATCGTCCGCCTCCGCGCCGTTCGCGCCCATTCAGCGGAAGGCAAAGTCTCCGACGCATTCGACGTTCGCGAGCCCATCGGCATCGACCTCGTTTTTGACGTGCTCGAAGACGGCCATGTCCTCACGCCCAACATCCACGTCATCAACGAGCATGACACCACCGTTTTCGTCAGCATGGAGCAGGGGAAAGCCTGGTTCCGGCGTCCACGCCCTCGTGGACGCTACTGCAGCACCGTCTGGCTCCCCGGGAATTTCCTTCCTGAAGGCACCTTCAAAATCCACGCCGCCCTCACCACCTATTTCTCAGAAAAGGTCGCCGCCTGGGAACCTTCCATGAAAGTCCATCTCCACGAGGACAATGTAGTCGGCTTCCGGGTCGCTGATTGTCACGGGGGGATTTCCGCCCGCGGGGATTTCCAAGGACACCTGCCCGGAATCGTACGTCCCCTCCTCGATTGGGAAACCATTTTCGAGCCCGAGCCATCCGGCCAATCTCACATAGACGTTGAGCTCCCATGCCAAAAGTAAGCGTCATCGTCCCCAACTACAACCACGCGCGCTACCTGCGCCAGCGCATCGACACCATCCTTGCGCAAACTTTTCAGGACTTCGAACTCATCCTCCTCGACGACTGCTCCACCGACGACAGCCGCTCCATCCTCTGCTCTTACTCCGGCAATCCTCATGTCAGCGCCGTCCAGTTCAACGACAAAAATTCCGGCAGCACCTTCAAGCAGTGGAACAAAGGCGGCCGCCTCGCCCGCGGCGAATACATCTGGATCGCCGAATCCGACGACTACGCCGACCCGCGCTTCCTCGAACGCCTCGTCCCTATACTCGACTCCAAGCCCGAAGTAGCGTTTGTTAGCTGCCGCTCCTGGCAAATCGACGAGGACGGCAATGTGGCCGGCTATGCGGACTCAGGGATACCTCACTGGGCCAGATACGAACGCGGAGCCGAGGTCGACGGCCGAGAAGAATGCGAAAACTATTTTGCCTACACAAATGCCGTCTGCAACGCCAGCAGCGTCCTGCTCCGCAAGTCAGCTTATAACCGTGCTGGCGGTGCGGACCCTACCCTCCGTTTCTGCGGCGACTGGAAACTCTGGGCCGCCACGGCGCTCACGGGAAGGATGACGTACTGCAGTGAGCCGCTCAACTATTATCGAGCCCATGGAAACACCATGACTGCGAGGAGCACAGACGGCGCTGTATGGCACGCGGAATATCTTCATGTGGGCCGCTGGGTGCTCGGCAAAGTCACGCCGACGGCGGCAGCGCGGGAAAAATTGAACCAAAATCTACAATGGGCTTGGGCTCCGGCCGTCGCGACCTGGCGCGTGCCGCTTAGCAGGAGGTTCTCGATACTGCGGGACGCCATCGCCATAGAGCGACGTGTTGCCTGGCAAGTCGTTCCCGCCGGTCTCTCAGCCCTCCGGCGCAAGTTGTTGAAACATTGGCGCTCTCTCCGCCCCGGAGCTCAGACGACGTGAACATCCCCACCATCTCCGTCGTGATCCCGTGTTTTAACCACGGCGAATTCCTCCCCGAGGCCGTCGCCAGCGTCATTTCGGTGAACCGCGGCGACGTGGAACTGATCGTCGTCGACGACGGCTCGACAGACGAACGCACTCGCCGCGAGATGGACGCGCTCGAAGCGCAGGGAATCCACGTCATTCGCCAGGAAAACAAAGGCCTCGCCGCCGCGCGCAACGCCGCAATCGCCGCAGCGCGCGGACAATATATCTTTCCGCTCGACGCGGATGACCACATGCGCCCCGCCTGCCTTGACCGCGAAGTCCCCATCCTCGACGCCAGTCCCAAAGTCGGGGTCGTCTACAGCGATGGCGAGTTCTTCGGAACTCGTTCCGGACGCTGGGACATGGGAGCATTCAGCCCGGAGCGGCTGCTGTACTGGAATTTCATCCCATGCTGCGCGCTCTACCGCCGCGCAATTTGGGAACAAAACGGCGGCTACGATGGAAGCATGCCCGTTCAAGGCCTTGAGGATTGGAATTTTTGGCTCGGCGCTCTCGAACACGGCTGGGAATTTCATTACGTTCCCGAAATTCTCTTCGACTATCGAGTCAAAACCGAGTCCATGATCACAAGAACCTACGGCTCCGAACCCGAAATTGTAAAATTCATTGCCAACAAGCACGGCCCATTGTACCGAGATGCCTGGATCCAGCTCACCAAGGAGCGTGACTCCCTGAAAGCCACCCTTTTCAGCGAGCGCGAATCCTTAAAATTCAACTCACGCAATCTCAGGCGCTTGCTCAAAACGCGCCTGAAGCAGAAGCTTCTTAGAAACGGCAGAACGAGCTTAACTCATGCCAAAAGTTAGCGTCATCGTTCCGAACTACAATCACGCGCGCTTCCTGCGCCAGCGCATCGACACCATCCTCGCGCAGACTTTTCAGGATTTCGAACTCATCCTCCTCGACGACGCGTCCACCGACGACAGCCGCACTATTCTCTCCTCTTACGCCTCAGATCCTCGCGTCCGCCTCGAATTCAACGAAACCAATTCCGGCAGCACCTACAAGCAGTGGAATAAAGGCGTTCGCCTCGCTCGCGGCGAATACGTCTGGATCGCCGAATCCGACGATTACGCCGACGCGCACCTTCTGGAGCGGCTCATTCCGCTGCTCGACAGCCGCTCATCCGTTATATTTGCATACTGCCGCTCTTGGTCAGTTTCAGCGGATGGCCAGTTGCAGGGGTTCGCGGATACTTATCTGGACCCCCTGGATCCAGTTCACTGGAAAACCGATTTCTGCGCGGATGGCCGCGACGAGTGCAGAAAGTACCTCGTAGTTCTCAACCCCGTCCCGAACGCCAGCGCGGTCCTTTTTAGGAAATCCGCCTACGAGCAGGTTGGCGGCGCGGATGGAAGTTTCAAGCTTTTGGGCGACCGGAAACTCTGGGCGTCCATGGCGCTCATGGGCGAAATTGCCTACACGGCTGAGCCGCTGAATTACTTCCGGTTCCACGACGCGAGCGTCCGCAATGAAACCCAAAAACACGCCGTCGCTGCCGAAGAACACCTTCGTTTGGCCCGCTGGTTCCTCGACCGCATTGAACCTACAGACGAAGCGAGAAAGAAATTACGCCGGTACCTTCGCGCCAACTGGGCACAAGCCGTGGGCGTATGGCGGTTGCCGCTCGGCAGGAGAATTTCAATCATCAGAGATGCAATTATTGTCGATCCCGTTGGCACGCTTCCGAGATTGATTCCCGACGGCCTCTCAGCCCTGCGGCGGAAGTTCCTTAAGCATTGGCGGCAGCTCACGCACGCACCGGCTAAGGGCAATCCGCTATGACGACTTCCGCCATTCAACCCGCCGTCGTCCGCCCCAACTTGCTCGGCCGGGCCACAAGGGCCGCCCAGAGGTGCGCGCGTGAACTGTGGGCCTGGTCGCGGCATGACAGAGGACGTTTTCCTACCGTCAGCCAGCTAACCAGTTCCATCGCCGCTCTTTCCGCTCTCGATGCCGCCGTCGCCGAAGAATCCGACTCCGAAGCGCCCATCTTCGTGCTTTCCACCGGCATGAGGACCGGCTCGACGCTCCTCCAGCGCATCCTCGTCACTGATCCCCGTCTCTTGCTCTGGGGCGAGCCAATGGGCCAAATGGCCGTGGTGTCCCGAGTCGCTGAGATGCTCAGCGACTCGCTAAGTTCAGACTTCCTGCGTTACTGGCAGGAGCAGCAGCCTAGCCCCGCTTCACCAAAACTTTCAGAATCCTGGATCGCCCTCTTGCATCCCCCCGCCGAAGATTTTCGCTCGGCCCTTCGCAGCCTCTTCGACACATGGCTTGGCCAGCCCGCTCGCCGGCATGGCTTTGCCCGCTGGGGCTTCAAAGGCATTCGCTCGGGCGCAGCCAATGCCGTGCTCTTGCACTGGCTTTATCCCCATGCCAAATTCGTCCTCCTCTCGCGCCATCCCTATGACTGCTATCTTTCATTTGCCGATACTGGCTGGCCGGACCATTTCGTTCGCCATCCGCATTTGCGCGTCAATTCCGCCGCGAGTTTCGCCAGCGAATGGAATCGCATCGCTATGAGCTGGTCTGAATTGCCCGAGGATTTTCCTGCGCTCCGCGTAAAGTACGAAGATTTGGTCAGCGGCAATTTCGATTTTCGCAGCTTCGAGTCCTGGCTCGGCGTCAACCTGAAAGAAAGCGACGCTCTTTCCGTATCCGTTGGCCATAGCGCGATTCGGACTCGGCTCCGCTGGTACGAACGATGGATCCTCGCGCGCGAGGCCGCGCCGGGCATGCGCGCCCTCGGCTATTCCGTCACTGGAATGAATGGCAACCACTCTTGAACAACCCTGGAAATCCGCGAAAAGTTGTATTTGTCGCCGCGATGGAAGAGTACCGGTGGGGCGGAAGCGAGTACCTCTGGGCTGGCGCCGCAGAAAAACTCGCGCGCCGTGGCTTCGAAGTGGGCGTCAGCGTCAAAGATTGGGGCAAGCCCGTCAAACAAGTCGAGCAACTTCGCGCCGCGGGCTGCCGGATCTTCAAGCGACCCACGCCCGGCCTCGCACGCCGCGCCATCCGGAAACTTCCTCCTTGGCGCGAATACGCCCGCAGTCACATGAAGAAAATCGGTGCAGGAGCGGACTTGGTCGTCGTGTCCCAGGGCGGTAACTGTGAAGGCGTCGAATGGATGGAAGCGGCGCGAGCCAACGGCTACCCTTACGTGATTATCTCCAACGCCGCCGCCGAGGCGTGGTGGCCCGACGACGACAAAATCGAGAGATCGGCCGCCGCTTACGAAGCGGCCCGTTGCGCATTCTTCGTTTCTGAAGCCAATCTCACTCTCACGCGACAGCAGTTCGTCACGCCGCTTCGTCACGCCCGCGTCGTTCGCAACCCCTTCAACGTCCGCTACGACGTTCGCCTGGATTGGCCCTCAGCTTCACCGGACGAGTTGCGCCTCGCCTGCATCGGCCGCCTCGATGCCGCCGCAAAAGGCCAGGACATTTTGTTCGAGACGCTCGCTCTCCCGCACTGGCGTGAGCGCAATGTCCGCGTCTCCCTATTCGGGCAGGGCCGAAACGAGCGCGCCCTCCGGCGTTGGGCGGAACTCCTCAAGCTGCCCAGCCTTGCCTTCGCTGGCTTTTCCGAAAACATCGAACAGATATGGACCAATCACCACGCCCTCATTCTCCCCTCCCGCTGGGAAGGCATGCCCCTCGTCCTCGTCGAAGCCATGCTCTGCGGTCGCCCTGCCATCATCACCGATGTTGCCGGCGCCCGCGAACTCGTCCGCGACAACGTCAACGGATTCCTCGTCAAAGCCCCCACCGTCGAACTCCTCGACGAAGCCATGAACCGCGCCTGGGAAAATCGTCACCGCCTCAAGGAAATGGGCCAACAGGCCGCCATTGACGTCCGCAAATTCGTCCCGCCCGACCCTGTCGAAGATTTCGTCCGCGAACTCCTTGCCCTGGCCGAAGATCGCGCCCCATCCAGTGTCCAGCTCCCAGCCTCCAGCCTCCAGAAAGTCCGCCCATGACTCCGCCCGTCTCCGTCCTCGTCAACACCTACAATCACGAACGCTTCATCGCCCAGTGCCTCCAGAGCGTCCTCGATCAAACCTTCCCTGCGGACCAAATGGAAATCATCGTCGTGGACGACGGTTCCACCGACCGCACTCCCGAAATCATCCAGCAATTCCTCCCCCGCATCCGCTGCATTCGCAAAACAAACGGCGGCCAGGTTTCCGCCTTCAACGCCGGCGTCGCCGAAGCCCGCGGCGAAATCATCGCCTTCCTCGACGGCGACGATTACTGGGCCCCCGAAAAACTCACTAAGGTCATCGGCGCTTTTGACGCCCACCCCAATATTGCATGCGTGGGGCACGCCTATTATGAAGTGGATGAGGCGGGCTCGATTTTCGCAACGATGGTTCCCAGCATTACCGAGCTCAGTTTCGAAAGCCCCGCCTCCGCGCGGCTGGCTGTCCCTTTCCGCATCTTCCTGGGAACCAGCCGATTTGCCGTACGGCGGAACGTTCTCGAGAAAACCCTGCCAGTCCCGCCTGACGTTCCGTTTTTTGACACGTTCATTTTCACGCAAGCGATTGCGATTTCCGGGGCCATCCTATTGGCAGAACCGCTTTGTTACTATCGCCTGCATGCCGGCAATTTGTTTGCGTCCCGTTCTCCGCAAAACGATCGTTTGCGCACTCGATATGCGCTGATTCGGAGCCATCTCGAGAATTTGCCGAGCCGGCTGGTCAAGTTGGGCTTGCCCAAGGAGACGATCACTGCGCTTCTGGAGTGCGATCAAGTGGAAAACGAGCGGCTTAGGTTAGTTATCGAAGGTGGCAAGCCGTGGGAAACGTTTCGAGCGGAGCGCGCGGGCTATCGGATCGCATCCCGCGATGCGTCTATCGGCTACAGAATTTTCACCTATTTTGTCTTGATGCTGACGTTGTTGATGCCGCCGCGTATTTTCTATAGGCTTCGTGCATGGTACGCAGATGCAAACCTTCGACGATTTCGCGAGCGTATCGGGCGCGTGCCCGTCGCCAATCCGGGAGCCGTTCGGTATATTGGCGGCTACAGTAAAGCTTCGCCGGGCAACCGGGCTTAATTTCGAGCGGACGGAAAAAATGAACGCATTTCTTGCCGCGCCATCTCACTCTACAAATATGACTGACATCTCCTCCTCTTCAAGGAAGCGATTGAAGATTCGGGATGCCATCGTTATTTCCGGATGGAACTGGCAGACGTTCAATGTGCCAGAGAGATTGGCCCTTGCTTTCGCCAAACTTGGGGCCAAGGTTCTCTATTGTGAGAATCCCGTGTCTCGTCTCCGGCACCGCGGACGACCCCTGGGCGAAATCGAGCCGGGCATACACGGTTGGGGTCCTGAATTTTTGGGCCATAGGATAAATCAAATTCCCTTCGGATCACGGCTTCAGGCCAGGTTTTTGGCGGACCGCATCGCAAAACAGGCCAGCGTCCTGAACCTCGAGGATTCGATCGTTGTTTACCCGCATGGCCAATGGTTTGGCCCGTTATGCACCGAGCTGAAAAAGAAGAATTTCCCTCTCGTCCACGTTTGCATGGACTATCCTGAACCCGGCCAGGAAAAGCTCATCGAACTATCTGATTTGACTCTCGTGATTCCCAAAAGCGTCTTTTACCAACTAAGTGCCAAGCACGGCGACAAAATTGTTTCGATTCCCCAAGTCACCCAGATGTCCGAATCTGAAGTAATCGCCGGCGCCGCCGGCAATCATTCGAATGTGGACGAATTCCCCGACATCCCACGGCCCCGGCTCGGCTACCTCGGCCCGGTTACCAATCGCTTGAACACGCAACTTCTCGCGCAACTCTTGTCATCACGGCCGGATTGTCACTTTATCCATTTCGGCCCGGAAAAATGCCTGCCCCTCGCAAACGTGCACGCCATTCCGTGGAGACAGCCAAAGAATCTGGGCGAAGTGATTGCAAATTTCGACATAGGCTTCATGCCTTACGATTGCTACGACATCAAGAATTTTCACTGCATCCCGCTGAAACTCTTTGACTATTTCTCAAAGGGCATTCCTGTTGTCTCGACGCCCATTGTCAATTTATGGGAATTCGCGGAAACAGTGTACTTTGGCCACGACGCGGACGGACTGTGCCGAGCCGTTCAATTAGCGCTCGACGAGCCCAAGGACAGTCCCAAAAGGTGCAGTAGGCTTCGAATCGCGCGCGCTCATTCAATCGACGCGCTGGCGGCTGCTCTCTGTGGCATTTTCTCCGTGCGAGGTTGCACAGGCGCCTGATTTATGACAACCAACCTACCATGATCACTCTCGGAATCAATTACTCTCAAATGCACGATTCGTCAGCCTGCATCGTACGCGATGGTGAACTGCTCTTTGCCGTTACCGAGGAGCGGTTGAGCCGTGTAAAACATGATGCGCAATTTCCAATTCGAGCGATTCGCGCGTGCTTGGATTTTGCGAAGATTGGCGCGGATGCAGTGGACTACGTTTGCTTCGGATGGCCGCGGCCTCAACGCGCCTACTATCACGATCTGAAATGCTACGCGCTCGGTAAAGTACCGCTCAGCTACGTCAATTTCATAAGCTCAACGCGAAATTCCGCCAGTCTTTGGCATCAGGGCGGCGGCTGGAACCGTTTCTTGAGTCATTTCGGCCCGACGCGAGCGGAGCCCCAATTTGTGGCTCATCATATGGCCCACGCGATTAGTGCGTACGCCTACTCGGGCTTCGAAAAAGCCGCCATCGTGGTGATTGATGGCCGCGGCGCCTGGGAAGCCAGCTCGATTTGGCTCGGTGACAATGGCAAACTCAAGCACATCGAAACGATTCCTTGGCCGAATTCGCTCGGCTTGTTTTACGCGCAGTTTACGCATTATCTCGGGTTTCAGCCGTGGAGCGATGAGTGGAAAGTGATGGGCCTTGCTCCTTACGGACAGCCCGGTGTGGATCTGCGGGACTTCATTTCACAGGACGGCCATCCGTATCGCGTCAATGTCCGGCGGCTTCTTGGCCGCGGATTCGCTGCGAGCATCGGCATCGAAGAAAAACTCGGTCCGAAGCGCGAACCGGAAAGCGACATCGCTGAACATTACAAAAATGTCGCATTCGCGGTGCAGGACGCTTGCGAAGCAACAATGATGACCTTGGCCCGCGTCGCACTGGAAAGGACGGGTTGCCGCGATCTGTGCCTCGCCGGCGGCGTCGCGCTGAATTCGAAAGCCAATGGGAAAATTTTGGCGTCTGGCTTGGTCGACCGCATTTTTATTCAGCCGGCCGCGGGAGATGAAGGTGTCTGCCTGGGCGCGGCTCTTGCCCCGTATCTCAAAAATGGAGGCAAGCTTCCGCTGTCCAGGATGCGCACCGCCTGCCTGGGTCCGGAATTTTCTCTGGATCAAATCGAAGAAGCGCTCCGCACCTACAAACTCCGTTACACTCGCTCGAACGATCCCGCCGCCTGTGCCGCGAATCTTCTTGCCAACGGAAAAATTCTGGGCTGGTTTCAGGGACGGATGGAGTTCGGCCCCCGCGCGCTCGGCTGCCGCTCCATCCTGGCGGACCCTCGCGACCCCGAGATGACCGTGCGAGTCAACAACGCGGTAAAATTTCGCGAGTGGTGGCGGCCATTCGCGCCATCCATGCTTGCCGAGGTCGCCAGCGAGTATCTTGAATCATCGACCGATTCGCCATTTATGATTTTGGCCGCGCCCGTCAAATCCTCGAAGCGCAGTGTAATCCCAGCCGTCACTCACGTGGACGGCAGCGCCCGCCCACAGACCGTGGAAAAGTCCGTAAATCCCCTCTATTGGGAAATGATCCGGCAGTTTGGAGAGCGCACTGGCGTTCCTGTAGTGATGAACACGTCGTTCAATTTGCGCGGCGAACCTATTGTTTGCACGCCTACGGACGCCATTCGCACCTTCTTCAGTTCGGGAATGGACGCCCTCGTGATCGGCAATTTCATCGTCGAGAAGTGAGCCATGTTGCCAGCAGGTCGGCACGGTCCATGACTGCATCCAAGGTCATAACCAAAACCCGCGCGTCTCGTGCGGCTCAGGCTATTCGAACCGGAGGGCGACCATAGGGTTTGCGCGCATCGCGCGGCGCGCGGGGAGAAGCGCTGCGATCCCGGCTATGAGGAGCATCAAGCAGATTGCCAAACCAAAGCTTAATGGATCAATCGGCTTAACTCCCCAGATTAACCCCTGAAACAAACGTGCGGCCACAAGACCGGCGCTCACGCCCAGAACGATGCCAATGCAGACCACTCCCATGGTTTCGCTGAGGATCATCAGGAGCACGTCACGGGGCTGCGCGCCGAGAGCCATGCGAATGCCGATTTCGCGGGTCCTTTCCGCTGTCGCGTACGAGGTCACGCCGTACACGCCGATCATCGCGAGCAAGCCAACGAATATCGCGAAGGTCGCCGCAATCAACGCCATCGCTCGATTTCGGTGAACCGAGTTGTTGACGATGTCTGTCATAGGGTTGCATTTCAGAACGACGCGAGGGTTCACAGTAGACGCTGCATCCTCGAGACGTTTCGTCATGCCGCTAAATTTACCGGCAACTCGTATCGCATAGCTGCCTACCCCAGAGCACGAGTCCGCACATTGTGAAACGGGCCTGTATAACATTGGAAGGGGCCCGTAATTCGGAGCCCGGTATTGTATGTCTTTTGCAACTCCAATTACCTCGACCGTGTAGTCCGCGCCTTTACCGTTGCTATCGTTTTCCCGAAACCTCAACCCAATAGGGTTCGCTTGCCCAAAAAGTGCTTTGGCCAGGTCTTCGCTGAGAATAGCCACTGGATATGATGTGGTGGAGTCTCCATCATTAAACTCCCGACCTGCCAATATCGGAGTGCGAATCGTACTGAAAGAGTCAGAAGAAACAAAGGAGAGATAAGCGCCAACCCGTCGCTCGGCTGCTCCCGGCCCAGCAACAAGCAGCCGGGAAGGATACATCTGAGAAAACTCACGACTCCATGATGCTGAGACGACACCAGGTAAGGAACGAAATTCCGACAGCAATTGCCCGCCGATAAACGCCTGGCGCTGCGGACTTTCGCTGTTTCCTCTCAATCTTGCGTTAGCCAGGAGAACGCCTCTCGGATCATAGCCGGGATTTACCGCGAGGAGCGCGTGCAGAGTCCGTGCTAGCAAACCCGCACTCACGAGAAGCGTCATCGACAACCCGACCTGCAGAACAACAAGTAGAGAGTTCGAAAGACGATTTTGACGCTTTCCGGTTGCAACGCCATTGTTCATGGCCGAATAAAGTGAAATGCGAGTTGAGCGGATCGCGGGAGCTAATCCGAACAGGAGAGCGCAAAACAAAGTGATGCCCACGGCAAAGGCGATAAGACGTGTGTCCCAGGACAAATCGAGGGAAATTTTATCGTCGGGCCACGAAAGCGCCCAGAGCAGAGCTTGGCTGGACCAGCGGGCGATGATTAGTCCTACCGCTGCACCGAGCAGCGAAAGCGCAGTACTTTCTGTCAGCAATTGGCGGATCAAGCGCCAGCGAGTCGCGCCCAGCGCAAGCCGAGTGGCGATTTCGTTCTGCCTCTTTGTCGCACGCGCGAGAAGCAGATTGCCGAGGTTCGCGCAGGCGACAACGAGCGCGACCGCGGCCATAGCCATCAGGAGCAGCATTATGTCCATGTCTTGCAGCCACGTGTCGGATGTCATGTGCTGCGCGACAAGAGGCGCAGGCGCACCCGTCCGGCGCCCACTGTATTCATTCGAACTCGGGGCAAGAGTCCTGTATATTTCGGGGCTCAGAACTTGCAATCCGGCGTTGGCCTGGCGCAGATTCTCCTCCGGCTTTAAGCGACCGATGATGCTCAATAAGGTGGCGTGCGGATCGTTCAGCGACGGCGTCTGATGCCCATAGAGTAATGGATAGTCCCTGTAAGTCCTTTCCGCCTCGAGTGGCATGAAGATCTCAGACATCTCACCGATAACGATGCCGGCGAAAGATCGAGGGGCCACTCCGACGATTTGAAATTCGTGTTCGTCTACCAGGATCGTCTGTCCGAGCACATTTCGTGATCGGCCGTACAACTGCCGCCACAATCCGTAGCCAAGCACGCAGACGGGAGGCGCACCAGGCTCGTCATCCGAAGGCTCCAAGACCCTTCCGACTGCTGCCGAAACGCCGAGCGTTTGGAAGTAGTCTCCAGAAACGTACAGGCCGGACACGTCCTGCTGTTGTTTGCCGGTGGCGATGCTGACGTTAGTATCGAAGTAGTTGTAGGCGAGAACGTGCGAAAAAATATCCTGGTGGTCTCGAAAACTTTTCCACTCCGGATATGTGTGCAAGTTTCCGAGTCCCCCGTCCAACTCGACCAACCGGTTAGGGTGCGATACCGGCAACGGCCTAAGCGCCAGGGCGTACATAACGGAAAAGATCGCGATTGTCGCGCCAATTCCCAATGCGAGGGACAGGACGGCCACCAAAGTCAGGCCGGGACTGCGCTTCATCATCCGAAAACCAAAACTGACATCGTCTCCTATCGAGTCAAGCAGGCGCATAAGCAGCGGCCCTCATCGTTAAATCTTGGCAAAAGAATATCCGAATTCTTGGGTTCGCGCTTAAATGGTATTTCACGACGCATCCTTTGAATAACGCGGTGCATGTGGAGGTGCGGTCACGCGGTCAGTAATCCCCGCCGTGGCCCTTATACATCGCGGCGAACTCCACCTCCCTGGCCTCCGTCCCATCGTGCACCGCATATTTCAGCGGATTCCCAGCCGCATCCGAAGACCACAGCGACGCCGCCCCATAAACTCCATCCTTATTCAGCGCGTAATACTGCAAATCGAACATCTTCAGCCGCGACGGATCAAACTTGTAGTTCCGCACCACGCGGTGCAGCGCTTCCATGCACGCATCCGTCGGCGATTTTCCCTGCCGCATCATTTCTACAACCGTGTGCCCGCCCGCAATTTTGATGTCTTCCTCGCCGCGCCCCGTTGAACCCGCTCCGCCCACATCCTGATCCAAAAATAATCCCGCGCCTATAATCGGCGAATCGCCCACGCGCCCGGAAATCTTCCACGCCAGCCCCGCGGTTGTGGTCGTTCCCGACATTTCTCCTTTTTCATTCACCGCCAGACAATTTATCGTTCCGGTCGGCGGATGCGCCACCACCCGGCGTATCCACGGAGCCCACGCCTTCCGCTCCGGCGTGTCCAGCAATTCTGCAAGAGTTTTGTTGAACTCCGGCGAATCCAGCCCCGGCCGCCAGTCCTTCGAACTCTGCGCCTTCCAGGCGAGCCACGCGATTCGCGATTTGTCCGTCAGCAAATTCATCGGCTCGAATCCTTCGTCAATTGCGAATTTCGTCGCGCCCCGGCCCACAATAAACGTATGATTCGTCCGCTCCATCAACACCCGTGCCACTTTCGCTGGATTTTTTATTTTTTCAATTGCGCCCACCGCGCCGCACCGCCGCGTCGGCCCATGCATCACGCACGCGTCCAGTTGCACCACGCCATCTTCATTCGGCAAACCTCCGTAGCCCACGGTGTTGTCGTTCGGGTCGTCCTCGACCGGCGTGACCACCGCCAGCACCGCGTCCATCGTGTCGCCGCCCGCGCGCAGCACCTGCATTCCCGCGTCCAGATGAGGCAGCCCGTTGTGCGCCGAAATTATGCACGGACGCCTTCCCGTTTTTGCCGCCGCTCCCTGTAAATTCGCCGCCGCGAATTCGCCGCTTCGATTTTTTCCGCCGTTCGCCGCCTCCACGCCAAACGCTTTGCTCGCGCTCGCCGCGATTCCGCCCGCCAAGGCGCTCACGCAAAATTTCCGCCGCGTCAAATTTCCCATTTTCCACCTCGCCGTAGAATTCCGCTCGCGCGCAGCATATTCCCCCCGCGCTTTTCCTTCAAGCGAAGCCTGTCTAGTCAGCCCGCATGCCTGCGGCGATGAAGATGCGTATCTCGATGACAGGAGGAACAAAGTGTTATCAGATTTTCGCTGGAATCATCTCCCAGCTGGCTCCTGGGACGGCTGTGATGCACTTCCAGGTTCGCTGAACTTCCGCAATTCTGGCATCTCCAGCTATCTCGTTCGAGCACATGCATTCGAAGTTTGTTATAAGCCTTCTGATCGAGTCGGAG
>Ga0209167_10000421_pt1 | contig 32346 bp, 26 predicted proteins | sample Coa_R1_9_FD_187154 | JGI IMG/M metagenome (GOLD analysis project Ga0209167, IMG submission 187154) | Surface soil microbial communities from Centralia Pennsylvania, which are recovering from an underground coalmine fire - Coalmine... | ecosystem: Environmental > Terrestrial > Soil >...
CGCGATTGCCCTGAGTGCCACTGCGGAACGGGAGATGTCGGCGAGCCGCCTGGCGGAGCCCGTCAGATCGCCCGGCTGGGCTGGCCCTGTTTCGGCTCGAACACCCCTGCGTACGGTGCAGCCTTAGTTCGCCGCGACTCGATGCCTCGGCGAAAATGCGCATTCTGTACGTCCATGCCACTCTCGTACCACCCCCGACCGATCTGCGCACGGACCGGTTCTGCCTTCTCTCCCGCCTGATCGAGGGCGAAGTCCTTCAGCCCATCTGGTTTCAGACTCCGGGTGAGGTGGAGGCCGTATTCGGCCCCGGCTCCTGGCCGGTCCACACAGTGGGGAAGTTCCGTTACCACTGGTTCCTGAGCCCACCCTTAAGAGGATTCGGGCAACGGCTGGCCACATTCCGGTTCTACATCCGCAAGGGTCTCGAACTGCATCGCGAGCGCCGGATCGATTGCATTGTGGCCTATTCTCACATGACTACCGGCTTGCTCGGCGGGCTGCTGAAGCTGCTCACCGGCGCCCGGCTCGTTATAGAAGTTGCGACGAGTCCCGATCTGGTGTACATCACCGAGCGCCCGCGGCCGCGTCTGCGCGAGCGGATGCTGAAGCTCTACTCCGACATCTGCCTCCATCTGTCGATGTTCATGGCGGACCGGGCGCATCTTCTCTACCCGGCACAATTGCACGCGTATCCGTTGTTGCGAAGCATGCCGAACTCGGTTTTTCACGAGTTTGTTCCAGTGTCCGTTATCGACAGGGATGAAGACCGGGAGCCCCGGGAACATTATGTCCTGCTGGTTGGGGCGCCGTGGTATCTGAAGGGCGTGGATGTTCTGGTCAAGGCGTTCCTTGCTCTGGTTCCCGAGTTCCCCGAGGTAAGGCTGAAGATTCTCGGCTATTATCCGGACCGGGCGGAGCTGGACGCGCTGACGGAAGGTTCACCGCAAATCGAGATACTCAAGGCCCGGCCTAATGTGGAGGCGCTGGAGATTATCAGGAAATCGACAATCCTCGTGCAGCCAAGCCGCTGCGAAGGGCTTGGGCGAACGCTCCTCGAAGCGATGTCGGCCGCCGTCCCGGTAATCGGTTCCGATGTAGGCGGGATACCCATGTTGGTGCACGATGGCGAGAACGGCTTTCTGGTACCGGTAGGAGATCATCGGGCGCTCGGCGCCCGGCTTCGCCAGCTGCTCCAGGACAAGGGACTGCGGCAACGGATGGGCGAAGCGGGCTACGCCCGCGCACATGGAGAACTGAACGAAAATACCTATGTCGCGGACTTCGCGCGCATGGTTGAGGACGCGGTCGGAAAAAAAGGGCCCTGGAAATAGCTTGACCATTCAGGGCAAGGTACACGCGACTTCAGTCGCGTTCGTCGTTGGCCAGAGCGAACGCGACTGAAGTCGCGTGTACCGGCCCTTGGTCCATTTACTTCAGAGACGCCACGCCAGGCGCGGGCGCTCGCGCCTGCCGGGCCGAGACTGGACTTATCTCGACCCTGTACGCGGGCTGCCGGGAGGGGTTGTAGACTGAAGCCGTATGTCGAACCAGCCGGTTCACGCCAGGGAGGAAAGTTTCCACGACGGCTGGGCGGCGGGTACTCCCGTCGAGGAAGTGCATGTACGCGAGTGCTTCGAGGCCCCGACGGCACTTGAAAATAAATATATCCTTCGCAGAATGGGTCCTCTCGCCGGGAAAAAGCTGCTTGACATCGGTTCCGGCCTCGGAGAGTCGTCCGTCTACTTCGCGCTCCAGGGCGCCAAAGTGACGATGATCGATATCTCGCCGGGAATGATCGAGAAGGCTAAAGAGGCAGGCCGCTACCATGGAGTCGAACTCGAAGGTTATGCCGCCGCCGGCGAAGAGCTCCCTGTAGGCGACAACGAATTCGACATCGTTTATGTCGCAAACGTCATTCATCACGTGAGCGACCGGCGCAACCTTATGCAGGGGATACGCCGGACTTTGAAGCCTGGAGGCCGCTTTTTTGCCTTCGAGCCGCTGGCCTACAATCCCGTAATCAACGTGTACAGAAATATGGCGACCAATGTCCGCACCGAGGACGAGAGGCCGCTGCGGCACGCCGACATTGTGATGATGAAAGAATATTTCGACGAGGTGGAATGCCGGATGTTCTGGCTCGCGAGCCTTACTTTATTCCTGAAATACTACCTGCTCGATCGCGTGCATCCCAACGCCGACCGGTATTGGAAGCGGATTCTGAAGGAAAACGACTCCTCATTGTGGTGGTGGAAACCTTTGTTGGCGACGGACACGGTGCTTACGCGGCTGCCTCTGGTCAGGTGGCTGGCATGGAATTCGGCCATAACCGGGAGAAAATCTTCGCCCGTAAACGTGCGTTGAAGGCGGGGCTTCAGGGCTTCAGCCCAGGCTTAGACAGGCCCGGTCAACTCGTCTTCATACGTTTCACGCTCTTTGCCGGCATTCTCCATATTCGCCGTCATAAGAATCGTGTACAAAGGCCGCTGCTTGATCTCTTCAAAGATCCTCCCCACATACTCGCCCAGAATCCCCAGACTCAGCATAATCGCCCCCGACGTCAGGCAGCTCACGACGAGTTGGGAAAGCCAGCCGGGCACCACATATTCGCCGCTGAAGATGCGCCACAGCCCGTAGCCCGCATAAGCGGCGGCAATGCCTATCAGCAAGATGCCGAAGTAAAAGCTCAGGCGGAGCGGCAGCGCGGAAAAAGAGAGCGCGGCATTCCACGCGAGCGGCAGCATCTTCCGGAGCGGATACTTGGTAGTGCCCGCCGCGCGCGGGGGACGAACAAAATCGACATTGGTCTGCGGAAAGCCGACCCATGCGACCATTCCCCGCAGGAACCGGTGCAGTTCCTTCATGGATTTCAGCGCATCGAGGCAGCGTCTGGACACCAGACGAAAGTCGCCCGTGTCGAGCGGAAGATCTTTGTGAACCATCGCCCGCATCATCCGGTAAAATATCCACGCGGTAAATCGCTTGAACACGCTCTCCCCGTCCCGTTTGATTCGCCGCGCATAGACTACATCGAAACCTTCCTCGTATTTCGCGATCATTTTGAGGACGATTTCCGGAGGATCCTGAAGGTCGGCATCCATCAGCGCCACCGCGTCTCCGCGCGCGCAATCGAGCCCCGCGGTCGCGGCGATCTGGTGCCCGAAATTACGCGCCAGACCTACTACCTTGTAACGATGGTCCTTCTCCGCTCTCTCCAGCAGGAGATCCATGCTCCGATCGGAACTGCCGTCGTTGACCAGAATGATTTCCGTTTCACAGGCGATCTGATTCAGAAGGCCGTCCAGCCGGGCCAGCAGAAGGGGAATAACCGCGGCCTCGTTGTAGATCGGGACCACCAGCGAAATCACCCTCGGATACGGTCTTCGGATCAGCGGGTGATAGCTTTTCGACATGATGGATGCCTTCAAAAGAGCCGGGCTTCGCGCAACTCGCGCAGCCTGTCTCCCGCTTCCTGCGCCCTGGCTTCGTCGCCCATCGCGCGATAGGCTTTGCTCAGCTCTGAAAGCACGTCCGCATCCGGAGGATAAGCTACGGGTTGCAGAATCCTGACGGCCTGTTCCGGAGAGCCTCCCGAGATGAGACCGTCGGCTTGTTGCGCTGCCAGTTTCTGCCGGCGAACGCGCGGCATACTGAATTTGTCGGTGAACAACTCGGCCGGTGTGAGACGATCCAGCTTGGGAATCAGGTCGAGGCGAAACTGCACCGCGAACAAAACCGAGAACAGGCAACAGACTGCCGCGGCGGTCGCCGCCACGATTCGGACGCGCCGTCCCGATCGGCATAGAAGGTATAGCAAACCGAATCCGACCAAGGGCGCGCTCGATGTCATGTATCGGTTCCCAAAGGCGGGGCCGCTGTGCCAGGTGACCGGTATCGAGGCAATCAGGCTTACCTCGAGTGCGATTACGATAATCCAGGGAAAGAATACGCGAGCTTCTTTGAGTGCTCCTGTTATCAATCCCACAACGCCGAGAAGCGCGAGTGGTGTCCATATGAACCAGCCGTGCTCGGAGGAAAACAGCACGTTCGGGATGAAAGGTGGGGGGAAAACGAATATGGATCCCTGGGGCACCGTCAGGTATTTACCGAACATGAACTTCCAATCGAGCATCTGAGGAATCCAGCACACAGCGATCATAGTGATGTAGACGGCTCGCGACCGGATCCTGCGGGCGATTTCATTCCAGCCGGCCATCAGGTCGGCCAGTAATGGCGCTCCCGCAAAGAATATGTCCTGCCATCTCGCCAATGAAAAAATCCCCGCGAGCAGGCCCAGGATCGCCCAGCTCGGAATGTCGTTTCTCTCACGTACTCTCCACCACCATGCAAGAAAAACACTGCCGGAGAAAAACGAGGCTGCATGCGACATCTCGGAGAAAGCGTAATAGCCCACGCTCGTACCGAAGAAAACCGCGCAGGTCGTCGCGAGCGCCAGGGAGTTGGCACGCGCCTGCGATACCCCGTTCCGTGAAAGCGCCGCCTGGTTAAGAAAAGCAAACAGCGCCATGAGGCCCAACCCGGTGAGCACCACGTTTGTCAGGCAATAGAACAGAACGGCGTAGTGGGAAAACCCGTCGGCGGGATTGCCCGCAATCTCATCCACAAACGTGCCGGCGGCGAGAAACGGGATTGCCATGATCGAGTACCCGATCGGGAAAGGTGAAGTCTGGTGTCCGGTAATTTTGGAGACCGGCGTCCACTGATCGTATTCCGGCTTCACTCTCCTGAATTCGGGCGCGAGGTCGAAACTGCGATGGAAAAGCAGGGCGTGGCTCACGTCGAAATAGAGCGGCGGATCGTCGCCCGCAATCTTCGCAAGCCTCCGGCCCGCCGGGGCCATCTGATCTCCGATTACGAAAACCGCGGCAAGCAGCAGGGTCGAAAAGCACAGAATCGCGTAAGAAACGCGCGTATGCGGATGGGCAACAGGGCTCCGCACGCCGTTAGAGGCCCCTGCCATGATCCGCATGAATCGGTGCCTGTACACAACGGAGACTCGGCTGAATCCCACCCGTGAGGTATTGGTGAGCCGGATCGCGAATCTGGCATTGAAATACATCCGATATCCACGAGGGCATATCGGAAACAGTATAACAACGCGAAAAAAAGAAGAGCCGCCAGGCGGGCCAATGGCGGTGCGGACGAATACATGCGACGCTTAAAAAAGGCGGGTTCCGAGTAAATCGTGCAGCTTTTTTTCCGCATCGAGCGCTTTGTTTTTCTGGCCCAGCGCCCGATAAGCTTTACTCAGTTCCGAAAGCACGTCGGAATTCGGGGGATTTGCCGCGGCCTGCAGTATGCGGATTGCCCTTTCAGGGGCGCCTCCGAAAATGAGAACGTCGGCTCGTTGAGCGGCCAGTTTTTGCCGGTGAATCCGGGGCATGTTGATTTTGTCGCCAAACAATTCCGCCGGGGTCAGTCGATCCAGCTTGGGAATCAGGTCCAGGCGAAACTGCACCGCGAACAAGACCGAGAACAGGCAACAGAAGGCCGCCGCCGTCGCGACGATCACCCGGACGGGCCGCGCGAACCGGCAGAGGAGGAAGAGCAGCCCCAACCCGATCGCCGGCGCACTCGATGTCAGGTACCTGTTCCCAAACGCGGGTCCGCTGTGCCAGCTAAGGGGAAGGGACGCGATCAGGCCTACTTCCAGCGCGACTGCCGCAATCCAGGGTGTAAAGACCCGCGGAGCCTGAAACGCTCCCGCGATCAATCCGAGAACGCCGATCAATGCGAGGGGCGTCCAGATAAACCAGCCATGTTCGGTGGAGAATAATACGTTCGGGATGAAGGGCGGAGGAAAAACGAAAAAGCCGGATCCCTGCGGTACCGTCAGGTACCTGCCGAACATAAATTTCCACTGGAGCATTTGTGGAACCCAGCACAGAGCGATCGCCGCCGCGTAAACCGTCCGCGACCAGATCCGGCGTGAGAACACGGTCCAGCCCGCCATCAGGTCGAAGAGTAAGGGCGCGCCGGCGAAGAAAATATCCTGCCATCTCGCCAGCGAGACTGCCCCGGCAAGCAAACCCAGAATCGCCCAGCTTCGCACGCCGGTTTGCTCCCGAACCCTCCACCACCATGCGAGGAAGACGCTCCCCGTCAGAAACGTTGCGGCATGGGACATCTGGGAAAAAGCGTAGTAGCCGACGCTGGTACCGAAAAAAACGGCGAATGTTGCCGCGAGAGCGAGAATGTTGGCCCGCCCCGGCGAAACTCCCTCCCACGAACTCGCCACCTGATAAAGGAAGGTAAACAGGGCGATAAGTCCCAGCCCGGTAAGCACCACGTTGGTCAGGCAGTAAAACAGGATCGTGTAGTGAGAAAAGCCGTCGGCCGGATTGCCTGCTATCGCATCCACCACGGTGCCCGCTGCCAGAAACGGAACTGCCAGGATCGAGTAGCCCACGGGGAAAGGCGACGTCTGGTGTCCGGTGATTGGGGACACGGGTGTCGCCGAATCGGCCGACGGCTTCAATCTCCGGAATTCGGGCGTAAGGTCGAAACTGCCATGGAAAAGCAGGGCATGGCCCACATCGAAATAGACCGGCGGATCGTCGCCCGCAATCTTCGCGAGCTTCCGGCCCGCCGGAGTCATCCGGTCTCCGACGACAAAGACCGCGGCCAGCAGTATGGTCGTCAAGCACAGAATCGCGTAGGAAACGCGCGTTTGCGGCCCGGTGACGAAAAATCGCAGGCCGCCGGGCGTTGCGGTGTCATCCGGACCTGAAGGTTTTAGCCTCTCAATGAGAGCGTAGGATTTCGACTCGCCCGCAAACTGGGCCGAGACGCCCCGTAAGGGAGCCTGAATAGCCGCCATGATATGTTGCTGATTGTTTAAGTGGCCTGAATTTCAGGAATATCTCAAAAAAATTATGCGGGTATATAGATCGTCTCCGCGCGCCAACGGAATTCAGACGTGGAAGACCAGAATCTCCATGTCTGTAAGCTGGCTCATCGAGATCGGTGTGTCGTCGTTCGTAATCATGTAAGGCCGGTATCCGAACTCCCTCATATATTGTTCGAAGTCGTCGGGGGTCGCGCCCAGCTTTTTCAGTTCCCAGGGTTTGACCTCGCAGACGATAAGCGGTTTGGAAGGAGTCTTGCGGAAAAACTCACTCAGCCCCCGAAGGACGGAATATTCGAAGCCCTCGACATCGATCTTAATGAGCCTGATTCTCTCGGGCGAGGAGATCTTTGCCTGAATGTACTCGTCGAGCCGTTGTACCGGAACCTCGCGAGTCACTGCCGATTGCGTTCCCGGCACCAGAGTCGCGTTTCTTGAATCTCCCTGGGGGTTCCAGGCGATCGGCAGGACGCCGTCAACCTCGCCCAGCGCCACATTATTGAAAAACAGCCGAAGCCCCGGGTTCAGTTCGCGAAGCCGCTCCAACCTGGCAAAACACTCCGCAAGGGGCTCGAAGCCGTGAACCTCGCCGGAAGCCCCGACATACGATGCGGCGACGGCGGATATGTAGCCGACGTTGGCGCCCGCGTCCAGCACGATGTCACCGGGCTTCAAATGCCGTTTCAGGTAATCGCACAAAATAATGTCATACGATTGCGTGAGCATGGCGCGAAAATCGCCTTCGTCGAGAAACGGCAGCCAGCGATGTTCGAACCGGACCGTCCCGTTGATTGTCCGCAACACGGCGCGATCGGGGATTTTTATCAACCGCCGCCGGATTCTGCCGGCCGCCTTCCTTGCGTACAGCGCCGAGCGGCGCCATAGATTCAGTTGTGTCAATACGAATCCTTTCGCGGGATAAATTACACTCTAACGCGGCATCGTGCCTTAAAGGTACACGCGGGTTCAGCCGCGTTATTAGAGACCGGCTGAAGCCGCGGATACGGGTTCTCGTTAGGTGGCGACATCGCGGTGTTCGAGCGATACTGGGATCGTTGCTGAAAAACCAAGCGGTTTCATGGATTAGCAAGAACCTGTTCGACAGCGTGACCTATACCGTCCGGAACGGCCTGAACAAGGGCCTGCGGCGCCGGGGAGGACTCGGCTGGCTGCCTTTTGAATCGAACGACACCCCGGAGATGCGCTTCTGGAAGGAACTGGACCTGAACGGGAAAGTCGTTTACGACATCGGCGCGTTTCACGGGCTGCTCACCATCTTTTTCGCGCGGCGGGCCAGGGCCGTCGTGGCGTGGGAACCCAACAGCCGGAATCGTCGGCGCCTGAACGACAACGTGCGGCTCAACGCTTTCCGAAATGTGATTGTCCGGCCATACGGACTGTCTTCTCAGCCCATGCAGGCCACCATGACCTTCGATCCGCTGGCGCCGGGGAGGGCCAGCATCGATTCCAGGATCGCCGGCGGGGCTGAAGAAGAAGTCGTCGAAATACGCATGCTCGATCAGGAGGAGGGTCTGGAAAATCCGGACCTGATCAAGATCGATGTCGAGGGTTTCGAACTCAACGTACTGGATGGGGGGACAAGGACGCTCGCGCGGCATCCCGCGCTCTTTCTGGAAATGCACGGCGCCGATCCGGCGGACAAGCGTGAACGCGTACAGGCTATCGTAAACCGCCTGTGGTCTCTCGGCTACCGCAATATCCTTCACGTGGAGAGCGGCAGCCCGATCACGCCGGAGAATACCGCGACCGCAGCCCAGGGACACCTCTACGTTCGACTTGGCTAGGTACATGCAGCTTCAGCCGCGCTCTCTGTGTACCTTGAGAACAGCTTCGAGACTAGCCGCCGCCTCGCGGTGAGGAATCGATGAGTGCCGGATCCGACTGAGACGCCATCTTTCCATCCGCCGACAAATATTGAATTCGATACCAGTGGCTTCCCTGACGGTCGTCCACGGTCACTTCACACGATGAAGGGGATCCACAGGGAAAGATGGTTACCTTGCCGGAAGGCGCGGTGACGGAGATCTGCGTCTTTGCGGCAATGCCCCGCTTCACCTCAAGGCTCACCTTCCGGTTCCTGGGGGGCGTCACTCCGCCCATGCGGACGGCAGGCCACTGATGCGCCATCCCCATGCCGAAGAAGAAGCCGGTCCACTTGTAAGCCCCGAGAGCGCCATTGGAGTTTTCATCGCGCACGTAATTGGAATCGCTGTAAACTCCGCCCGTGGTGTACTGCGGATTCCCCCAGATCGAACCGTAGGCCCGATCGCCCCACTCTTTGGCTTCCGTCGTCGGGTTGGATTCGTAATAGACCCGAAGCGCCTGCGAAGCCTCCGCCGTCAGCACGCGCGCGGCGCGTGCGGCGCCCGGATCCAAACCGTAGTTACAGCCGGGTGTCCGGAAAGCAAAAGCCGAACCGGGAGGCGGAACCGTCTCCGGTTCACAAGCCTGCATGACTCTGCCGTAATGCAGGCCTTGAGTCGCGGGGTCGTATCCGACGTTGCGGACCCAGTTCGCCGCCTGTGCGGCGAGCGCCGCGTAGCCCGCTGAAAGGGCCGGGTCGTTCACCTGCGAGGCATACTTCATCTGCGTGATCTTGATTCCAAGCATGTAAGGCTGCTGCCCGAACCCGGCCAGAACGTAGGAGTACAGATGCGCTCCCGTTTCGGTGGGGCCGTCCCACGGGCGATTCAACGTGATCTGCGAGGGGCTGTTCCAGGTGCAGGCCCAGTTCTTCTTCAGCTGAGGATCGTTGTTGCTGGTCCCAATGGCGCTCAGGAAGTCGTTGTTCTCGATCACGAAGGTTGCGCGCCCGGAATCTCCCGGCCAGAGCGCGGCCATGGCTATTGTGCCGTTGGGGTTGATGGTGAACTGGAAATATCCGGTATACGGCGCGCCCTTCATGGTTCCGGTCACGGCGATTTGATTTCCTTTCATGAATCCGCTCCCGGTAGCCGTGGCAGATCCGTTGACCACGCTTATCGTGCCGCTGGCGATTCCAAAACATATCGCTGGTGGGATACTGGTTCCCGATACGGTCGCGCTCCCTTTGGTCATATTGAGAGGGACACTGCCGTTATTCCACAGAAAGCCGCTGGCCCACGAGTTATCGGCGCCTTTACAATTCCGCTCGCGCACAAGAAGCTGGCCCAGTTGGGCTTTCCATTCGGCCTGCCGCGCCGCATCGGGATCGAACTCCGCCGCGAGCGTCAGCCACGCGGTCATGTAGCCCGAATCGCGGCTGTCCGAGTCGTTGCATCCGCTGTGAACGACCGACAACCCGGGCCCGGCGAGACGCCTCAGATCGTTCCACGAAGGACGGTTCGGGTCCGCTGTATCCAGCACAGCGGCGGCAAATCCGCCGATGACTCCGCCGCCGATCAAAAGCGGTATGCCGCCTCCGTCGCCGCCGGCTATGTTCGGCCCGGTGACAAAGTGATCGCTGAACACTCGCGCTGCGTGCAGAGCGGGCGTCCAGCCGGAGCGGTAATAGAGAGCCCGGTGGGCCAGATCTTCACCGTAAAAATTGGGTCCGAATGCGCTGGTGTAGCCGAACCCTTCCATGTAGCCGTATTTCATCGAACGCTGAAAGGTTCCGTTGAGGCTGGCGATATCGTGGCCCGCGTACAGGTACGCATCGGTGTCGGATTCACAGCCGGTGGTCTGAAAATAAAGCTGCGCCTCCGTTCCGTCGGAGGGGCGCTTGTAGTGCAGCGTCAAAGTACGGAAATCGGCCCGGATGATGGAGTAGGAAAACGAGCCGCCGTCGGCATCGCTCGGATAGGGGCGGGCGAGCATAAGGTGGGCCGGGTCCGCGACCGAAGCGATGTACGCGGAAAAAACGAACGGTGCGCCGCCGTGCGTTGCCGAAACCCGAACCTGATAACCGGCTAACACGGAGTTGGCGACATTCCAGGTGGTACCTGACCCCACCACCGTGTTTGACCCGGGCGTAAGCCGGACCGAGCCGCTCTTGTAAATCGTTGTCCCGTTCGGCCCCGGTCCCACGGGGCAAATACTCGACAGGAACCCGGTCCCGGTTCCCTTCACTTTCATCTGTCCTACAACCGTACCGGCAGGCCACGCCTGTGCCGCTGACCGATAGCCGTCGGCGGGGCTGCTCTGCCCTCGGCCGTCGTAGCAAACGGTGAGTGTCGCGGGTCCTTTCGTAGCCGATGCGCTGCAGACGCGCACTTCCTCGCGGGGAAAGCCGCCCACCAGGATTCTGGTCGGAAGGCTCGACAGATCGAGCGGCGACGCATCGGCGATGGAAATGCTGGTTGCCGCGGCGCTCGTAATTGCGCTGGAAAGCTTTGTGGCCGGCGCGCCGCCAAAACCAACGCCGTTGAAAATATACGTGACGGCGCCGGGCAGCGGGTTTGCCCATGGAGGAGGATCATAACCTTGCGCCTTATAAGCCGCGATCCGCAGTCTGGTAGCCGTCATGGCGCGCTCATCCGCGTAGCCCCAGGGATTCCTGCCCCACGCGATCATGGGACCGAAAATCTTGTCCACGTTGGGATCGGCATTGACGACCACGCCATTATCGTCGGTTGCCACGGCGCCCACCTCGATCTTTGCGGCAGCCGTATTGCCGACCGCGTCCGTCACCTTCAATGAGAAGTCGTAAGTCCCGAAAATGAGGCCGCTGAGTGTGGGGTTAGGTGCATTCTGGTTGGCCCACACAACGTTCGAAGGCCCATCCAACTCCGTCCAGGCGCAGGAGACGCCAGAACCGGCGTCGGCCAGCGAGTAACTTGCCGTGCCGTCCAGTTGGGCCGGGTAACCGGCGCGTAGAGACACCCAGTTGGACCACGCCGGCGCCCCCGATGTTTTCGGATTGGCGACTGCAACCTGATTGGGCGTGGCCATGAACGAAACCCCGGCACCGGAGGCGTTGTGTTTGTGTCCGCTCGAATCCTTCAGATTGCCGTCGAATTTCAATTCGGTCCAGTCTCCGCCATCCGCGGTGGTGGGGGGCTTGGCGCCGAGCGGCAGCAGCGTGGTGGAGACGCGGAGAAAGCCGAGTGCGGCCAAAGCGCCCGGGCCGATGGTTCCTCCGCCGTAAGGCCTCGGAACCACCTTGGAGAGGTTCATAACCTGGCTCGCATAGCCCGTCCCGTCGAAATTCCACACTTCACAGGTGAACAGCATGGCCTTGGCGTTCTTCTGCATGCGCACCAGCACATTGGTGAGCCCCTTGATGCTGACCATACAAGGCTGTTGCTGGGTAAATGGGTCGAGCGATTCAGTCTCCAGGATTTCACCCGGATTAAGCCTGGAGATTGCGCCGGTGCCCATCAGGTCAAACAGCTTGGCGCTGTACACTCCCGCCGGAGGGTCCGTCCGGTTATGAACCTGGAACTCGATGCGCCATGACTGATTCGCCGGTATTACAGGGTCTTCAACTGCAATATCGGACGAACGAGTCAGGATCAGCGACTGTCCGGCGAACGCCGCCAGAGGGAGGAAAAATGCAATCTGGAAGAACCCTACGATCCGGCGCATGCTTACTGATCTTAAGTCTACAAGCTGCCGGGAGGCCGGTTCGGCCTTCTCTGTTACACTGCCTGATAGCCCTATCGTGGCTTCATGATTCGTTCCTGGCTGCGGCGCCTCTATCGGCTCGTCATCCCCTTATTGAGTGGCCGCAAACAATTTAAGCTCTTTCTGAACGCCACTCTGGGCGACGTCGATCGCCGGATGCTTGCGCTCGCGTCCGCCACGGATTACTTCGCCGGATTTGTAAGACCCGTGCCGATCAAAGCGCCGTTCGGCAAGTCGATGCTCATTCTGGCGCCGCACCAGGATGACGAAGCGATCGGTTGCGGCGGCGCCCTGATTCTGCAGTTGCGCACCGGAAATGCCGCCGCGATTGTCCTGCTGCAGGATGGCGCGGACGGACACGAAGAACTGGGAATGTCGCGGCAGGCGCTGACGGAATTGAGAAACGAAGAGTCCCGCAGGGCAGCGGCTGCAGTGGGTGTGGAATCTCCCGTGTTTCTCGGCTACGCCAGGCTGGCCGAGAGCGTGCCGCAAGCCTCCGAACAGGTGCGCGGCATCATCAGAGAGCGCAAGGCCGACGCGATATTCGTTCCCTTTGTCCTCGATGCCCATCCCGACCATCGCTCGGCTAATTACATCCTTGCCGAGGCCCTGAAAGGCATCGACTGGAACGTCCGTGTCTTCGGCTATGAAGTATGGGGGCTGTGCATTCCGAATGTTCTCGTGGTGATCGACGAAGCGATGGAAGACAAGATGCGCATGCTCGCCTGCTTCACCTGGGCGAACAGCGCGATCGATTACACGCACAGCACCAAAGGGCTGAACATGTACCATTCGCGCATGCTGGGTGCGGGTGAATGCCGCTACGCGGAGCGGTTCTTCGAACTGCCGCGTAAAGAGTACATCGAATTGGTGGAGCGGATCCGGGCCGCCGGTTCCTCATGATTTCCATTCAGGTTTTGAAGGGCCGGCAAGCGATCGAAACGATTGCCCCGGAGTGGGACCGGCTGGTGGCAGGCTCTTTCAGCGGCGCATTCTCGCAACCCGCGTGGTATCTGGCCTGGATCGACTCTTTCGCTCCCCGGAATATCGCCGTCATCACCGCGCGCGAAGGAGATCGTCTGATCGGCGTGCTTCCTTTGTCTCGATCCCGTACGGATGCGCGTGGGGCGTACTTCCGCCAGATCGCGCCCATCGCCCGCGGAGACTACCAGCCGCCCGTGATAGCGCCCGAATACGTGGCGGAAGCCCTGCCCGCGATGCTGGATGCCGCCCTGCGCTACTACGGACGCCGCGGCGTCTTCTGGTGGCCCAATATTCCCAAGACCGACGCCTCGCTCGAACTCATGCGGGATTATTTCAGGTCGCGGCGGATGCCGTGGGTTGAGTCGACGGAAACGGCCCCGCGCCTGCGCCTGGATGGCAGGGATTTCCAATCGGTCGAAAAGGACTGGCCCTCAAGCCACCGCAGAGATGTCCAGCGGCAGCGGAAACGGCTCGCCGCCGAGAAAGGCGCCGTCTCGCTCTGGCAACCGTCGAGCATCCGGGAAGCGGAGCCGGTGCTCAGCGAATTCTTCGGCGTGCATGACGAGAAATGGCTCTCGCAGGGTTTTCCCGGCATGTTCCAGAGCGCCGCGCAGCAGGCTCATTTCCGTGCAGTCCTCCGCCATCTTTGGGGCAAGGGTCTGCACTTTTCGACGGTCCGCTGCGGCGATATCCACGTCAGCTACCAGTTTGGATTCTTTGCCGGGAACTGGGTGCAATGGTATCGGCCGTCGTATCGCACGGAATTCGGCGTGTATTCGCCCAGCAAGATCCACATCCTCATGATTGTCGAAGAGGCGTGCCGCCAAAACTGGAACGGAGTCGATTTTCTCCTTGGCGAAGAGCCGTACAAGAACCTGTGGGCGAACGATTCGATAGAGGTGGTCAGCTTTCATGCCGGCTTTCACGAGTGGGCGCCCTCGTATTTTTGGTTTACCCGCGGCAAGCCGTATGTCAAGCAGAAGTTGATGCGCGATTATGTCCGCGCGAAAACCTGGCTGCAAAAAATGAAGAAACGGTGACGAGAACTCAGTACACGCGACTTCAGGCGCGTTGTTTTACGTTCGCAAAAGCGCGGCTAAAGTCGCGTGTACCCTAAGCCTGCCAGGATTCGGCCGCAAAACGCTGCCATCGCTCCCCGTCGAGACCGCTGAGAGCCGCATCGCCCAAGCGCACGGTATTCAGCAAATCGGGATTGGAAGAGTGAATCAAAGCGCTCGATCCGGGGTGTCGGAAAAGGCACTGATTCCGCGTCAGGGTGGTCAAATACTCGGGCCGGGACGGTCCTTTGACAACGGCGCATCCCTGATCCCAGGCATCGGCGAACAGAGCCTGCAATACGGGCTCGAAATGATCCGCCCGCCGAATGCCGAGTTGAAGAAGATACGCTGTGCCGTGGTTTTTCGCGAAGTAAGCCAGCCATCCGCATCCGAGTCCGGCGGAATCGTATACAATCAGCGTCCGGAATTGGCCGAAGCTTCGCGCCTGGGCCGCCTGCACGGTCAACCAGGCGAAGGACGCCGGATCGTATCGAGGCTTCAGTGGTTCGCGCCAACCGATTTCCTCGATGCACGCGAAAAGCTCATCCGTGGTCGCGGGCCTGCAGGAATAAGCCGGTCGCCGCACCCGGAACATCGGCAGTCGCGAGACGAGAGCGTCCGCCGGTATCGTAGCGAGGGCTGCCACGCCGTGCAGAACTCGTCCCTTGCCGCCGAATCGGGAAAGAACCTCGCGGCCGGTTTCAAAAGGGCGCAGGACTCTCATCCAATGCAGAGAATAAAAATAGGCCGGGAGGCTGCCACACGCTTTGTGAAACCTGTCCACCGGGTCGGAAGCGCCGTCGACCCAAGTCATATCCTGCGGACCCTGGAAACACCGACGGAGCAACTGGATCGCAGCCGGGCCGCGGCGGTGATCCGGGGCGACCATGAACTGGGTCAGCGTGGCCGCGATGATTTTTTGCCCGCGGAACTCCATAGGGCGCGGAACCACTCCCAGAGCCGCGATTACCTTGCCCTTCTCCACGCAGACCAGCGAGGGGACCTCCGGCGTGGCCCAGGGGTTCCTCAGTAGTATTTCGCAGAAGTACTCAGCCAGTGCCGCGGAGGGTTGCCGCGATTGCCCGCGCATGGCGCGGAAGTACAGCGTTGCGGTGGCGTCTGCGAATTCCTCGCTGAAGGGGCGAATCTCTGTCATGGCTGGCGGCCGCTTATTACAGCACGCTTATTGCAGCATAAGGTACGAGGGGCTTGTAGAGTAAAGGATTGAGAGTCGCCGAAGCGCTTCGAATCATTCAGGGAGCCCAGCAGGACGCACAGCCGTTTACCGCATTACTCGCTTGCGGCTGTGCGCCGCTGCATCTGAAAACGTTTTTTCAAGCCCATTTGCAGCAAAGGCTTCCGCAGCGGCGGGTGAGTGTGCTGGAAGGGTTATACGGGGACTTGGCCGGAACACTGGGGCGTTCGGACCCGTCTCTTCACGCGGTCGCGATCGTTCTCGAATGGTCAGATCTCGATCCGCGTTTGAGCTACCGCTCGGCCGCAAAGTGGAGCCTGGCCGCCGCCAGTGACATTCTCAATAGCGTTGCGGCTGCACTCGCCAGGATCGCGGCCGCGATCGGCAATATGGACCGGAGCGTGCGTATCGCGCTCTCCCTTCCCTCCCTGCCGATTCCGCCCATGTTCCATACCGCCGGGGCGCAGTCTTCCGAAGCCGAGCTGGAGTTGAATTGTCAACTGGCGGCTTTCGCATCGCAGATGTCGCAAGTGGCGCAACGAAGCGGCTTGGCCGTGCTGAAGGACGAATCCCCTCCGGCCGGGCGATTCGACCTGAAGTCGGATCTTCTGATCGGGTTTCCTTACACGGTGGTGTACGCCGATGCCCTTGCTGCGGCGTGCGTCCGTGTCCTGGTTCCCGCGACGCCGAAGAAAGGCATCATCACCGATCTCGACGACACGCTGTGGAACGGCATTGTAGGCGAAGTGGGCCCGGAAGGGATCAGCTGGGATCTGAGCAGCCACCATCATCTGCACGCGCTCTATCAGAACCTGCTTGCATCCCTCTCCGAGCAGGGGACGCTGGTAGCAGTAGCCAGTAAGAATGACCCGGAGGTGGTAAAAAGCGCATTCAGCCGAAGAGATCTGCTGTTGCCGGCCGAGCGCGTCTTCCCATTCGAGGTGCACTGGCAATCGAAATCGAGTTCTGTGTCGCGCATTCTCGAGACGTGGAATATCGGCGCCGGCGACGTGATTTTCGTCGACGACAGCCCCATGGAACTGGCCGAAGTGGAAGCGGCCCATCCGGGAATTCAGTGCATTCAGTTTCCGCAGGGCGATTACGCCGCGGGCCTCGCCATGTTGCGCCACGTCCGCGATCTCTGCGGCAAGGAGCGGATCACGGTCGAGGATACTCTGCGCCTGAACAGCATCCGGCAGGGCGCGGAGTTCCGCGGGATGGCCGAAGACGGCGCGGTGTCCGACAGTTTTCTCGAACAGGCGCAGGCCGTGGTGACTGTCGATTTCGCGCCGTCCCCGGAAGATACCCGCGTTCTGGACCTGGTGAACAAAACCAATCAGTTCAACCTGAACGGCGTTCGCCGGACAGACGCCGACTGGCGGGCCGCGAACCGCATGCCGAATGCCGTAGTCGCCGTGGTGAGCTATGAGGATAAGTTCGGGCCATTAGGGAAAATCGCCGTGATACAGGGCTGCCGCGACGGCGCGGTCCTCCATGTGAACACATGGGTCATGAGCTGCCGGGCCTTTTCACGGCGCGTGGAACACCAGTGCCTGCGGGTTCTGTTCGACCGTTTCGGCCCGACCGGGATCAAGTTCGACTTTGCGACCACGCCAAAGAACAGTCCGTTGCGGGAGTTTTTCGCGAGCCTTTTGGGCGTCGAGCCCGAGGGGCGCGTAACGCTCTCGCGGACGGAATTCGAGTCGCGATGTCCGGCGCTGTTTCAACGCCTGGTGGTAACGGGCAACGGTCCCGATGGTAAACCAAGCACGGAAAAAACATGGACGAGTTGAGCATGAACGCGAGACTCGTGAGCTGTTTTCAGGTCGTGTTCCCGCAGTTGGCCGCGGAGGCAATCCCCTCCGCGCGGCAGGATTCCGTAGAAGCCTGGGACTCAGTAGCGGCAATCACTTTAATCAGCGTAATCGAAGACGAATTCCAGGTTACGGTAGACCTCGAGCGTATGCTCGAATTAACCTCATTTGCCGCATTTCTGGCATATTTGAAGGGACCGAAACAATAATCCATGGCAATGAACGGCATCCGGTACCTACCGGCGAGGGCCAGGCACGCGCTCAAAAGGGGCCTGAAGCGAACAGCCCGCCTGGTCGGCTACGACATCGTCAAGTACCATGGGGATCCGATTGCCCGTCGTGCGCACCCCCAGGACTTCACTCCCCAGCACGTTTCAATTCTTTCCGAGGTCGGCCCCTACACTCTGACCTCGCCGGAACGCATTTTCTCGCTGATTGAAGCCGTTTCTCACATCGCCCGGCGGAAGATTCCCGGCGCTATCGTGGAATGCGGCGTCTGGCGCGGCGGAAGCATGATGGCCACAGCGTTGACGCTGCGCAGCCTGAATTGCGCCGATCGGGAGTTGTATCTGTTCGACACCTTTGAAGGAATGCCAAAGCCCCAGGATGTGGACATCCACGCCAGCGGACAAGCCGCGATGACGGAGTTCGTTCAGGAGCAAAGGGGCGAGGACAGTTCGGCCGTATGCTATGCCTCTCTCGATGAGGTTAAATCCGCCATGGCGCGCACGCACTACAATCCGGAGCGCGTCCACTTCATCCGGGGCAAGGTGGAAGAGACGATTCCCTCGCAGGCCCCCGAATCGATCGCGCTGCTCCGTCTGGATACCGATTGGTATGAATCCACGCGCCACGAGCTCGAACATCTTTTCCCGCGCCTGTCGCCCGGCGGCATTCTGATCATTGACGACTACGGAGATTGGCAGGGAGCTCGCAAAGCGACCGATGAATTCATCGCGAAACATGCCCCGGCCCTTTTCCTGAGCCGTATCGACGACACCGGGCGCCTGGCCGTCAAGCTTTAGTTTAGTGGGGCGGGGCTTCGCCCTGCCGCTGGCCTTCCGGCCAGCGTCGCGCATTTGTGGAGAGAGACCGCGCCGAGCCGCAGCTCGGCGGCAAGGCGGAAGCCGTGCCCCACAAGCTCGGTCAGCCTGTCGGGGCAGTCGCGGGAGTCTTGACGACGATCGCGTGGCCGTTCAGATTGTGCAGCACCAGCCGATCGGTTTCTCCCACCTGCTCATTGACGTACTTCGTGATACCCTCGCAGGCGCTGAATCCGTAATCGTCATAGACCACCACGCCGCCGGGAACCATCCGATCCCAAATCCAGTCCATGACGTCCCGCGCCGAGGAATAGACATCCACGTCGATATGGCACAATCCGAATCGCGCGCCGGGATCGACCAGATGCCCGGTTTCGTCGGGGAAGATGCCTTTGAGTATGCGTACGTTCTTCAGATCGAGCGCCCGCACCAGATCCTCGACAACGTGCTGGGCCGTGTCGGCGTGCTCACCCCCTTTATAGAAGGTGTCCTGCGAACTCGCCTTGACCACGCCCTCGAACGTATCGCACAGATGGACCGGATCCTTCGCCCCATCGAGCTGCGCCCTCTTCGCCATCAAAGCGCCGGTTCCGCCTCGCCAGACGCCGACTTCGAGTATCCCGCCGCCCAGTTTTTCCGTCTGGCCCGCAAGCGTCCAAAGCTCCCAGCAACGGTAGATATCGACAAGCGTATTGGGTCGAATCGACTCATAGACGCACAAGAACTCCGCATCCGAATTCCACGGCGCATAATTCGCGAAGGGGTAGACGTAGTCGTATCCCGACCTGCCCGTTGGCAAGTGCGCGAGTCTGAGACCCACCTTTCCAAGTGCCCCCTGGAAGGCATTCCTGAGCGTCGTCAAAACTGGTAGTGGGCGGTTGAGGAAATATTCGCTGCTCTAGAAGAAAATATCCGGTTCGCTAAGGGACCGCCGGCACCGGATTTTCCTTCCCTCTCCTGAGATTCGAAAGAAAGTTCGTGTAGCGCACGATTCTCTCCCGGAACAAGGAGAGGATGAAACCCGCATACACCAGCCCGCCTGCCGCCACCAGCAGCGGAAGGCTGACTCGCGGCGACAAGTCGAGAAACGACAACTGGCGGTTGAGTATCCATATCGCGACACCCATGACGGCCGATCCTGCCACCGCCGGCAGCAGCGCCGCGGCATACTGACGGACAGGCAAGCGTATCTTCCGCAGAAGGATGACCAGCAGAGGAAGAATGGTGACTGGAGACAACACGATCCACGCCGCAGCCACTCCCGCGGAACCTTTCCAGCGCGCGGCGACGACGAAGGCCGTTATCATGACCGCGAAATTCACGATGGAGATGCGCATTGTGAATCGCGTCAGACGCTGCGATACAAGTACCTGCTCCGCCAGAATTCCCAGCACGCGCACGATCATGAAGAGCCCCAGCCATTGCAGCGGCGCCGTGGCCGACACCCACCTGGGCCCCAATACAACCTGGACCGCTTGTGGCGCCACCATTACCAGACCCAGCATCAGGGGCATGACGGAAAGGCTGAGGAATTCCGTGATGATCAGGTAGTAGCGCTGCACCAGTGGCACGTCGTCCATAACGTTGGCGAAAAGCGGCGATGCGGTCCGCATGATCAGACTGCTGATCTTCTCGGCCGGAGCGCTCGCCACGTTCATCGCCATGCGATAAGTCCCCAGTGCCGACGCGCCCAGAAACCGCCCCACGATGATGGCGTCCGCCATCCCACAGGCGGCCGACGTAACGCGGCTGATCGCGACGTGACGCCCCATTTCGACCGGTTTGCGAATATCCGCCCAACGCGGCCACGCGAACGGCACCGGCTTCCAATAACACATCAGAACCGTCGCCGCGATCTTTCCCGCGCTGCCGCCGGCCCACAACGACCAGAATCCCCATCCCGCCAAAGCCGTCAGGACCGTCACGATCGCCTGCGCCACGGCAGTCGAAGCTTCTATCAGCGAGAGCTTTTTGTAATCCATGTCGCGCTGGAGGAGTCCGAACGGCACGGCCTGAACGCCCGTGACCAGGAAGGCAATGTTGTTGGCGGCAAAAAAGAGGACATGGTCACTTCTGAAAAACAATGCGAGCAGAGGGGAAGCCGCCACGGCCAGAATGAAAATTCCCGTGCACAAGAGCATCGAAAACAGGTGCAACTCCCCGAGCGCCTTCCGATCGAGTTCCGGCATGTGCAGCACGGCCGTTCCAATGCCGAACTCGGCGAGTACATTGGTGATACTGAAAAAAATGCCGGCGATTTCAGCGATACCCACGTCGGCCGGGAAGAGAATGTGGGCTATCGCTATCGTCGAACCCCAGGTGAGGAACTGAGTCGCCCATTTGGCTCCGGCCGTCCAGGCCAATCCGCCGGCAAATTTCGCATCCAGACTGGCGCGACTCCGATTGGTGTCAGGGCTCGGCAGCGGTTCGTTCTTCCCAGTCCGCATGATACCGTGGCGCGCGCGGTCCACCGGTACACGCGACCTTCAATCGCGTCTCTCTTTCATCCAAAAAAACGCGGCTGAAGCCGGGTGTACCCCAAACAATATTGCGTCGCCGCACTCCAGCCGGCGGTTAGTATCCCGCGGCCGTGGCAGTCTGCATGGACCGGCGTCTCTGTCCCCCAAACTCGACGTCAGTCTTGTATCGGCGCACCTGGTAATCGCGGAGCCGCAGACAACTTCTCCCGCAATCGAACTCCGCCGGCCTCCGCTCCTCGCGAACGGTCAGGATGGCATTTTGCGTGTCTATGAAGGACTGGCTCACATGCGGAGCAGCGGTCCCGTCTTCCGCCGCGCCGGGGAAGAGCTGCACAGGGAGGCGTACCAGCAAATCCATCAGAAGCGGCTCTGCCCGTTTCGTCTCCAGCCTGCCGAGGGCCCGCGCCGATGCAAGAGCCAGGGCCGCCACATTACGCGTGCGTCCCTCGGAGGGATCGCTCACCGGCTTTTTCAGCAGTTCCACGCAGGCGCTCAGGATCTCCATGAGTGCGGCGGCGATCCGCGGCTCGTGCAGATAGTCCAACGCTTCGACCACGCCGATCAGCGAGTACGTCTCGTAAAGATGGTGCTCCGCCATGATCCGAAGCAGCGCCGCGCGTGCTTCCGTGCTGCCGCTCAGACAAAGACCGCCCACGTGCGGACGGCTGACGCTGAAGAAGCCTTCGTGAAACCGCACCGTCCCCGAGTCGATAACGGCCGTGACGCCTTGGGGATGGTTCAATCTTCCCAGTGCCTCCGCTATCGCCTCGAACTCGTATTCCTTCGAACCCGGCCGATCGTTCCTGACACTGTCGATCGCTCTGAGGGCGTCGACGAGGGGACCGACGGCTTCCATTCGGCCGATGTCGCCCAACGCGCGGGCCGCGGCTTCACGCACTTCCGTCTCGCCGTCTTTCAACAGCCGGATCAACTCCGGAACGGCGCTCGCCGTTCGAAAGGCGCCGAGCGCCGTGGCCGCATCCGCGCGAATCGGCGCGGACCAGTGTTTTACGGCGCGGATTAATCCCCGGGTATCTTCCCGGTTTACAAGATCGTTTATATCGGGCTTCAGAAGCATCATTCCGACTGCCTCGCTTAGGTTCGATTCTCTACCGTGACACGGCTTCCGCGCAACGTACCCGGATGTCAACAATCGCACGTTAACCAATGGAAAGTGAGAAACTTGTTCTCGGGCAAAACATCTGGCCACTACAACTTTCACTCCCGCTCAGCGAATTACCAACGCGCGTTACGCTGTGGTCGCCGGATTTCTCGGCTGGACCTTCGACGCGTTCGACTTCTTCGTGCTCGTCTTCACGGTGTCGGCGATCTCCAAAGAGTTCGGCCGTTCGATACCGGCTGTGGCGCTGACCATCACGGCCAGCCTGGTAACGCGGCCCATCGGCGCATTTATCTTCGGCCTTCTCGCGGATCGCCGGGGCCGGCGCCTCGCCCTCATGGCCAACATTCTGTTTTTCACGGCCATGGAAGTCGGCTCCGGCTTGGCGCGCAGCTACGAGATCTTTTTCGCTCTGCGGCTCCTCTACGGCATCGGCATGGGCGGCAACTGGGGCGTGGGCGCGTCGCTCGCAATGGAGTCGGTGCCGGCCAAGTGGCGCGGATTCGTCTCCGGACTTTTTCACCAGGGCTACTCTTTCGGCAACCTGGTCGCCGCCATCGCCTACTTCACTATTTTCCCAACCTGGGGCTGGCGTCCCATGTTCTTCGTCGGCGCCATTCCGGCGGTTCTGACGCTGCTCCTCTGCCTGAAGATCCAGGAACCCGAGGCCTGGCATGAAGCGCATACCGATTGGGCCACCTATCGCGGCGCGATCTTCGGGAATTATCGCCTGTTCCTTTATTTAGTGGGCTTGATGGCGATGATGAACTTCATCTCTCACGGCACGCAGGATTTGTACCCCACCTTCCTGCAGCGCCAGCGTCACTTCACCGTCAACGCCACCGCGCTGGTCACGGCCATCTCCATGGTCGGCGCCACTATCGGGTCGCTTATATTCGGCTATTTTTCGGATCGGCGCGGCCGTCGCGTATCGATGGTTACGGCGGTGCTGATCTGCGTCGCGGTGATTCCTCTGTGGATTCTGGCGCCAAACCAGCCGCTCATTATCCTGGGAGCGTTCCTGATGCAGATGATGGTGCAGGGCGCGTGGGGCGTCATTCCGGCGCAACTTAACGAATTATCGCCGCCGCAGCTGCGCGGGTTTTTCCCCGGCTTCGCCTACCAGATCGGCGTGCTGATCGCATCGAGCATCGCGTATATCGAAGCGGTCCTCGCGGAGCACTTCACCTACGCCACATCCATGGGAACGCTCGCCGCCGTCGTGCTGCTGGTCGGCGCCGCCGTGATCTGGGCCGGACCCGAATCCAAGGGCATTTCGTTCGTGAAACATTAGTGGTGCAGGCCATCGTTTTCCAGTGGCCTGTATTCTTCTATTTCGCGGAAATCGCAGACGACGGGGCAACGATCGTCTGCGCCACGGGTTGCTTAAAAACTTAACGGAATGCCACTCGCAGGCCGAGCTGCCAAGCCATCTGCTCTGCGATCAATGGCATCGCAGTAAGCAACGGCAGCCAAATAAAGATTGGGCTTCGCCGTCTGTGCAAATACGCGACGCCAACCAGAAGGGGATAGACCCGGATCGTCGGCGATTCCAGGATACGCGTCGAGATCGTGTCCATGCCTGAATCCGCGACGCAGCGCTACTTTTGCGCCCGCGTAAAATCGGCCGCCTGGCGCGCCGGACCGGTGAGCTCCAAAATGTGCAATCCCGTGTTGGCGCGATCCACGGCATAGATGTAGCCCCGGTCGTCCACCTCGACGTTGTTCGTTTGAATCGCCACTTTGCAGGTCTCTTCCGCGCCCTGACCCACGCAGCGCTTGTCGGTCTTGTCCGTAATGGCCGGGATGTAATACCCGATTTCCTTCGGACGATAGGGATCGCGAATATCCAGTGCCCGTACGCCCGCGTTGAAATGCGCGATGAACACCACGCGATTGTAATAGACCGGCGTGAAGCTTTCGTTTGAGGAATGCGTGCCGAAACGCCCGCCCGCGCTGCAGAAGTTGCCACTATCCTCAGGCACCGTCCATGTGGATACGCCGATGGGTTTCGTTTCGTCGGAAATGTCGAAAATCCGCGCCATCTGCCGGCTCTCCCGGCACTCGTTGGGTGTAGTCTCGCCGATCGCGAGAAGAAAGTCTTTCACGCTGCCGGATTTCTGCTTGGCAAACTCGGGCAGTTTCATCTGCAGCATCGGGAAGACGTTGTGCGCGCCCATGTCGTCCGGTAAATCCACGCGCGCGATCACCGGATAACGCAGGTTTTCCTCGGTAGGCTCTTTGGGTCCGTTCAACAACTTTTGCCGATCGACGATCTCGATGACCCCATCGCGCGCATTGCCGAAAGCGAAGTAGACCCGGTTGCCTTTCGGCCCGGTTGAAATCGCTCCGTGCAGGGAGTCGGGTGTGGGCCCGCGGGCGCCGGGCTGCTGTCCCGGCAAAGCGAAATTGCGGATGAACACGGGCTTGGCCGGATCGCTCAAATCGTATATCTGCGACATGCGCGGCGTGCGCCAACCCACCGGGCCGGAGACCAGGTACGCGATACCCGTGTCGCATTCCCACCAATTTTTATGCGTGTCGCGAAGGCCGCTGACGATTACGGTCAAGCGGTTGGGCTTCGCCGGATCGGTGACATCCCAAATCTCGTGCGCGCTGTTGCCGAAATCGCGCAGCATGTAAAACTTGCCTTTGTCCGCGCGTGGAAGGTCGTTGCCGCCGCATACGCGCACCATCGACGCGCCGCCGAACTCACCCGTTTTTTCCTTGGTCTCGCCGGGAATATGAGTGAGGTACCGCGGATTCCGGGGGTCGGTGACGTCAAGAATGGACGTCCCGTTGGGCTCGGTCTTGCCAGTGAGAGGATTGGGCTGCTCGCCGCCATGGTGACCGATGTAGGCGATCCAACGCGCGCCCTGTTTTTGAATGACGGGTTGATAAGCGCTGCGCGCCTGCAGGTCGTTGTACCCCACCAGATCCATGTTGCTGCTGCGGGCTTGCCGTTGTGCGTCCGTCTGGCCGGAGAGAAGACCAGCCAACGCGAGCGCCAGCAATCCCGCAGTTTTCAGTTGTTCAGTTCCCAAGCACTTGGAAGAATACATCAAAACAGATGCTCACGCAAAGACGCCAAGCTCGCCAGGAAGACAGATTCATAATCCTTTGCGGCTTTGGTGTGCCAGTGAGACTGGCGAAGCTTGTGGAATGGAAGGAGTCCACCATGTGAATTACCCGTTCGACATGTAGCGGAGCGAGCGAGCATCGGAGCGATCCGGTGAGTCGAAGCCTCGCAAAGCGAACCAGCGAGCCGTAAAACATCCGGTTCGATGAGGGCGGAGCGAACCGCACTTCAGGGTGTCGTTCGCTCTCCTGCTCTACCGTGAGTATCCTTCTTACTCCTTCGGCAGTACGGCCCTCAACGCCGCCCCTCTGCCTTCGGATATGACGTAGTCGGCTGGAACCCGGAACAAAGCAGGATCCGGCTCGGCGCGGTTGATGTTGGTCAGTTCAAATGTCGTGTCTCCGAACCGGGGATCTGAATTCGAGCTCTTCACCACCGTTTGCAAATCGCTCGAGTACCAAGTCTCGCTCACCACCTGAATGGCCCGGTCGTTCCCGATTTCTCCCGCCGCAATCGTCAGCGTGGTTTTACGTCCGGTGGCCGTTGTGCCGCTGAATGTTTGCGTACCGAGATCTTCGGTCGACGGTTGCCGCGCCGGAACCTGGCCATTCACGGCCATCGCCGTCACCGGCCCCGCAAAGTCCGGCAGCTGGATGCGGCCGGCAAGTTTTTCAATTGCAACGTCGGGGCTCTGCGCCACCACAACTTCTCCCGACGCACCGCTCCTTACCTCAACATGGGTGCGGACCCCGCCACTGGCCGCGCCGGGCGCGGCTAAAACCTTCGCCACCATGGGCCCGGGCATCTTCTGCGCCGTCTTCGCCGCCGGATTCAACGCCAGCATAAACCCTGCCACGGGATCCTGAATCATGACTCCACCCGATTCCGGGGCGCCGGTCTCGATTCTGGTGCGCCCCTGGCTGTCGCGGTAATACCGGCTCGTCTCCGTGCGCTCGATACGCGTGCCGTCGCCCAGCACCTGAAGGCTGTGCGTCTCCCGCTCCGCCGAGAACGGGCTCCCGGTAACCGTCTGCGGATTCAGTTCCGGTCCCAACATGGCGGAGGACATGATCACGGCGCCGCCGCCCGTGCCTGGCCCTACGCTGAAAGCCTGCTGATACGCGATCCCTCCCGTCTGCACCGTTTGACCCGATGCCGCGGCAGCCGTCGCGAGAGCGGCTGCAAAAAAATAACCATACGTCTTCTTCATGGGTTGACACTCCTGTCGAAATTGGAATTGGAAATCGATAAAAGCCGGATCGCACGGATTCGTCCATCTTCACCGACGATGACGTCGGTCTGAGCACTCGCGCTCGGGTCGGACGCGGCAACCGTCAGGCCGACGGCCGCCAGCGCTGTAACCGGCATCTCCATGCGCATCACAACCGCGCGTTCCCGCGGGTCGATGGGCACCGTATAGGGAATGGCGACGAAGGGGTCCGCATCGTCTGCCGGATTCGCGACGTGGCGGCGAACACGCTTTGACACCGGCTTTTGTACTGGAATATCCGGCCTCCGGACCACGGGCGGAATCTCCGCGACGGTCTCTACCCGCGCCGGCGGCGTGAGGTGGGCGCGCGGAATCGCCGCCAGCCAAACCAGTGCGGCGGCTATAGCCGCAATCCCTGCCGCAGCGACCTTCAGATGGCGGCGGCGAATAGGCCTGTGCGCCTCAAACTCCGAAAGCACCATGGATTCGAGATTCGCCGGGAGCGCCATTTCCGTACGCGCGGCGAATTCCTCGAAAGCCGCTGTCAGCCCCAACTGCTCTTCCATAAAGAGTCTGCAGGACCGACAGCCGTTCACGTGCGCCGCGACTTGGGCCCGGTCGACCGCCTCGGAAGGTCTCCCTCTCGCCAATTCGATCCTCGCCAATTCCATCAGTTCGTTTCGCCACAAATGACAATTCATACAGCGCACCCCTGAGTTTCCTTCTTCGATTGCAGCTTTCGCCCCAACAGCTCGCGAGCCCGATGGAGCCTTGACCGTACGGTCCCGACCGCGCAGTCGAGCGCGCCGGCGGCGTCCTCGTAAGTATGGCCCTGGAGATCGCATAAAACAACAACCTCTCTGTAGCGGACCGGCAGCGCCGCAATCGCTTCCCGCAACCACGCAGAATGCGAGTCGTCCGCGCCCGCGCCCGGCGGAATGCGAACGGCCTTGCCGCCGGCTTCGTTCAGCGGCACCCACTTGCGCTCGTTGCGCAGCAGCCGCAACAGCAGCTTGCGCGCAACGCCAAGGAGGAACGCCCCCAGTTCGCCTCGCGACGCGTCGTAGTTGCCGGGATGGTGGATCAGCCAGACAAAGACCTCCTGGGTAATCTCCGCCGCTTTCATCCGATCCCCGGTCATGTGCATGGCGAAGCGGAATACCGCGGGGCTGTGCACGCGGTATATGAGCGTAAACGCCTCGCGGTCTCCGGCCCGAAACCGAGCCAGCGGATCGCGATCGCCGGCGGTGCTGGGATGATCGGGCATTGTTCAACGGTATTGCATCGGCAAGCGGCCTGGAGTTCCAGAAAAAGCGTTGATGTCCGTGATTGATATTGAGTGTTGATATCGTCTTCGGGCGCTCCGGCTCCAGGGCCGCGACAAATGATTTGTTTGTTGAAGCAATATAACCGCCGCACTTTCATGAATAAGTACTATAACTTATAGTAGTAACATCCTGATTGGTTCTGGTACTATTGCCTGACTAAGGGAAGTATTATTGGGCGCCGTACCGGAAAAAGACCGCAAGTACTTGCAGATCTATCTGATTGCAATAACTTAAGAGTGGTATAACTGGATTACGGTCGCAGCTTGAAAGGTCAAATGGTTACGCCACGTTTCGCGAGATTATTGCCTGAATATCTGATTTTGTTTTCCGCATTCGGCAGCGCCGGATTCGCCCAAAGCCTGGAGACGGGTATCGTCGCCCTTCCACAGGGAACGGCGGTCGGGATGATCGTTCAATATTCCACACAGACAGCGCCCAAAAACTTGTCTGTGGAATCGTCCGGGTGCGGAACGGCAATCGCTCCGAACCTTCAATTGTGTATGTTGACTCCGCTCGAAGCCGCGGCGCTTCCAGGAGCGACGCACATCTCGCTGAATCACACGATTCAAAGCACCGGTCCCGCGGCGCCGCTGCCGGTGTACGACTATCTTCCGGAATCTCTCCGTACCACGAGACGATCCATCGAAGCCGCGGAGTCGCCCGATGTGAATGCCGGAGACAACATCGGTGTTGCTGTAATTGACAGCGGCATCATGAGTACCAGTCTCGACCTGATTGACCGGTCCGGGAATGGCGCGGGACATTCGACCATCGTGGTTTCGCAGAGTTTCGTCCCGGACGGCAGCATCGACGACGGTTATGGGCACGGCACGCACATCGCGGGAATCATCGCCGGAGATGGCTCCAATTCGTCGGGACGGAATTATTTGAACGAAATCCACGGCGTGGCGCCGGGTGTCGGCCTGATCAACCTGAAGGTCCTCGACAACAGCGGTCGATCCACCGATGCGCAGGTGATAGAGGCACTGGAATGGGCCATTCAGAATAAAGCCCAGTACAACATCAAAGTCATCAACATGTCGATTGGACGCGGAGTCTATGAGAGCTACAAGCTGGATCCGCTCTGCCAGGAGGTGGAGAAGGCCTGGCTTTCCGGTATTACCGTGGTGGTCGCCGCCGGTAACGGGGGCCGTTACGCCAAAACGAACGGCTACTTCACCATCGACGCCCCCGGTAACGATCCGCTTGTGATTACGGTGGGCGCGATGAACACGAAAAGCACGCCGTCCCGCAGCGACGATGTGATGACTTCGTACAGCTCCAGGGGGCCGAGTTTCGGCGATCACGTGGTAAAGCCGGACCTTGTGGCCCCAGGCAACAAAATCTTTTCCATTCGTAACCCAGGCTCGTATCTGGAGTCCGCATTTCCGGCCGATATCGTGCCGATCGGATCACTGCTGAAAGATTCGACCTCCACCTCGCCCTCGGAATATTTCATTTTGAGCGGAACCAGTATGTCGGCGGCGGCTGCCAGCGGCGCTGTGGCGACACTTCTCGCCAGTCCGGGCAACATTGATCTCACGCCCGATCAGGTAAAAGCGCGGCTGATGAAAACGGCGCATAAGTTTCCGCCGAACAGTTATGTCCGGATTACAGACACCACGATCCCTTCGCCGAACACGTTCACCGTTGTGTATGACATCTTCACCGTGGGCGCCGGATATCTCGATCTCGATGCGGCCCTCGACGCCGACGCCAATAATACGATCCCGCCCGATCTGAACGCCGCGTCTCCGATTGCGGTAGAGGTGGGGACATTCAAGCACAACGGGGAGGTGAAGCTGCATATCGTCAACGACACGAGCATGTCGACGGTTTGGGGCGACTCGACCGTCTGGGGCGATTCCACCGTGTGGGGAGATTCCACCGTTTGGGGCGATTCGGTCTGGTCTGGTGACTCCACGGTTTGGGGCGACTCAACCGTGTGGGGCGATTCCACGGTCTGGGGCGATTCCACGGTCTGGGACGACTCCACGGTTTGGGGCGATTCCACAGTCTGGGGCGATTCGACGGTCTGGGGCGACGCGGGACCCTGGGGAGATTCGACGGTTTGGGGCGATTCGACAGTCTGGGGCGACTCTACGGTTTGGGGCGACGCGACTGTGTCGGGCGCCGAACTCGACGGCGATCCCATCTAAGCTTTTTTAGCGCATCCCTTTTTCCCTGAGCCAGGCTATCAACGATGCCGGATCGTCTGAAATCATGGCATCCACCCGCGCATCCGCCAGCCACTCCCAGTCCGACGGGTCGTTAACGGTCCACGGAATCACCTGGAGGCCCGCCGCGTGGGCTTCCGTCACCCGCTCGGGCGTGACCAGATGAAATTCCGGAGCGCAGATTGTGGCTTCGAATTCACGCGCCGCTTCCCGCCAATCGCGATTCGTTTCGAACAGGGTCGCGCGCCGGATGCAAAGATCCAGTTTTTTCATCACCCGCACTATCCGCGGATCGAAGCTCTGCAGAATCACGCGGCGCTCAATGCCGTGCTTGCGGATCAGATCCAGAATCAGCTCCGCAAACGCTTCAGGCTCCGGCGTCAACTCCGGCCGGTCGGCGAAAATTTTCACTTCGACATTGAACTGAACCGTATTGCCGCGGCCCAGATCGAAGACCTCATCGAGCGTCGGCACACGTGCGCCAGGCACCGGCGCCTGCGCCGGAAACAACGGGTTCCGCGTCGCGCCGCAGTCATATTCCCGGAGTTCGGCCAGCGTCAACGCGCGGATCGCAACGCCCGGCTTCGGACCGGAGCAGATGGTGGCATTGATCTCAGGATCGTGCGAGACGACCACCACATTGTCTTTTGTGACCACCACGTCGAGCTCGATCGCATCGACGCCGTGATCGATCGCATATTGGAAACCCGGAAGGGTATTCTCCGGCCTTCGCGCGCGTGCACCGCGATGGCCATGGACGAGAATGCTAATGCACCGTCCGTGTCTTGCGGTTCATATAATCCATCAGCAGGTATTGCCCGAGGGTGTGCGGCGTCGTGAAATACGCCTTCCCCCGGCACAATTCCGTGACCTTCTGGACGAAGTTCACGAGGCCGTAGTCGCTGGCCAGCATAAATGTGTTGATAATGATCCCCTGCTTCTTGCAGCGGTTCACTTCCTCCAGCGTGCGGCTTATAACCAGCGGATCCAATCCGAACGCGTTCCTGTAAGTGCGGCCATCGTCGAGCGTCAGCGCGGAAGGCTTCCCGTCCGTGATCATGACGATCTGCTTCATATCCTTTTTTTCCTGCTGCAGCAGGCGCTGCGCCAGAATCAGGCCGTCGCGGGTATTGGTGTAATACGGGCCTACCTGCACGCGCGCCAGTTGGCTGATCTGAAGCTCTTCGGCGGAATCGTGAAATAAGACGCACCGCAGGCTGTCGCCCGGATACTGCGTGCGGATCAGATGGGCGAGCGCCATCGCCACGCGCTTGGCGGGAGTGAAGCGGTCCTCGCCGTACAAAATCATGCTGTGGCTGCAGTCGAGCATCAGCACCGTGGCGCAGGAACTCTGGTACTCGCACTGGTGGACATGCAGATCGGAGTATTCCAGATCGATCGGAACTTTGACGCCTTCACGCCGGACGGCTGAAAACAGCGTCTCGCTGATATCGAGGTTCAGGGTATCGCCGAATTCATACTGCTTCGACGATCCCGAGGACTCGATTCCGGTCGCCAGATCCCGCGTGTCGTGCCGGCCGAAGCTCGACTTGCCCAGCGAGCCCAACAGATCCTTCAAAGTCTTGAACCCGAGGAAGTCGAGCGATTTGTCGGTCACTTCGAATCGCGCCTGCCCGTCTCTTCCCTGGCCCGGCCCCTGACCCGGCGTGTTTTCGGCATCCTGCTCTGTCGAAATATGGCCCTCGGCCGCCAGCTTCTGCACCAGATTCTCCAGCAATTGGTCCAGCTGCTCCGGCGACATGGACGACAGCTTCTCCAGCATCTGTTGCATCTGGTCGTCGGGAAAAAGCTGGCCGCTTTCGAGCGCTTCCTGAATGGCCCGTTTCAAATCTTCGAGCGTCTGCTGGCTCCATTCCTGGAACTGCATGTAGGGATTATTAAACCCACTTTGGAGGAAGAAGTCGGCCAGCGCCTGCATCAGGTCGTTGGCGTCGATGCCGAAATCGTCCCCGTTATATTTCGAGAATTTGATCCACTTCATCGGAAACCTGGTACACGCGCCTTCAGGCGCGTTTCTTCCTGCCCGACAACGCGGCAGCTGAAGCCGCGTCTACCACTAATTAAACTGACGCCGCTGGCGCGCCCGCGGACTCTCATCCGGCTCCGGCGCCGGACGTTTTCGCTCCTCGGCGGTAAAACCGCGCTCCTCCGAACGGCTGATCTTCCGGTGCGCATAGAGCCCTTCGAGGATGAATTCCCCAGCCGATGCCCGCACCGCATCCGGCTCGTTCGCGGTCAACCCGAGCGCGCGCGTCTTTTCCATCAAGCCCTGAATGCCGTTGAGCTGGCGGACCACATCCGCCGAGTTCACATTCTCCTCCAGTTTCAGGTTGCCGCCGATATCGAACCACTGCACCACCGGCTGCATGTTCACGCCCTGAAATAACGGTTATAGACCTTG
>Ga0209167_10000422_pt1 | contig 32322 bp, 34 predicted proteins | sample Coa_R1_9_FD_187154 | JGI IMG/M metagenome (GOLD analysis project Ga0209167, IMG submission 187154) | Surface soil microbial communities from Centralia Pennsylvania, which are recovering from an underground coalmine fire - Coalmine... | ecosystem: Environmental > Terrestrial > Soil >...
CATTCCCTGTGCGACCAGCAACACTCCATGCAGCCGATGGTCGTACCGCGACTCTTCGGAGCGCTGAATTTCCTGTTGTAGTCCAATTACCATCGACGCAGCGTTGGCTATGGTTAGAGGCTTCATGCTCCCAGCTAACCACATCCCGCATTCTATGCGCAATTACTTATGTCGCTATGTTTAATGTGCGTACGTGCAGGAAAAAACACACGCAGATCGGGTTCGCGAGCTCGCCCGGAGGGAATACATCGAGCCCGCCCGGGCACGCCATGAATCCGTCGTGCGCATCGTAGCCGGCAAAGTCCAAAAGGCGGCGCGTCTCAGCAATCGCGTGCCACTAGTTTGCCAGGCGTTGAAATCGAGCAAATTCCTTGATGAAAACCATTTGGTTCTTGAGAAATGGGAAGGGCCTCCCTCGGGTCTGAGCACAACGGTGACGTTCACGTACCGCCTGCTCGACGATGAAAAGAAAAAGCCCGCCCCCCGCCCCGAGTGGCCGTTTATGAAACTGCGGGGACTTGCGAAAGATGTCTTCAGAGGCCTCGGTGGCGGCGAAACGTTCATTCGACAAGAGCGGGAGCGGTTCCACGAACCCGGGCATCAGCCAGGCCATCCGCTGGGAACCGGCGAGTGAGCCGAATCTACTGGGACAGCATGCTGTTCGTCTACTGGCTGGAAGACCATCCGGAACATGCGGATCGAATGGACCGGATTCATGCACGGATGGAAGCGCGGGGAGACATTCTCTGTACGAGCGCCTTCACAGTGGGCGAAGTGCTCACGGGGCCATACAGAAGCGGGGCGATGGAGATGGCTTCCCGAATTCGGGAAGCTTTCCGATCTCCTCAAATCGAGCTGATCCCCTTTACCCCGGACACAGCGGATCATTACGCAACGATTCGCGGGAAGCACCGGGTTTCGCCCGCCGATGCTATCCACCTCGCGAGTGCGGCGCAAGCCGGTGTCGAACTTTTCCTGACCAATGACCGGCGCCTGCAGCCGCTGGCGATACCGGGTATTCATTTCATCGCCGGGCTGGATGTGAATCTGTTCTGAGGATCAATACGGCAGAATCACGTAATCCGGCCAGCAAATGTCCGGGTTTTGGATTCCGTCGAAGCCAGGCCGGATTACCGGGGCCCCGGCGTTCCCGCCCTGGTTGAACCGGGGATCGAGAATTCTCGCGATCTGGTCGCGCGCGCCTTCGAGATGAGCCCGCGTTTCCCGGTCAGGCGTCCTGGCGAGCGCGGCCGAAATCTGCGCGCTTAGAGTGCGAAGCTCCGCTCTGTAGAAAGGCTTCTCGTCGCCGCTTCCGCCGATCTGTGCCGACAACTCCGGCGGTAGTCCCGCGGGAATTACGGAATTGGCGTTGACTTTGGTATTCGCGAGGTCCAGCCAGGCGCGCTGAAGGTTCCGGCGGTAAGCGTCGACACGTACCTGGTCGGCACCCAGTTCCCGCCATACAGCCCGGCGCGCCGCCGCCAGAAAATCGGCGGGAGCGTACGCGGAAGGTCCGTCCACGGCCTGCTGCTCGACCAATCGGGCGAATCGGGGACTGCTCAAAAGATTGCTGAGCACGCTCGACTGCGCGTTGCGAATCCGGTTCAGAACGCCCGTGGGTTCGATGCGGCGCAGTATCTCCGGGTCGATGGCCCAGCGCGGAGTCGCGAATGCATTCTCTGCCAGGAACCTCATCGCCAACTGCTGCCGCTCCTTTGCAACGGGCGTAAACAGCCGCCCTTCCTGCCCGACGTATTTCGTCTGAGATTCAAAACCGCCTACGATAGCCGCGACGTGGTTCATCTCGGTTGTCCACTGGCCCAGCATACGGCCGTAGAGTTCGGAAAGATCGTCGTATGGCTCGCCTGTTTTCGTGGTCGTGGCCGGCATCAGCATCTTGGCGACCCGCTGCAGGTTTTTCACGCCCATCGCGGTCGACTTGATGGCGTCCGCGTCGCCTACCGCCTCTGTCAGTTCGCCGAAATCCGAACCGGCCGCGCCAGCAGTCGAGAAGCGCAGCCACGGAGTCTTATCCTGCGCGCGCGCCCACTCGTTCAGCGTCGGCTTTTCCTCGTCCGGCGATTTCGCGTCGGCAATCGGGGTATATCCCCACCTGGTTGCGAAGACATCATAAGGGCCGATCCGCGGGATAAGGTCTTCGAGAGCGATGCCGTCCTCCGGCTGCGCGACGTAGTTGAAGCGCGAGTAATCCATGATCGAGGGGGTGTGGCCCATCTTGTGAACCCAGTCCTTATCGCGGACTTTTTCCTGTGGGTAGAGGGAACTGGCCTTCATGTTGTGCTGGAATCCGAGAGTGTGGCCCACCTCATGAGCGACCACGAACTCAAGCAGCCGGCCCATCAGATCGTCCGGCAGCGGCAGTTTCCGTGCGCGCGGGTCGAGCGGACCCACCTGGAGGAAGTACCAGTCGCGCTGCAGGTTCATGACGTTGTGGTAAAACTGAATGTCCGCGTTCAGAATTTCGCCGGTCCGGGGGTCGGAAATGTGCGGCCCGGAGGCGTTTTCGGTAGTTGACGGCATCCAGCGGATTACGGAATAGCGAACGTCTTCCGGGCTGAAGTCCGGGTCTTCTTCGTGGGTCGGCGCCATCTTCGCCACGATGGCATTGCGGAATCCGGCGGCTTCAAAGGCGGGCTGCCAGTCTTCAATGCCTTTCTTCAGCCACTCGCGCCATTTCATGGGCGTAGCGGCATCGATGTAATAGATGATCGGCTTGACCGGATCGGAAACCGCCGCCGACGGATCTTTCTTCTCCAATCTCCACCGTGCGATGTAGCGGACGCGCGGCGCGCGGTGCTCGTCCTTGCTGTAGTCGAGCATGCTGGTGGTGAAATAGCCGACGCGCTCGTCGAACAAACGCGGCATCATGGGCTTTTCGGGCAGCTTGACCATGCTGTAGTGCAGCACCACGCTGGCGCTTCCGGGGCGCATGCCACCAGCCGCCGCCGCGGTCGCAGGTCCTCCCACAGGCAACTGCCCCCGCGTGTATGTGAGAGTGGATTCCGCTTCCACATTTTCGGGATACGGGGAGATACGCTCGATGTAGGAGCGCGATGCGTCCATCGTCGCAGCGTTAAGCCGCTGACGCACATTGAACTCCGGAACGTCGCTGGAGTAGAGGCGCGTCACTTCGATTACCGGAGCGCCTTCCTTCGAAAATGCGGCCACCGGAAACGTCATCAGGATCGTGTCGTTGTTGGCCGCCTTGACGGCAAGAGCGATCGGCGTGCCCGGCTCCGCCGTGACGCTGAAATTCACGTTTCGCAGGTGGACCTTATTGCCGTTCAGTTCCCAGCGGACCACGAGATCGGACATCTGATCTCCGCCGTAGCCAACGCCGACTGTAGTCTTCGAGACGCGCACATTGAGCAGGAACTCCTTTTCGAGTTCGGCCTTGGGAATTTCGTAGTAGTAGCGGTCCTTGACCTGATGAACCGTGAAGATGCCCGTGGCGGATTTCGCGTCTTTTGTGATCACCTTCTCGTAGGGCTGGGGGTCGGACGAGGGAGTGCGCAATCCGGGCAGATTAAGCGCGCCGGCGGTCGCGGGGGGCGGGGGAGCGTCGGTTGGCGCGGACGGCTCCTGCGCAAGAACGGCCCCTGTCGCTAGAACGGAAAAGAGAAATGCGCTAAGATTCCGAAACATAAATCCTCCTCCCAAGCCGGGAAGTGGATTCAGAATAACACCGTTTGTAACCGGGAAACCGAGGCTGCAGTCAAGAGGGGATGGGTTGTGACAGGGAGAGCGCAGCGTAGCGGTGCCCCACTCTCCCGGAGTCGGCGATTACTGCATCTTGACGCTGGCAACTGTGATGGTGTCGCCCTTCAGGTCGCCCGCAACGACGACTTTCATTCCGGCGTGATCCGTGATCTTCGCCTGATTGGAGATTTTGTAGATTTTGCCGTCGTCAGTGACCAATACCGCCGGCGATCCGCCTTTGATGCACTTCTTGGCGCACTCCGCGTCATCCTTCATCTCCGCTTTGGTAGAGCAGTTTGTGTCTTCGACGAAGCCCTTGAACTCCGCCGCCATGCCACTGGCAGCCAGACCAAACGCCAGCGCAGCTATTGCGGTCAACTTCCTCATGAACTTCTCCTCTCACTGCCGTAATTTCGGCTGGGAACTACTATATCGTGTTTTGTCGACGGATTGAAGGGCAATCTTGTTGACCTGGCCCGCAACCACGAATGGGTATTTCGTCACGGACGGCGAAACCCACGTATTCGCCTGGTACAGCGAAGAACGCGGCTGCCGCCGCATGTGCGCGAAGCCTGGAGTAACCGCTTTGCTCGGCGCGCTTTAAAAGCCAAATCGCAATTGGCCCGAATGGCCGGCGGCTTCAACTTCGCTTCGACGGAGGAACAGCGTCCCCCTCACCGTTCACGCGGTGCGGCTGGCCCTGCAGCCGGTTTTGCAGGGTCGAAAACCCGACCGCCGGCGGCGCGTGAAACCAACGTGGGTTGAGGGACGTACGACGCAATTGTCACGCGCCACAGTGGTCACGCGGTTGTCACGCCATTTGCCGCATAAACTTTTTTTGTCGATAAGCCGACCACGGTTATAGGAAAATGACTGTTAACGTAATGCAATCTTACGATTTGATCGTTATCGGCTCCGGGCCAGCCGGCCAAAGAGCGGCAATCCAGGCGGCCAAGGCCGGCAAGAAGGTCGCGTTAATCGAGAAGCGGGAGGTGATCGGTGGTGTTTGCATCAACACCGGCACCATACCGAGCAAGACCATGCGGGAGGCTGTGATCCACTTCTCCGGTTTCCATTATCAGGCCATCTACGGCATGAACTATCGGGTCAAGGAAAAAGTCTCGATGGCCGACCTTTCCTTCCGCGTTCAGCACGTGATCCGGACCGAGATCGACGTGACGCAGTCCCAATTGTCGCGAAATAACGTCGAAATGCTCACGGGGCAGGCCAGCTTCGTCGATTCAACCCATGTGGATGTGGAGAATTCGCGCGGCAAAAGCCGGGTCGAAGCGCCTTTCATCATCATTGCTGTCGGCACCAAGCCGGCGGTGTCCGCCAAGGTCCCGACTAACGGGCGCACGATCCTCGACAGCGATCAGATCCTGTCGATGACGGACATGCCGCGGACGCTGATTGTAGTGGGCGGCGGCGTGATCGGCGTTGAATACACGTGTATGTTCGCCACTCTCGGCGTTCGCGTGATCCTCGTGGAAAAACGGCCCCGGCTGCTCGAATTCGCCGATTCCGAAATGGTGGAGGCGCTCTCCTATCATCTGCGGGACAGTCGCGTTACGATGCGCCTGAATGAAGAGGTGGAGAGCGTGGAGGACACCGGGGGCTGCGTAGTCGCCACTCTGCAAAGCAAGAAGAAAATAACGGGCGATGCGTTGCTTTACGCAGTCGGCCGGCAGGGCAACGTGGATGATATGAACCTCCCGGCCGCCGGCATCGAGGCCGACGGGCGGGGCCGGATCAAAGTTGATGCCGATTTCCGCACCAGTCAGCCGAATATCTTCGCGGTAGGCGATGTCATTGGATTTCCCAGCCTGGCCTCGGTTTCGATGGAACAAGGGCGCATCGCGGCCGGGCGGGCCTTCGGGGTGCCGCTGCTGTCGAAGCCCGCGTTTTATCCGTACGGGATCTACACCATCCCGGAAATCTCCTTTATCGGCAAAACCGAAGAGCAGCTCACCGATGAAGACGTGCCATATGAGGTCGGTGTGGCTTACTACCGCGAGATTGCGCGTGGCCAGATTCGCGGCGATACAACCGGCCGCCTCAAGTTGATTTTCCATCGCGAAACCAGACTCCTGCTCGGCGTACACATCATTGGCGAGGGAGCCTGTGAATTGCTCCACATCGGGCAGGCGGTGATGGTTCTGGGAGGCACGGTCGAGTACTTTGTCGAGACGGTCTTCAATTATCCGACGCTGGCCGAATGCTACAAGGCCGCCGCTTTCAACGGCCTGAACAAGCTCTCCCGCGCGTGACGACAATCGGGCCGATTCCGGTCTAAGTCCGGTTAACGTACCGGGCGCTAACTTTGGATAACGTTGCCTAAAAACAACTTCCGGAAAGTTAGACTCGGGATATACTTAGTTCAACAACTTAAACAATGATGCTTGGTCAACCTTACCTCCTCGGAACAGGTCAGATCTTACTGGGGATCCTGGTAGCGATAGCCGCAATCTTCGACATTCGTTACCGCCGTATTCCGAACTGGCTGGTGCTGGCGGGCATTATCGTTGGTTTAGCCTGGAACGTGTCTGATTCTGGTTGGTCCGGGCTCCTTCGTTCTTCGGAGGGGCTCGGATTGGGCTTTATACTTTATTTCCCGTTATATCTGATTCGTGCCCGCGGCGCCGGCGACGTCAAGCTTCTGGCAGCTGTCGGTGCGGTCGCCGGTCCCGGCAACTGTTTGTGGATTTTCCTGCTTACCGCGGTCCTGGGCGGTATCATAGCCCTCATTCTCCTGATGTTTCGCGGCCGCGTGCGCAAGACTTTTTTCAACGTCGCATGGATTATAAGCGATTTAATACACATGCGCGCACCCTACCGAAGCAGCGATGAGTTGGATGTCACGACAACCAAAGGGTTGCGACTCCCTCATGGAGCCATGATCGCCGTCGGCGTGCTCGCATTTATTTTCATAGCGCAGCGTAGATTGAACATCTTATAGAGGTCTTTTATAATGCCCGTCATTCATATCTTTCTTTATCTTCAGTTACTGGATTTTCTTACGACTATGGTCGGCTTCAAACTGGGCGCCAGCGAAGCCAGTCCGTTCATCGCCAAATTAATTCATGCCAGTTCACCGGCTGTCGGAGTTGCCGCCTCGAAGGTGGTCGGCCTCGGCATCGGAGGGTTGTGCGTGTTTTTGAACCGCGCACGGCTGGTTGGCTGGATCAATTACTGGTATGCCGGCGTGATCGTCTGGAATATGTTTATTATCCTGGCGGCCGGCAACCGGCTCATGCAGCACTAATATCAGGCTGCCTGAATCATTTGACGCCAGGGATCGATCAGCTGGAAAGGCGTGCGAACGGAACTCACTGGTTCGCCGATCTGGCGGAACGCGGATTCCCCCAGGTTCGCTTCTCCGCGCGCCAGCCAAAGATACGCAACCTTCTTGGGGTCGATGCCCATGATCCGGCAACAGGTGGCGTCGACCGCCGCTACGTCGCTGCCTGCCACCAGCACGCCCGCCTGTTTTGGCGTTCCCTGGATCGGGCCGTTTCCTTCCATCCCGACGATGCCGTCCACTATCGTGAACTGATGGGGAAACAGATGGTGCAGGTCGACAATCGATTCCGCGATACCTGCCCAATGAAGCACGTTTTTCGGCCATCCGTAAACGCCTCCCGGTACCAGACCGAAGAGATTCTTCATTGCCAGGGTCGCGCCCGCCCAATGGTGCGTCTTCATTTTCGGTAATGAGACAAGCAGATCGCAATCCAGCACCGTGTGCGGAAGATAGAGTGACTTCAATTGCGAAACCGGCTGCGGAATGGCTCGTTTTGCCACGTCATCGAGATTCAAATCGGTGAACAAGTCTTCAAACTTCGGCACCGTCGCAAAGTAGCCCGCGGCGTCCGCAAGATCGAGGGTTGCGCGCCTGTGTCCCGGGCCTTCCGCGATTCTGACTTCGGCCGCGCCCAGCCTGCGAAACGCCTCGTAGGCGGCGTGCACGACCACCGGATGGGTATTGATCGCCGTATGCGGGTCGAACTCCACCAGATTCGGCTTGAGCACGATACGTTTCCCGCGGACGTTCAGGTTGTGATCGGACACGATCCGGTAGACGGCGTCGTACACATCCATCGTGTAGGCCGGGGCTTTGACAATGCTCACCGAAGGTGGCACGCCGGGCACCGGCCAAGGTTGCACCGTGGTGGATTTGGCGCGGAGAGCAAGCGTCACTCCGCCGAGTGCTGCCGCGCCCGTAGCCGCCGCCCCGAAAAGTTCTCTGCGTGTCGTCTTCATGCAGCTTCAACTCACCAATGGGTTGCGGGACACAGTCGAGATAGCCGTCAACGCCGCATCCATGATCGTGCGGGGGGCTGGGGAGGACTCGACCTGTACAAGTTCCCCCTGCGCGGCCATTCCGATACGCAGCCAGGCAATCCCTTCAGCCGTCCGGCAGGTTGCCAGATGCCGTCGCGCGGCCATTTTTGCCCGCGCGATCATCTCCGTCGCCATCTTCCCCTGTTGTGCCCCCTGTTGCTCCCGCTCCTCCCGGTGTGCCCCCTTTTGTCCCGCGTTGTGCAAAGCCGTCAGTGCAATACCGGTGGTTTCAGGATACGAGTCCCCATCGCGCCCCAGCGCGCGATTCGATCCGTGATTCCAACCTCCGTCCGCGCACATGCGCCCGAATAGAAATTCTCTGCCCTCGTCCACCCGGTCGCGCAGCCTCCGGTTCTCGCCACGGGTCAGGGCGCGTTCGAAGGCGAGTATCCCAAGCGATGTGGGAATTACCCAAGCCGCGGCGCCGGGAAACCATGGCCAGCCTTCGGGGAATTTTTCGTTGTTTCCATGAATCATCTGCTGAAACCGGTAGCTCCAGCCGGATTCTCTTCCGGTCTGGCCTTCCAGCCAGGTAACCGCTCGTTTCAATCGGTCCGCGCCGATTGCCTCCTCCGGCAGAAGCGCCACCATTGCCGTTACCCAAGTGCTCTCGGCGACATCCGGTTGGGGACTCCAGCCGCCGTCCGGGCGCTGTGTCGAACGCAGGAACCTCAAGCCGGCTTCAAAACTCGGCCGGTCGACCTGCGTGACGGATTGGGCGAGCAGCACAAACGCCGTAGGTTCGGTCCACGAACCCCCTTTGTTGTACGCCCATCCGCCATCGCGGTTTTGTTTACTTTTCCAGTTGATCATTTCGAGGAGTGGTGACGGTCTGTTCCAGCGCGGTCCGCAATATTTGTTCAAACAAATTTCAAAGGCGAACCGCGCCACCGGCGATCATCACGTCGCTTCGCCGTTAACTGCGGGAAGCTTTGCGTTTGCTGCGGCGAATGATCAGAAGCGTCAGGAATAAGCCCGCCACAATCCAAAGAATCGCCTGTATGACTGTTGGGTTCATCGTTTTCTCCTTCCTTCCAGCGTATTTGTGGTCTGCCTTTTGCGCAGCACTGGTTCCAGCGCCAGCCTCCGAATTCCCGCCCCGGCGAACTGCTGCGCTCGAACGCCGGTAAACTCGTTAAAATCCCGCGTCGGCCCGAATGGCCGGCGGCCGAGAGGTTCTTAGTAATTCGTCTTGCGCTTGCGCCGGCGCACCATGTAGAGGACCAGCACCCCCAGGGAGGCAATCCAGAAAACGGCTTGAATAAGCGTTTGATTCATATGCGTCTTTTACTCCTTTCAATTACTTGCCAAAACTCTGCATCATCGGGAACAAATTCTGGAAAAGGCTCAACATCGCGGGCCCGGCGGCTACGATCATCATCGAAGGCAGAATAAACAGAAATATCGGGAACACCAGCTTCACCCCGACTTTGGCCGCCCGCTCTTCCGCTTCCTGCTTGCGCCGCATCCTCATGAAATCCGAATGCGTGCGCAGACTTTCGCCCATGCTCGTGCCGAAGCGGTCGGTCTGGACGAGAATCGCCACCAGCTTGCGCAATTCTGCTTCGCCGGTCCGGTCCGCCAGGTTGCGCAGCGCCTCCGATCTCCTCTTTCCGGCGCGCATCTCGAGTCCCACCAATCCCAGTTCGTCGCTCAGTTCCGGATGGTTTATTTCGATCTCGCGCGCCACATACTGCAACGCCTGGTCCAGACCGAGGCCGGCTTCCACCGAAACCACCATCATGTCCAGAGCGTCCGGGAGAGACAACCGCAGCTTCAACTGCCGTTTTTTGACGAGGCTCTCGAGATAGAATCCCGGCGCGAAATAGCCCATGCCCGTTGCCGCCACCAGAAAAACGATCCGCAGTATCGGATTGTCCGTAACGTGCCGGTGCAGCATCAGCGCGAACAGGAACATGACAACGCAAAACATCACCTTGATGCCGAAGAAAATCCGGATCGCTCCGTCGGACCGGAATCCGGCCATCGTCAGATCGCGCTTCGTTATTGTCTGGTCGGCGGGAGCCAGCGGAATCTGCTCGCCGATCTGCTCGAAGACGCGTACCACCACATCTCGCGGTTTCACGGAAACCGTCTCCGATTCCGCCGCCGTTTCCGCGATGCCTCCCACGCGGTCGTAAATTCGGCTGGGGCGCACGTAGGCGCGGTATCCGTAAATGGAAATCACTGCCATCAGAAGCAGGAACAGAAAGACTGCGAGCATTATGGGAAGCATAGGGCGTCACACCTTGATCCTGATAATCTTGCGGATGAAGAAGTTTCCGATAATCTGCGCCGCCACGCCGGCTATACAAATCTTCCGTCCCAGCGGATTGGTAAACATGGGGTCGAGATAACCGGGAGAAGTGAGGAACAGGCCGCCCAGCGTGGCAATCGGCAGCAGAGTCAGGATTGTAGCTGTCAGCCGGCCATGGGCGCTCACGGCCTTGACCTGCCCCTTCAGTTTAAATCGTTCGCGGATGATGTGCGACAACCGGTTCAGAATCTCGCTCAGGTTGCCGCCGGTCTGGCGCTGCAGTAATACCGCGGAGCAGAAGAACCTGATATCCGGAATCGGGACCCGACGGGCGAAGCTGGCGAAGGACCTTTCCAGAGACGCGCCCAAATTCTGTTCGTTGAACAATGCCCTGAGCTCCTGGCCCAGCGGGTCGTGGATCTCCTCTCCGACCATCTCGAGGCTGATCGTGAACGCGTGCCCCGCGCGCATGGAACGCGCGAGGAAGTCGAGAGCGTCCGGCAATTGTGTTTCCAGCGCATCGATCCGTTTGGTCCGTTTTTTCGATACGTAGAAAAACGGCACGAAGCCTGTGACTAACCCGACCAGAAGGGCCCGCAGCGCCGGGGGCGATTGGAGCGGAATCCACACGCTCACGAGCGCTCCGAGCACAAACGTGACGGCCATGGTGATAAAGAGGCGAGTCGGGGTCCAGTCCAGCCCGGATTCGTTCAGCATCTTCTTGATTCGCTCGGTAACATTCACCGAGCCCATCAAATCCTCGACGCCGCTCTTTTGATCGGCCTGATCGACGAGCAGATTGACGTGATGCTCTTCGCCGTTTTCGGTAACCGTGCGCAGCATCGATACGAGCTTCTTGCGGCGCTGTTTCTCGTAGAAACGCAGGCCGAAGCTGATCGAGAACAGCAGCAAAGCCAGTATCACCAGAAAGCTGAAAGCGACGATCGCGTTCATGATTGCCCGATCTCCACCACCGTCTGGAACAGTGACGCGGGAAGCTGTATGCCGGACGAGCGCAGCTTTTCGTAAAAACGCGGCCGCACACCCGTGGCCTTGAACCTGCCAAGCACTTTTCCGTTTTCGGCGATTCCGCTCTTTTCAAACAGAAAGATGTCCTGCATGGTAACCTGCTCGCCTTCGAGCCCGACCAGTTCGGTGATGTATGTAATCTTGCGGCTGCCGTCGCTGAAGCGGGCTACCTGCACCATCAGGTCGATCGCACTCGTCACCTGCGCGCGGATGGAGCGCACTCCCATGTTGGCGTTCGCCATGCCCACCAGGACCTCGAGGCGGCCCACCGCGTCGCGGGGCGTATTCGAGTGGATCGTTGTCAGTGAGCCGTCGTGACCGGTGTTCATCGCCTGAAGCATGTCCAGGGCCTCTTCGCTGCGAACCTCGCCGACGATGATTCGATCCGGCCGCATGCGAAGCGCGTTGATGACCAGATCGCGAATCCTGATGGCGCCGTTGCCCTCGATGTTGGCGGGCCGCGTTTCCATGCGCGCCACGTGAGTCTGGCGCAGCCTCAGTTCAGCCGCGTCTTCAATGGTGATGATGCGCTCGTTCTCCGGTATGTAGCTGGAGAGCACGTTCAACAGAGTCGTCTTGCCGGCGCCGGTGCCTCCCGAGATCAGGATGTTGAGCCGCGCGCGTACGCACGCCTTCAGCAGCTCCAGCATGCCTTCGGTCAGCGCCAGTTTCTTCACCAGATCGTCGCCCTCCAGCAGTTCCTTGCCGAAACGGCGGATGGAGAGCAGCGGCCCGTCGACGGCAACAGGGGGAATTGCGGCGTTCACGCGGGAACCATCCGGCAACCGGGCGTCCACCAGCGGCGAGGATTCGTCGACGCGCCGTCCTATCCGCGCCACTATCTTTTCGATGATGCGCAGCAGGTGCGTGTTGTCTTTGAACTCGACCGATGTCCGAAACAATTTGCCGCCGCGCTCGATGTAAACCAGCTTCGGCGTGGTTACCAGAATGTCCGAGATGCTGGGATCGCGCAGCAACGGTTCCAGAGGCCCCAGACCGAATACTTCGTCGAGAACTTCCTCGATGACGCGCTCTTTTTCCGCCAGGCTGAGAGGAGTGCGCTCCTCATCCACCAGCTTGGCGACGGCGATCCGGATTTCGGCGCGCGCCCTCTCGCCGGCGAGCGACGAGAGCGCCTCGAGGTTAATCCGGTCGAGGAGTTTCCGGTGAATCGTGAACTTCAGTTCCTGATATTCGGCGCCCGTGTGGTCGCGATTCGCCAGGCGAGTGACCCACCCCGCTTCCTGCCCGTTGGTGTGACCGTTGAATCCCGTTTGATTGGCTGCCATGGTCTTCTTTCAGGCTTACGCCCGTGCACTTCCCGGAGCCTTTTGCAGGCTTCCTTTTTGAAGAAATGAAAACCAACGTTTCCCGCTCTCCTGAGCTGGCCCGGCTGATTTTTCCTGTTTGTCCCGACTGCCCGCCACTCGCGCCCGAATCGAGTCCGCCAGAGCGTGCAGCTCTTTGCCCAGCGAATTCCCCGGAGGCAGAAAACGGCCTTCGGAATAAGCGTCGTAGAGCGACATGTTGTCCGTCCGGAACACCGCATCGCAGGGGCGTCCGAGCGACTTTTCGATTGCCTCGAGATCCGGTTTTCCGCGCTCGCCGGCGCGGTTCAACAGCACCTTGAGACGGTCGCCCGCAAAGCCCCGCTCTTCCATGTCCCCTATCGTGCGTCTCGCGCGCTCGAGACTCGCGAGATCCGGCGTCGCGACCAGATACAAGATCTCCAGCTCAGGCAGGGAGTCCAGCGCAGCCATGCTCACACTGCGCCCGAAATCGGCGATGGAAACCCCATAAGTCGAACGAATGAACCGCATCAGGTGCGTCGTTTCATCCCGCTCCGGGGCCCGCTTCGCGGCCACCTCGTCCGGCGCCGGAATGACGTCCAGTCCGTCTGCGTGGGACGATACCAGGGCCTTCCAGAGACTGGAATCCATACGCCGCAGATTGTCGATCGCATCCCGCACCGAATACGTGGTCTTCGACTTCATAAGAAAGCGAAGCAATCCCGCTTCGAAATCGAAATCGGCGAGCAGCATGGAGGGTCGGCGCCCACCTCTGTCGGGACCCGGTCTCTCGGATCCGCGCCTGTCGGGTCCGCGCTTGTCGAGCCCTGTCTGCCGCGCGAGGTCGGATGCCACATGGACCGCGATGGTCGTCGCCCCGCACCCGCCGCGGGCGGAAAGAAAGCCGAATACCTTTCCGAGCGCGTTGGAGGTTTCCGACCCACCCTTGGAACGGGCCGTGGAAAGCCTCTGGAGCGCATCGCGCAGCGTATCGGTCAGCGGCGGATAAAGGTATTCGTTGGCGCCCGCCCGCAGTGCTTCCAGAATGAACTCCGGCGACGCGTCGGGGTTCAGCACGAAGACGGCAGGCTGCGCCGCCGTGTTGCGGATGCGGCGAACAAACTCTTCGAGCGGCAGCGCGATACGGCTCGCCTCCACGAGCACTACATCCACGCGATGCCGCTCAATGCGGTCGAGCAGCGCATCCGTTTCAGACGGATCGCTTTGACCCATACCCTGTTCCACCGCCAGCCGCACGGGAAGATTCTGGACGCACGCGTGCGCCTGTTCCCACACCGTCCGGTTCGAGATGACGAACGCGGCCGTGAGCGGCATCATATTCATTGCGTGCCTCCCGGCGATGTTCCAGTGGGCGAAGCGCTGGGACCGCTGGGCGGCAAAGGCTGCGTCACGGCGGGACTCATAATCACCGCCGGGCCCAACAGAGAAGGCGGTACGTTCCCCTGGGTCTGGACCTGCTGGCCGGTCTTTTGCAATTGCTGCATTTCCTGCACCGATACCTCGGTGCGGGGGGCTCTTACCGGCCCGGGTCCGGTCTTGTCGACCCCCGGAGTCCGCGGCGGATCGGTCAGAATACCGGGTCCCTTGAGAAAAGGATCCGGTCGCTCCAAATCGGGCGGAGCCTGTCCGTCCGGTATGGGCTCCACCAGTTCCGGCGTGACGATCACGATCAGCTCCGAGTTCGATTTGGAGTAGGTCTTACTGGTAAAAAGCTTGCCTAGCACCGGTATGTTGGCGAGGCCCGGGATCCTGCTCAGCGTTTCCGTCGTCTGATTATCGAGCAGTCCCGCAATGGCGAAACTCTGTCCGCTTTGTAACTCGACTTCGGTGTCCACTCTCCTTGTGTCGAGGGCCGGAACCGTCGAACCCTGTATCGTAAGCGAGTTGGCGTAATCCAGTGAGCTGACCTCGGGTGTAACGTGCAGCCGAATCGTTCCCCGCGGCGTAATGGTCGGCAGGAAGTGAAGACGTATGCCGAATTCGGCGAAAGAAATCGTTACCTGCCCCACTCCGCCGCCTCCGCCCTGCAGGGTCGGATAGGGAAACTGCCCGCCGGCTATAAAGCTCGCTTCTTTGCCGTTCATGGCCAGAAGGTTAGGCTCCGCCAGAATCTGAAGAACGTTTTGTGCGGCCAGCGCCTGGAGCGATGCGCCTATATTCGCATGGGGATCGAATAAGAACAGATTGAGCGCGTCGCTCAGGGCAAAACCTGCGGGAGAACCAGCCAAAGGGAGGGACGAAACCGTCGTCGCACCGCCGTTCCCGGTAGTTTCTGAAAACGGAAAATTATGCGGCGCGCCGAAGAAATTAATGCCCAGACTGAGGGATTTCGACCGGTCGACATCCGCAAAACGAACCTTGAGCAGGATCTGCCGCTCCTGAGGTGGTATCTCGACCTTCAGCAGGTTAACTACTCTGCCCAATGCAGTGGCGATCGAAACAGCGCGATCGGCTTGATACAAATCCCTCACGCGTCCGGTCAGATAGACCGAAGCGTTGTCCACGGCCAGCTGTACGCTGTCGCCAAATTCGCGTTCGACCTGTTCCTTTGCGGCCTCGATACGGGAGGCATTCATTTTCACATCGATGGTGTACTCTCTTCTCGACCCGTCGCTCAGCCAGATCACAAGGCTTGTTTCGCCCGGCGCCCTCCCGTTGATCATCAGGCTTCGGGCGCTGACCGGCACGGCCTCTGCAGTCTCAGGCGCCGCTACCGAGACGCGTTCGACGTTGACCGGCATGTCGAGCAGATAGGTCTTGCCTGAGCCGACCAGGATACGTTCGCCCTCTGCCGCCACCGTCGTCTGCTGCGCGGCCCGCAAAGCGCTGGCGCAAATCATCAGGCCGGCCAGCAGCAGAATATCGATAGTTCGGATCTTCACGGCCTCACCCCTCCCGCAAGCCCTGCGTCCGGATCTTTGAATGTCGATTCAACTTTCCTCCCGCCCTGAAAGACTTCGATGGTTACCGTCCGCGGCTTCTCCGGCGCCGCCGGTGGCGGCACATACAGGGGGGGCCTTTGCGGCGCGCTTTCCACTTCTACACGGGGTGGCCGGATTTTTCCGCCGGCGAAGAGATTCAATGTCGAGGCTCCCGGCGTGCTGACGATCACCTTATCGGAGGGATTCCGCAATACGAGCTGGATGGTCTGTTGCGTCGCCAGGTTGAGGATCTCAGCCTGCTCCGGCGTCACCAGCAGGTTGACCACCTGAACCAGCACCGGTTTCCCTTCCGCGTCCTTTTGGTAGTTCTGGCCGGCTGAAAGAACCTGAATGTTCTGCAGGAGCGTCCGCGTGATATTGCCGGAGGACCCCCCGCCGTCGGCAGCCGGCGGCGTCCCTGAAACCAGCAAATCGACGCGCATACCGGCGACGGCAAACCCCGCGACGCCGACGACTTCGTTGACATGCACGGCAAACGCCCGCATGCCCGGGGGAATCGTCGCCGCGAATCCGGCGCCCGCCCCTTTGGGTGCGAGAGACGTCTCGTAAAAAGGCGCGTCCTCGTGGATCGGCGAAGTTACGCCGCGGTTGAGGATGTCTTCCTTCTTGAGAAGCGCTCCCGGAGGCGGCATCAGATACTCCTGCGTCCGCACGTCCCTCTCTTGAACGAGCGCGCCCAATTCAAGATCCCGGTTTGCCACCAGAACCTTGATCGTAGGCGGCTTGGTGGAGGCTCCGACTGTCATTCGCGATGCGATCAATTGATACAGGACGAACGCGGCTCCGGCCGAAACGGCCAGAGCAAAGGCGAGCACACCGATTAATCGCTTTTTCATTACTTGTGCCTGGATTCCTGCAATTGACGGGGCGCCGGGTCCCGAGGGTGCCCTTTATCCGGCGGTCTCAGCCGGAACGCCCCACAAGGCAATAACTAGCTGGCCGATATTGCCGCATTCGAGAGCTGGGTGCTGGCCGATCCCCAGATCTGGCTTACGCTGCTGCCGGCGCTGAGAAACAACGACGCGGACGCCAGCGCCACGAACGCCAATAACAACGTGTATTCGATGAGATCCTGGCCGGATTCGTCCCGCCAGAACTTTTGCACAAAAGACAGCATCTTCTTCTCCTTTTTCCTTCGCGCCAAAGGCGCTTCCCGGTTCTTGAAATGACCGGGTTGTGGGTGCTTCCTGGAACGCTATGCCGGAGCGGCGGTAGCCGCTCCGGCGCCGCGAGCCAGGTGAATAACTAGCTCGCTGACAGTGCAGCGTTCGAAAGCTGCGTGCTCGCCGAACCCCAGATCGAGCTGATGCTCTTGCCGGCGTTCACGAAAATGGCCGCGGAAGCGAGGGCGATAAAGGCCATCAGCAGGGTGTATTCGATAAGATCCTGGCCCTGTTCGTCCTTTACGAAATTCATAAGCATGTTCTTCATTTGGTGTGTGTCCTCATTTAGGTTGTTGGTTGGGTGATCCTGCGATCACGGGTGGTCGTTTTCGTGATCGCGCGATCACGGATATTCCCCTCGTTACTGGAAACGAGAGAACCTGGTAAGCGCGAAGGATCGGAAACGGCGCGGCGAAACACGACGGTGAATCCGTCGTCATACACCACGCGCCAATCGCGCGAAATCTTGAGTGTGCTGGCCAGCGCGAACTTGGGAGAGATCGCGATCGTATCGATATCGTATTTATCGAGCGTCTTCTCCCATCCCGGCTGCACATTAACGAGGTCGAGATACGCTACGCCGAAGTCGTCGCCGTAAAAATCGCTGCGGCCGTCTATGAACACCCGCTTCGACGGGTAGAGGCTGTAGATCAAAAAGTCTCCCCACTGGTCTTCCGCGAAGATGCGATGAGTCTCCGGCGCGCGAAGAAGGGCAATGGCCCCGACCGGGAAACGGGCGGGATCGTATGTGGCTGTGAATTTTGCACCGGCGGGCTTTGGCGCCAGCAGAAGCGCGCCGACAAACAGCAGGGGCACGGCGCTGGCGATATGCATCCTCCAGAGGCGATCCGTTGCCTCGATGCTGGAGCAGGACGTTTCGAACCAACGGGCCGTGCGGCCGATCCACTCGCTCAACCGCGCCCGCGGTGCGGCGTTGATGGCGGCGACAACCCCGCGCGCCACCAGAGGCGAGGCGGCAACCGCGAAGAGCGGTAAATTGCGCTGCGCGATAAGCGCGAGATGCAGCCAGCCAAGACTCAGAAAGACTTCCGCGAACCGGCGGTGCCGGGCGTCCCACAAGGCCGTCGCCACCGCGAGGATCATCAGGGGCTCGAAATAGACCACGGCCGGCGAGTGAAAATTCACTGCCTGGAATTCCCCCACGTGCTGCAGGTAGTAGGGATCGGCAATGTATTCGACGATGTGCTTGTGCAGTCCCCAACCATACGGATTGATGAAGGTAACGGCGAGACACCCGAAACCGGCAGCCAGCCACGGACGGGTCGAACGGAGGAACGCGGAGCGCCGCTGCCCGTCGTGCTCGATCGCCGCGTTCAGCAGATCGGAACCGATATAGCAGGCAAGCACCAGAAAGACGACAAAGAAGCCGCCGTGCATGTTGGTCCATAGAAGCGTCAGCGGAACCAGCCACGCCAGCAGTTTTGTCCGCCCCGCGGCCGCGCGTTCGGTTACATGCAGGGTGACCACGAAGAAGAGCAGAGTAAAAAGATGGGGCCGTGCGAGCCAATGAATTGAGCAGGCCCCCGTTGCCAATAGGGTCACGGCTATGGCAACTAAACCGTTATTGCACTTGCGCCGTACCAGCCGGAACAAACCCATCGTCGTCAGGCAGATCACCGTGGCGCTCGCCAGGACGACCGCGGCCAATCCGCCGGCTTGATGCAGCAGCGCAAAGATCACATCCCAGAGCCACTCCCAGGCGAACCAGGGCGCGCCCGGGCGGCTGAAGGAGAAGAGATCGACGTGAGGAACCTGATGGTGAGCCAGAATCCACTCGCCTGTGCGCAAATGCCATCCTGTGTCCCCGTCGAAAAGAAGAGATCTTGCGCCGTCCAGTTTGAGGAAAACGAACACCAGCGGCATCACAAAGGCAAGGTCCGTCAGGGAAGGAAGAAAGTGCGCCACGGCCGGCACTTTTTCAACGGCAGCTGCGCGTTCGGCGGACGCCGACACCTGGTTTCCTTCTACCGCCGGGGCGGGAACAAGCATCAGATGACCCGGCCCGCGGCCACAGGCATCGCGGCAAGATCGCTGGCACTGACCAATTCGCTTTTGCCCTTCATAAAACGCATGCTCAGGACGCGCAGCGCTACTTCATGCGAGTTTCCGGTTCCGGGAGCAACGCGGATTACCTCAGTGCGGCACCGCATCACACGGGGACCAACATCGGAATTTTCTGGTAGTCTGAGGTCCAGGACCAGCTTTCCGTCCACTTTCGGCAGCGGCACGCCCTCCATCCAGCGCATCAGGATACCCGTGCGGCTGACATTTTCGGTGATCGTCCGCATGGGCTCGCCCGTCACTCTTCCGGCGCCTATATAACACGTCAGCTGCACGTCTATTCTCGACTTGGTTCTGCGATCCATTTGTTTGGCGGTAGCCTTAATTTATTACCGAACTTCACTTTCGGACAATACCGAAATTGGGTTGTACGAGAACGTTATCGATGGTTACAGCCTATACTTAACTCGAATATTACAGGTTTGTGAGGGCTGTGTGATGGCCTTTGATGGGACTTAAGTACTATATACAGCAATGAGTTGAAAGGTCGGAGACGGAGTCTGCCCACTAACTGAATATAACCCGGTACCAGCCGGGCGCTCCGCTGTATATCGAAGGGGAGTATTACCTGGATTCTTTACGAAATAATCAAAAGAAAACTGCAAAAAGTATTAGAAATTTTAGCTGCATGATGGTAAGCTCCTCTCATGGCAAATGTGCTCCTCTGTAGTGACGAACCCATTCTCGCGGAGGGTTTGGCGAGAATTCTGGCAAGCTCCGAAGCCCTCAACCTGATTTCTTATTGCCCGGGAATTGATGGATTGAAATCGCAAATGGAATCGCACCAGCCCGATCTGTTGCTGGTGGATCTCACGGCAGGCATCACTTTTGGTGTGCTCAGCGGGCTTCACGAGGTGGCTTCTCACGCCAAGATTGTTCTGTGGGTTCACTCCATCTCTACGGAGCTTGCACTTCAGGCGATGAGCCTCGGCGTGCGCGGTATTCTACGCAAGACGCTGCCCACCGAGACGCTCCTGCGCTGCCTGACAAGGGTGAATGAAGGTGAGTTGTGGTTTGAGAAAGCGCTGACCGACAGCATCATGTCGGCGCGCCGTTACTCCCTCACCCGCCGCGAGGGCCAGTTGGTCAGCTTACTCTCCCAAGGATTGAAAAATAAGGAGATAGCGACCGCATTGACCATTTCTGAAGGTACCGTAAAGGTCTATCTCTCGCGCCTGTTCCAAAAGCTCGGAGTGAAGGACAGGTTTGAGTTGGCGTTGTACGGCCTGAAGAACCTGACTCCGGGAAGTGGCGCGCTGGACAATGATCCGCAGGGCGGCAGGAAACCAAGCACTCCCGTCTGGCAGCCGCCGCGTTCCTTCTTCGTCGAGAAGATTCCCGTCCAGTCGCAGCAGCCGCAGCATGATCGCCGCCCGGTAGGGCAGTTCAAGTTCTGAACGGTCCGGCTCCAAGCGGTTAGGGGTTTTCCGAGGGGGCTTACTGAGGTTGTCGGCGGCTGGCTTCGGAGAGGTCCCATACACGGCGTTGCTCGTCGTGCGGCCCATCATCTTCGGTCTTCATCGATTCCAAGCCGTCCAGAACTCGCTGTAGTAACTCGTCAGTCTGTCCGACCATCATTCGCAGGGCTTCCACCGAGCGGGTCTGATGTTCGAACTGTGCGTCCACACCTCGTTCCAGCTGTCCAAAAACCCGGTCGAGTGTCTGAGACAGTTCGTCTCTTGTGACCGTTTTGTCAAGCCTGGCCTGAAACTGTCCGGTCTGCTCCGCCAGCCGCGCCACAGCCACATGGATGGTATCGACTCTGGCTTGAAGCGTTTCCATGCCGGCGGTATTCCGGGTGACATCCCCAAGTACGCGCAGTCCCCGGAGCAATCCGTACGCGGCGCCAATGACGATCAGCGCCGACCTTCCCGCGGTTGTGACGGATTTTGACTGCAAAGCGCAATTATAAGAACTTCTACCCCCAAGATGGGGAGGGTGGAGCGAGTAGTAGTACCAGAACCGTACCTTTTGGAACTTGGTTAAACTCCTACGCTTACGCCATCGTTCAGGTATAACAGGAATAGGAAGTGCCTGAAAACTCATCACAGGCGAATCTTATACTCGCTGGAGTCATCGGAGATAAGAATCGCGCTGTTCCGCCCGCCGAGGGGAACAGGTCCGAAATGATAGCGTGGGCCGAGATGCTTTCGCGAATCGGCCAGAAGAATAGTCGACTGTACGACGTGCTGGCGCGCGATTCCATGGCTGGCAGCGCCGGTTCCCGCACTACCGGGCGGGTCATCGTCCGTGAACTGGAGCGGGAGAGGTCGCGAATCGCTCGGGAATTGCACGCGGGCGCCGGCCAACCGCTCGCCGGTATCAAACTCAACCTGGAGATGCTGCATGGGTGCGCGGCCGTTCTGCCTCAGGCCGGTCGCGAGGCTTTGGCCCGCCTGCAAATGCTGGCCGAGCAAGCCCTCGAACAGGTGAGGGCCGTCTCACACAATCTCCATCCTCCTGATTGGCAAGCTCTTACCACCGAAGACGCGCTGCGGTACCTGATTGATTCCAGTGGCCTGATAGACCTGCTGGAAGTGGAAATCGATATTCGGCCGCTCCCTCTCGAACCGACGCACGCCGTCAAAATTGCGATTTACCGCTGCGCGCAGGAGTGTATTTCGAATGTGACGCGCCACTCGGGAGCCACTCGTTTTTACCTCTCTCTGCGGGCACAGGGATCTATGGTCGAACTCCGCCTCGAAGATAACGGGCACGGTTTCCCGCGGGATCCCGCCGGTGGCAAAGGCATCGGATTGGTGGCAATGCGCGAACATGCCATGGAACTGGGCGGCGTCTGCGACATTTCGAGCGACGGAGATGGGGTCAGAATTCGCGTTCAGCTTCCGTTCGCGGCGGATTAGCGCTACGTTGGAGTCAGGTCGGGGAGAATCAGATGGAAACAACGAAACCAATAACGCTTGTGCTCGCGGACGACCACGGCATCCTCCGCGAGGGAATCGCGGCGTTTTGCAACGCGCGTCCGGATTTGAAGATTCTCGGTCAAAGTTCCGACGGTGCCGAGGCCGTGGAACTCATTCTCGCGCTCAAGCCGGACTTTGCGGTACTGGACCTGAACATGCCGAAAGTTAGCGGACTCGAGGTGATCCGGCGCGTGCGGCAGGCTAAGTCCGAAGCCAGGCTCATCGTGCTTTCGATCAGCCGCGACGAGAGTGTAATTCGGGAGTTATTTCGCAGCGGCGCGAATGGATATCTATTAAAAGACGGGCCAGCGAGGCACTTGTTCGACGCCATTAATTACATACAGGACGGCGGGCAATATCTTACTCCCCTGATTCGCCGTGAATCTATTGATAACAAAAGAGAAAAAAAAGATCCGCTTGCTCTGCTAAGCAAACGGGAGTATGAAGTGTTCTCGTTTCTCGTGGATGGAATGCGGCCAAAAGATATCGCGAAAATGCTGGAAATAAGCCCGAAGACTGTCGATACTTATCGCGCGAATATTATGCGTAAACTCGAAGTCGACGGCATCGCCGGCCTCGTCCGGTTCGCTATACAAAGGAACCTCCAGACGAGTTCCATCCCCTGCTGAGACCCGTGTATTCGTCTGCCCCAACCCGGTTTTCTCGGACCGGGAAACCTCCTATCAACCTAGGATAAACCCGGTCATAGTACTAAGCAATAAGCCAAAAGTACCAATTTTGTCTAAAATTGGAGGTGAAGCGTAACGAACTGGTAAAACTACGTAAGTAGGTTAAAATTGGCCAAGTTGCTGAAGATTCTCGCGGCCTCAGTCGGGGGCGGACTGGTACTCGGAGCCGGGATACGCCTTGGTGAAGCGATCGCCGCCCAGCATCCGGACTTGCGTTTGGAAGCCAGTGACAAGCTGGTCGAGCGGCTGGGTGAGATGGAAGATCGACTCCTGACTCTGGAAGCGGAGAGTCCGGCCGCTATCGCTTCCCGATTTGAAAAGCAGGCCGCCGAGGTGTCCGCCGTACGGACGCGACTCGATACCGAAGGCCGGCAGATCGAAGCGCTGGGTGAAACCAGTCGGCGGCTTCGCGCGGAGCTGCGGGATTGGCTTGAAGAAAGCGTCACCATGCGGATGGCAGAGGTTGAAACGCGCCTCAAAACGGAAACCGAACGCGGCCAGAAACAGGTGCTTGAAGCATTTACCGAAAGCGTTCAGACCCGAGTTATTCATAGAATTTCGAGGCTGGAGGAAGAGGTCTCGAGTCAATCGGCTGCGATGGGCGAATTACGGGAGTGCTCATTGCGGACGGAACTCAGTGTTCAAAAGCTGCTCGGCGGGCTTGACAGACTCATCTTGAAGGACCATCCGGCGGCTGAATTAACCCCGAACCCATTGCCCGCCGACGCCGGCAACATGGCAGCGACGCCCGAAAACACCCCACGGCAGTCGGCTCCGCTGGCCGAAGCGAGCCGGATAGTGGAGCCGCCCGCGTTTGAAGTGCGCCCCAAATCACGCCGCTGGAAAATCTTCGGATGACCATTCCGTAGTCGCGGAATGCCGAGCATAAGCACGAGTTTCACGCTAAAATATGAGCACGCTCGTTCCGTATCGCTTTTCTCTGAATCAATGGTCTCCTCTGACAAAGTCACGATCCTGCTGGCCGATGAAGACGCGTTGCGCCGGGATGGTCTCGCCGCCGTTCTTCAGGGAACTCCGCATTTTGAGGTCATAGCTCAATGTCCGGATGGTGAGTCGGCGCTGAACCAGATCCGCCGGATGCGGCCGGATGTGGCGGTGGTCGATCTTAATCTTCCCAAGCTGCACGGGATCGAACTGGTGCGTTCCGTGCGGGGCGAACTCCTGGGTACAAAGATCGTAATTTTGTCCGGATCGACGGACGACGAGATCATCCGTGAGGTGGTCCGGGCCGGCGGCGACGCTTACCTGCTGAAGAACGGCCCGGCACGGCACCTGATCGACGCCATTTCGTACGTGCGCGACGGGGGCCAGTATTTCTCTCCGCAACTTCGGCGCGACGGGCGCGACCGCCACCTCCTCGAAGAGAAACCGCGCGTGGTAACGGATCGCCCGCCGGATCGGCGGGAAGCCCATGACGATGGTCATGAAGCCGACGATGACGACGAAGTCGACGACGAGCGCTCCTCCGCGCCTCGAACGGCCCGGGACAGCCGCGCCGCGGGAACGCGCCGTTCGCCGGCCGGCGCAAGCGGCCGCACCAGCGATCCGCAGCGTCTCCGCGAGCGTCTCCGCGAGCGTCTCCGCGAGGACGCTCCGACCGAGAATCTCGAAGAGCGCGATTACGAAATTCTGGGCATGATGGCCGAGGGTATTCGGCCCATTCTCGACCGGCTCGATGAAATTGAAGGCCGCATTGGAGAAATGGAGACAGGTGAATCGCCGGTTCCAGGCAACGTGCGCGGCTGGCTGAACAACCAGATGGCGGATACGTTCGGGGATTCGCGCCCGCCCGGTCGGGAAGTCGCGCTGGGCCGCACGATCAACGATCTCGAAGCGCGTTTGCCCCAACTGATCGAAGAGGCGGTGACGAACCGCTTCCACAATATGGCGAGCAAGCTGCAGCAGGAGATTGAGGAAACCCACGTCCGCACCCTGGAAACTTTCGTCAAGAATATTCAAGTGAAACTGGTACAGCGCGTCTCGGCTCTCGAGACCGATATGTCGAAGCAGGCGGAAGCGATGAACCAGTTGCGGGAATACTCGATGCGCACGGAAGATAACCTCAGCCGCTTGATCAGCGGCGTGGACAAGCTGGCGCAGGAACTGCCGAAACGCCTTGCAGCGCCCGAGGCGGCGCAGATATCGGCGCCCGAACCCAGGCCCGTGCGCCGTAAATCGTCCCGCCTTTCCGGGCCGGTCATTTTCTGGATTGCCGTTGCGGCCATCATAGTCGTCTGGGTGGCGGTGTTCCAGGTGCCGAAATTATTCAGAGGCGGTAAATCTGATAGCTCGGCGGCCGCCGCCAGCGGCGGCGCTGCCTCTCAGGGCTCTGCTCCAGCCAAACTGGTTGCACCGCCTCCCGCAAGCGCCGACACTAAGGTCAAACTTCAGGCGGCCGGCGACTACACGGAGCGCAAGGAGTACCAGACGGCCGAGGATATTTACAAGCAGGTGCTCAGGAGTGAGCCAAATAATGTGGACGCCCTCAAGGGCTTAGCCAGCGTTCTCTACCGGGAAGACAAAATCGAGGAAAGCGCCGCGATTCTCGATAAATTGCCCAAGACAAATTAACCACCGCCGGCGCACCCTCCGCGCAACCGGGGTCACGTTACGATGGTCGCGTGTCGTCTCCTTTACCACGTCTGCGCGGCGATCTTGATTTCATGCCGTCTCCCGTCGAGGACAGGCCTGGGCTGCTGATTCGCGATTCGTTCCGTTACTCCGATGCCGTTCTGATAATCCCGCCTCCGCTGGTTCAATGCCTGACGTGCTTCGACGGGCAGCAGACGCGGCTCGACCTGCGCGCCATGCTGGTCGAAATTTCGGGGCAGCTTGAGGTCGGCGACATCGAGGAACAACTTATCGACGTGCTCACTCGAAGCGGCTTTCTCGAGGAAGAGACCTTTCATTCCATGAAGGAAAACCGTGAGCGGGAATTTGCCGGGGCCAGCGTGCGGCAACCGTCCCACGCCGGCTCCGCTTATCCGGAGCGGCCCGAGGAGCTGCGGAAAACCATGCGGCAATGGTTGGATGGAGCGTGGGCGGAGACGCCGAATACCCGCAGAGGCAACCTGCTCGGCATCGCCGCCCCGCACGTCAGCCCCGGCGGCGGCTTCGAATCGTATCGCGCCGCTTACCGATTGCTCGCCCCGTTCTATAAGGACCGCACGTTCGTGATTCTCGGAACCTCCCACTACGGCGCGCCGGAACGCTTCGGACTCACCCGCAAGCCTTACGTCACTCCCTGGGGCGAGTCCCGGACGAATGTTTTGCTGGTCGACGAACTCACCCGGCAGGCGCCCGGAGCCATCGCGACGGAAGACTATTGCCACGCGGTCGAACATTCGATCGAATTCCAGGTCTTGTTCCTGCAATCGATCTTCGGCCCGGACATCAGCGTGTTGCCGATCCTGTGTGGTTCCTATGCACACAGCATCTATCGCGGTGGCAAGCCGGAAGAGAATGATGACGTAAATCGTTTCCTCGGAGCGCTGGGCGAAATAGGCGCGCGCGATGCCGATCGCCTGCTTTGGGTCCTCGGCATCGACATGGCGCACATGGGAAGGCGTTATGGCGATGGATTTGAAGCGCGGGCCAATGAGAACGAAATGCTGGGGGTGGGCGCGCGCGACAAGCAGCGCATGGAGCGCGTTGCCGCGGGCGATGCGGTCGGCTTCTGGGACCTCGTGCAGGAAAATCACGACGATCTCAAATGGTGCGGTTCGTCGCCGGTTTACACGTTTCTCAAAGTCATGCCGGACGCGCGCGGCTCAATCGAGAAATACGAACAGTGGAATATCGATCCGCAAAGCGTGGTCAGCTTTGCCGGAATGTCATTTGGCTAAAATTCCTTCCAGTATGTCCGGGATCTCGAACACGGCCCGATTCCGCTGCTGATTCACGCGTTTCACAAACTCGCACCGGCGCTGCGGATCGATCATCTTTCCAACGGCATTCGTCACCTCGCGTTTGAAACTGCGAAGTGAAATGCCGACGCCCTGCTCTTCTACCCAATCCGCGTTGTAGCGCTCCTGCGGCAGTGTCCAGTGGTTGCGTTCGATGATCACCGGCAGCCCCATCGCCACGGCCTCGCTGATGCTCCCGGGCCCGGGCTTTCCGATAAAGAAATCCGCCAGCCGCATGAATCGCGGAACCTCCCGGGTAAAACCTTCGACGTGCATCCGGATTCGCCCTGGCATGGCGCGCATGGCCGCTTCGAGCTTCTTACTTTTCCCGCAGATCGCGATGATCTGCACATCCAGTCCGCTTTCATCCAATTGCCTGGCGATGCGGAGCATGGAAGCCGAGCCTTCTCCGCCAAACATCATCAGAGCCGTCGGCAGTTCGGGATCGAGGCCCAGCGCTGCGCGATCCGGCCCGCGATCGACCGTGACGGGTTCGTAATACCGGGGGTTCAGGATCATGCCCGATGTGCGAAACACGCGCTCGGGAGAATGGCCGAGCTGCATGGCCTGGTTGTAAGCGCGTTCCGTTCCGCAAATCAGGTATTGCGGCTGCCGTTCGATCCAGAAATGTGGAGGATAATCGGCCATGTCGGTCAGAATCGTGACCAGCGGCACGTTCGGCATCACCCTCCGCATCGCCTGATAGATCGCCCGATTGAAATTCGGGATCACCGAAACAACCATGTCCGGCCGTTTGTCGCGCCAATAGCGCGCCAGCAGTCGGACCTGCTTCGAATGCAGCGTGCGAATGACGCCGTGCATGCTCTTCATCAGCGCCGGTGAGCCGAGAGTCCATCCGCGCCGCAGCAGCTGATTGTAAATATCCTGCATGCGCACACCGGTGAGCTTGCGGAAAACGTCCATCTCGTCGAGCAGCTCCTGGAGATTCGTCATTTTCATCTCCCAGGGCCGCTGCTGACGGCCGACCACTTCGCACAACGCGTTCGCGGCGCTTCGATGTCCCCCGCCGGCATCGAAGAACACCAGCTCGAGTGTTTTCATTTCTACCGATTCTTGCACGTAGACACTGACCGTACAATATAGTCAGAATATGATCCGGCTGATTACAGCGGGCGACCGCCGGCTGATGCTTCGGCTGAACCGGTGGCGGGCGCCGTATTGGATCCGCCACTGGATGGTCCTCGCCTCGCGCGGCGGCGACGGTTGGCTTTGGAGCGCCGTCGGGCTGATCCTTCTGCTCTTCGGCGGGTCCAGCCGCTTCGACGCACTTGAAACCGGTTTTGTGTCTGTGGGCGCCGGCCAGCTCACTTTCTTCGTCCTGAAAAGAATCATAGGGCGCGAGCGTCCCTGCGCGATCGAGCCGCACTGCTGGTCGATTCTATTACCGCCCGACCGCTTTTCCTTTCCTTCCGGCCACACGATCACCGCATTTGCGATTGCCTGCTCTCTCGGGCTCTACTATCCCGCGCTGCTTGTCGGACTCCTTTTTTGCGCGTTGAGTGTGGCGGCTTCGCGCGTCATCCTCGGCCTGCACTATCTCAGCGATGTGCTGATCGGCATCCTGATCGGCATGGCGATCGGCGTGGCAGTGTTCGAATGGGTGCCGCGTTTATGACGATTCCGAAATTCTTTTTTGCCTCGCTCACTCTGTGCGCCGTGCTTTTCGCGGCCGACAAAAAATCTCCGCAGGGGCGCGGGGAAGACGAGAGCGTCGTGATTACCGCGACGGTGCTCAGCCCCGAGCAACTCAGGGAATCGGTGGGATCCGACTTCGGTAACAACTACATCGTGCTCGATGTTCGCCTGGCCCCGAAAGGGGATAAACCTTATCCGGTGCACCTCGACGATTTCATTCTGCGTTCAGAATCGAGCGGCGAACACAGCGGACCGTTCAGCTACGCTTCGCAGATAGCCGGGGCGGGCGCGCTGGTCGTGGAGCAAACTTATGGAAACAGGCAAAACGTCGATTCGCCGCGGCCACTCGAAGGCACTAAAGTCACCATGAAGGACGATTCCAGGGGCGATACCGCGCTCGACGCTCTGAAGAAAAAAATGTTGACCGAGAAGACCGTCTCGGAACCGGTCTCCGGCCTGCTGTTCTTCCCCCTGACTAAAGAAAAGCCCAGGAATCTGGTTCTGAGTTACAAGACGCCGCAGAGCAAGCTGCGTCTGAGTTTCAAATAACCCGGCGACCGGAATTCAAAGGCTCGAGTCGTCCTTTTCGATCTCGCCGAGGTCGGGCTTTCGGCCTTCGTCTTTAATATCTTCCTCAACCCATTCGTGGCGCAGGTCGGCCTCTTCTTCGGCACTCTCTTTTTTCTCTTCAGGCGTCTTGTCGATTGGAGTCATACGTTCCTCTGAGCACGTCGGTATCCACAGTACAATCATCGTTCGGCATGATTCGTTATCGCGAACGAAACAAGAAGATCTACAGGGTGGCGCACTGGCCAATCTGGATTTGGGTCTTCTTCCTCGCTCCCGGCCCCTTGACGTTCGATCTCTTCGAGCATGGTCCGACTACGAAAAATATGGAGTGGCTGGTTCTTGTAATAGTCGGCACAGGCGTGGCGGGCCTCTTTGGGCAGCTTCCGGGCGTGGAACCTCGGCCGTACATTCTGCGCTTCACCGAGGACAAACCGAATCCGCTTTACCGCCGGATCTGTTATACCTTCGCGTGGAGCGACGTGATCACCTTCGCGTCGCTGAACCTGGCTGGGCTGGCAATTGCGGCGATCACAGGCGTCTGGTATCTCAGGCAAATCTACGCGTACGCGTATTTTCCCGTGTACCTGGCGATTCTGGCCCTGGGCGCGGCGGGGATACTTCCGAGAGTCCGTTCATCCACGAAAGGCGAAGGCACCGAGCGGCGGTATTTTTACGGATCGGTGTGGGCCGTGACCCTCGCTCAGGCGATGTTGATGTTGTTGTGGAAGTTGCTGCCGAAGACGCATGCGGCCGATCTCATCAAGCTGGCGGCGTACGTGGTGGCTCTGGCCTTGATCGGCCTTTTGGCAAGGGCTGGATTGCTGCCGCGGACGCGAGCGATCGTTCCCGGCGACCTGATGATGGCGGACTGATTATTGCGCCCGGATTCGCACGGTCCGCTCAAGCTCATCCCGAACCTCGAGGATCTTCAGCCGCAGGTCCGGGTCGGCGCTGTTCTGCTTCAGAAACTCATCGACAGTTTTCAGGGCAGCCGGCGAGTACTGGTTCCCGACGAAGCTCGCGAGCCAGTTGTTCACAAAGAAAATCTTCCGCTCGCGCTTCAGTCGCGGCAGCGCGTCGAGCGCCGGCTGCAGCCAGGTCGAAGTCAGTGACGCCTGACTCCAGTAGTTGAACAGTGGCAGGCTGGCAGTCACCCAGTCCTCTTTGACTCCGCTGTCTGCGAGATACTCCGCGAAGTACTTTTTCTTATTTTCGGCGTTGGCAAACCCCGCGCCGGAAACATACGCGTACTTTTGGCCGTCGTCGGAAGTATCCCGTTTGCTTTCCGCTGCGAGCAATTCATGGGCTGACGCGTCGCCGTTTGCAACCAGAACGCCGACGATGTTCCAGCGATCGCGCTGCTTCAGCGGAACGCCAGGGATGGTTAGGCGCCCTGTAAACAAATCCTTCAACACGTCTCGGGCGTGCGCGGTGGTTGCGACCGCGACGAGCCCCCGGAAATCGGTGATCCGAAGGTCGGGCGTCGGAGCTTCGGCAATCTCCCGAATCAGCAGGTTTTCGAAACGTTCGGCGATTCCGGCGCGCTGTGCATCGGACATGTAATCGGTGAATGCGGCGCGCAAACGACCCAAAACGGAAACCGCCAGCTCCGCATCCTGCTCCGAGGGCAAAGCGCGCAGCGCGAGATCGGCGTATTCCATCGGAGCCATTCTCAACTCCCGAACGCTGTCCCACATGGCGCCCCACAGCAGAGCCCGCAGGAACGGGTCGGAAATGTGCGGAAGCTCACTGACAATCGCGGTCTGGCTGCTCGGATCCAGCAGAAATTGTCCATACGATTGATCTTCGTTGTTGCCGAAGACGTAATCGGGGCAGCTCTTTCCAACGGCGCCGGAAACGGGAGCCAGCGCCCCGTCGAGCGATGCCGCAACAAGTTCAGGCTGCGCGCCTTTATGGCCCAGCAGCACTTGCGTTCGCAGAGGCCAGACGTGCCCCTCGCCGAGCGGGTCTCTCTGCCTGATCTGAAACGAAGAGATGCGCTGATTCGAATCGCACCCCCAGTCGATCTCCACCTGCGGCATTCCGCGCTGTTCGACCCATGCGCTCGCCCAAGGCTTAAGGTCGATTCCGGACGCACGCGAAAACGCTCCGATCAAGTCGCTCCATTCGGCATTCGCATACGCGTGCTCCCGGAGAAAGAGCTGCACGCCTTCGCGGAATTTCTCCTCGCCGATATGGAACGCCAGGACGCGCAGAAGGCTCGGAGCTTTCTGGTAGACGATCGGACCGTATGCCGATTTGGCGTCTTTCAAATTCAAAATCTGCTGGTATATGGGCGTGGTTCCGTGCGTTGAATCGATCCCGTAGGCAAGCGGTTTGATCGATTGGTAGAAGCGCTTCCAAACCATACCAGGCGGCTCCATTTCAGCCAGCGTGTGGTAAGCCATGTACTGTGCGAAGCCTTCCTTGAGCCAGAGGTCGTCGAACCAGCGCATCGTCACCAGATCCCCGAACCATTGGTGCGCCAGTTCGTGGAGTACAGTCTCGTTACGGCGGTTATAGTCGTTTACCGTCGGGACTGTCCTGAACAGGATCGTGTCTTCATTGAAAAAGGTCGCTCCGGCGTGTTCCATCCCGCCATATGGAAAGCCGGGTATCAGCACCTGATCGTATTTGGGGAAGGGAAATGGCTGGGCGAAGAAATTTGTCATCAGCGCGATGCCCTTGCGTGTGGTTTCCGCAACGGCAGGCCATTCTTCTTTCGCGCGCGCCAGCATCGATCTGCGGACGAACAATCGCAGGGATGAGCTTTCCAGTGGCTCGAAAGGACCCGCGGCGAAGGCGAACAGGTATGTGCTGATGGGCCTGGTTTCTTCAAAGGTGACTGCGCTGGCCAAGCCGACTGAGGAGTTCTGCAGCGGTTGAGCGTTCGACACGACCGTCCAGTCGTTGGGCTTGGTAACGCTCAGAGTAAAACGAGCTTTGAGGTCCGGCTGATCGAAACAGGGGAATGCGAGGCTCGCATCCATGGGGACAAACAGGGTATACAGATACTCGTTGCCGTCCTGGCTGTCGATAAAGCGCGTAATAGCCCGGTTGGCCTCGGCAATGCTCGAGTCGAAATCCAACTCGACCCTGTTCGCACCCAGTCTGAGGTGTTTAGTTGAAATGAGGATGTGGCCTTTGGCTTGATGGAGATCCTCGGACTGCCCATTGACGTGCAGGTTCCGGGCTGACCCGTCGTTCGTCTTGCCTTGACTGTCGAGATCCCGGAAATCGAGCAACAGAGGATCGGGTACCGAACTCAGATCGAATTCAATAACAGCATGGCCCGGCATCCGGGACGCGTGCCGTCGCAGTTCCAAATCCAACCGGTACCGCGTGTTCGCTATGATGCGTGCCCGTTGCCGGGCCAGATTTCTTGAAACCCCCTCGTCAACCTGATCCATGCAGAACGCCGGGATCAGAATCGACACAAAGGGGAGTAAAACCCGAACCCACACTCGCAGAGATTAGCACGTTTGGGTCAGGCTTTACCTGCGGCCTCCGCCGCGCATCCCGCCACCGCCCCGGAATCCACCGCCGCCGCCGCGGAAACCCCCGCCGCCGCCGCGGAATCCACTGCCGCGGTATCCACCGTATCCTCCACGATAGCCGTAGCCGCCACGATAGCCGTAACCATAGCCGCCATAGCCGAAGCCAAGGCCCAATCCGTAACCATAGTACGGGTACCCGTAGGAATAAGCATA
>Ga0209167_10000423_pt1 | contig 32299 bp, 27 predicted proteins | sample Coa_R1_9_FD_187154 | JGI IMG/M metagenome (GOLD analysis project Ga0209167, IMG submission 187154) | Surface soil microbial communities from Centralia Pennsylvania, which are recovering from an underground coalmine fire - Coalmine... | ecosystem: Environmental > Terrestrial > Soil >...
CATCTGCTCGACCTGTCCGTCTCGCAGTTAAGCTCCCTTATGCCTATGCACTCTGTACGAACGGTTTCTGACCGTCCTGAGGGAACCTTTGGGCGCCTCCGTTACTCTTTAGGAGGCGACCGCCCCAGTCAAACTGCCCACCTGACCATGTCCTACCACCAGATTATGGCGGCTAGTTAGAATCCCAAGATCATCAGGGTGGTATCCCAACGTTGCCTCCCCGACGACTAGCGCCGCCGGATCATCGGCTCCCACCTATCCTGTACAGACAATCTCAAAACCCAAGATCAGGATACAGTAAAGCTTCATGGGGTCTTTCCGTCCTGCTGCGGGTAACCAGCATCTTCACTGGTACTGCAATTTCGCCGAGTTCCCCATTGAGACAGTGCCCAAGTCGTTACTCCATTCGTGCAGGTCGGAACTTACCCGACAAGGAATTTCGCTCAGTTTCCTCCGACGCTTTCACGCCGGACTGGACTCTATCTTCATCCATTAACGCCTTCAATCGCGGACGATTGCAGGTGTTCATAAGGCTTGCGATTCGCGCGATCTCATTCAATCCGTCATTGGTTAAATGCCGGCCCTCCGCCATTATTCGCAGGACGTCCGAAAATCTCAGAAAGTCGATCCGTTTTTTCGTCTTGAGCTTGTGGCTCTTGAAGAAAACGTCGATTTCATGAAGATGGTCAAGGCGTCGAACCCGATACTCCCATCGATCGTCGTGATTTTGGCAGACGCGTCCAAACCCGAAGAAGCTCTTCAGGGCGTGCAGCACGTCTAAATCACGTTTGTGTTGAACAACGCGGAGTTCCGGAATGACTTGGAATCCGATTTTTACCGTTGGGTTTCTCTGGACTCCGACGAAAAAGCATCCTTCTCCGTCGACAAATCCAACCACCCAATCAGGGTTGAGTTGCATCGCTTCGCATCCTTACTTTGGATGCCTGGCATATAGTCTCTGAGGATCCCCCTCTTCGAGGTTTCCTGCGGATTGTCCAATCTCAACCATTGTTACTGGCGCCGATGTGGCACCGAGTAGGTTGAGCTCTCAGGATGTTCCCGCATATAGCCAGGTTGTCGTTCGCACGTCTCCGTGCGATGAGGCAACGATATGTCACCTTAGGACGGTTATAGTTACCGCCGCCGTTTACTGGGGCTTCAGTTCGCCGCTTCGCTTGCGCTGACGACTCCCTTTAACCTTCCAGCACCGGGCAGGAGTCAGCCCCTATACGTCCGCTTTCGCGTTCGCAGAGACCTGTGTTTTTGTTAAACAGTCGCTTGGGCCTATTTTGTGCCGCCTCCCTCAGCTTTCGTGGTAAACACTAGACCAAAGGAGGCACCCCTTCTCCCTAAGTTACGGGGTTAATTTGCCGAGTTCCTTAACAGGGATTCTCTCGTCGCCTTAGCATGCTCTGCCAGTCTACCTGTGTCGGTGTACGGTACGGGCACCTACGATCTACCTAGGGACTTTTCTTGGCAGCGTGGAGTCGATCACTTCGGCTCCGAAGAGCCTCGCATTTGTCTCTCGGCGTTAATGTGTTGCGGATTTACCTACAACACCGCCTACCAACTTAGACGCGCACATCCATCGGCGCGCTGACCTATCCTCCTGCGTCATCCCTTCGGCTCATAGACCTAAGTTAACGATGCCATGACCGCGGGTCTTTTCGCCGATCGCTTCGTCGCTCTTCAGTCATGGTCCATAGACCACTCCTTCCATCGCTCCTCGCGCTCGAGAAAATCCCTCGCGGCTTCGCTTGCGAAGGATCATGACACTGTTCACCTAGGTCTAAACGGTCGTCGGTGGTAGCAGAATATGAACTGCTTGTGCATCGCCTACGCTTCTCAGCCTCGGCTTAGCTCCCGACTCACCCTGAGACGATTGACGTTGCTCAGGAAACCTTAGACTTCCGGCGTGCGGGGTTCTCACCCGCATTTATCGCTACTTATACCTGCATTCGCACTTGTGGTTCGTCCACACGTCCTTACGGTCGTGCTTCAGCCTACGCCACAACGCTCCCCTACCGATTATTTTAGTAATCCCAAAGCTTCGGTTCGATGCTTGAGCCCCGTTGGATTTTCGGCGCCCCATCACTCGACTAGTGAGCTATTACGCACTCTTTCAAGGGTGGCTGCTTCTAAGCCAACCTCCTAGTTGTCTGAGCGACGAGACCTCCTTTACCACTGAGCATCGATTAGGGACCTTAGCTGTTGATCTGGGCTGTTTCCCTTTTGACCATGGAGCTTATCCCCCACAGTCTGACTGCTGCGCAGTTCGCCGCGGTATTCGGAGTTTGATTGGGTTCGGTAATCCGGTAAGACCCCTAGCCCTGTCAGTGCTCTACCCCCGCGGGTTAACGCACAACGCTAGTCCTAAAACTATTTCGGGGAGAACCAGCTATCTCCGAGTTCGATTGGCTTTTCACCCCTATCCACAGCTCATCCAATGTTTTTTCAACAACAACAGGTTCGGGCCTCCACGTGAGGTTAATCACGCTTCACCCTGGCCATGGATAGATCACTCGGTTTCGGGTCTACTGCAACGGACGAACGCCCTATTCAGACTCGCTTTCGCTACGGCTCCGGCTCAACACCTTAACCAAGCCCGTTACAAGTAACTCGCAGGTTCATTCTTCAATAGGCACGCGATCAGCCTTGCTTGCGCATGGGCCTTTCACGGTTTGTAGGCATGCGGTTTCATGTTCTATTTCACTCCCCTTCAGGGGTTCTTTTCACCTTTCCCTCACGGTACTGGTACGCTATCGGTTTCCACAGAATATTTAGCCTTGGAAGATGGTCCTCCCGGTTTCAAACGGGGTTTCCCGTGCCCCGCCCTACTCACGAACAGCTCCGCGAGATCAATCGCTTTTGTCTACAGGACTTTCACCCTCTATGGTGCGGCTTTCCAGCCGGCTTCTACTAACGATCGATTTTTTGACTCGCGCTCGGAGATTCGGCTCCGAGACGGCTGCCGTACAACCCCGCTCATGCAACGCCCGAACGCTTGCACATGAACGGTTTAGGCTCTTCCCTGTTCGCTCGCCACTACTAAGGGAATCTCGTTTGATGTCTTTTCCTCCGGCTACTTAGATGTTTCAGTTCACCGGGTCTGCTCACTCACGACTATTGAATTCATCGTGGTGTCCATGCCCATGACGGCATGGGGGTTGCCCCATTCGGATATCGCCGGATCATCGCTTCTTAGCAGCTCCCCGACGCTTTTCGCAGCTTTGCACGTCCTTCGTCGCCTGTGGAACCAAGGTATCCACCTGCATGCCCTTATTAAGTTTTTACTAACGCAAAATTGCACCATCGGACACGGAATTGCCCGACGGCCGCTCTCATGTATCTGCGTGACACATGAAAGTTCTTCTCTATACAGTTTTCAAGGAACTCGCCAGCGAGCTCTTCGTCGCGCGCGGCCTCACGTACCGTAGTACACTTCGGACCGCGCGCTCCTCGATCTCGCAGGCGATTTCCTTGAAAACACCTGCCAAGACTGAAGCGAACAGCAATCGATGGCCTTTCGAAAACGAACTCGCCGGCAGTCGAACGCGCGAAGCGTCGAACTACAGCGAGGTTCGTTCCCTCAAAGCTGAACAGTGCAGTGCGTGACGCCCCCAAACTTCCGGCCTTACGATCGAGGTGATCGGTAGACTCCTGGGTTTGGCGGCTTTATCTGTGGTCGACTTAGAATGTACGTCATCGCGATCGTGCAAGCACGATCCAATGACATGTACTCCTTAGAAAGGAGGTGATCCAGCCGCACCTTCCGATACGGCTACCTTGTTACGACTTCGTCCCCCTTACCTAGCATACCTTAGACGCCTTGCTCCTTGCGGTTGCACGGGCGGCTTCGGGTACACTAAACTCAGGTGACGTGACGGGCGGTGTGTACAAGGCCCGGGAACGTATTCACCGCAGCGTAGCTGATCTACGGTTACTAGCGATTCCGACTTCATGAAGGCGAGTTGCAGCCTTCAATCCGAACTGAGAGAGGGTTTGTGAGATTAGCTTGCCCTCGCGGGTTCGCGACTCGTTGTCCCTCCCATTGTAGCACGTGTGTAGCCCGGGACGTAAGGGCCATGCTGACTTGACGTCATCCCCACCTTCCTCCGGCTTGTCACCGGCGGTCCCGCGTGAGAGATCTTGCGACCAACACACGGCAAGGGTTGCGCTCGTTGCGGGACTTAACCCAACACCTCACGGCACGAGCTGACGACAGCCATGCAGCACCTGTCTCTGCGTCCGGTTGCCCGGAAACCTAGTCTCCTAGGATAGCGCAGGATGTCAAGCCCCGGTAAGGTTCTTCGCGTTGCGTCGAATTAAACCACATGCTCCACCGCTTGTGCGGGCCCCCGTCAATTCCTTTGAGTTTTAACCTTGCGGCCGTACTCCCCAGGCGGGACACTTATTGTGTTAACTGCGGCACAGATGGAGTCGATACCACCTACACCTAGTGTCCATCGTTTACGGCTAGGACTACCGGGGTATCTAATCCCGTTTGCTCCCCTAGCTTTCGCTCCTCAGTGTCAGGTTAACCCCAGATGATCGCCTTCGCCACTGGTGTTCCTCCCGATATCTACGCATTTCACCGCTACACCGGGAATTCCATCATCCTCTGATTACCTCAAGGTCTGCAGTTTCCACACGGATTCCTGAGTTGAGCTCAGGGCTTTGCTTGCGGACTTGCAGATCCACCTACGAGCGCTTTACGCCCAATAATTCCGGACAACGCTTGCCCCCTACGTCTTACCGCGGCTGCTGGCACGTAGTTAGCCGGGGCTTCCTCCAAGGGTACCGTCAATATCGTCCCCTTCGACAGTGGTTTACGACCCGAAGGCCTTCATCCCACACGCGGCGTCGCTCCGTCAGGCTTTCGCCCATTGCGGAAAATTCCTCACTGCTGCCTCCCGTAGGAGTCTGGACCGTGTCTCAGTTCCAGTGTGGCTGGTCGCTCTCTCAAGCCAGCTACCCATCGGAGTCTTGGTAGGCCGTTACCCCACCAACTAACTAATGGGACGCAGTCCCCTCTCCGTGCGGATTGCTCCTTTCATCGTCTCGAGATGCCTCAAAACGATCGTATGCGGTATTAGCTAACCTTTCGGCTAGTTATCCCCCACACAGAGGTAGGTTGACCACGTGTTACTCACCCGTCTGCCACTGGGTATTGCTACCCCGTTCGACTTGCATGTGTTAGGCACGCCGCCAGCGTTAGTCCTGAGCCAGGATCAAACTCTCCATATAAAACCTATGGAGCCTTCGATACAGGCTCTAATCTCTTGTAATTGTACGAAATCTCGCGACTCGAAGACATTGTCCGATGAAGACGTTGTCTTGCGAGGTCGGAGACCCACAGACTTACACGCTTGCTGCACTGTTCAGTTTTCAAGGAACGAACGTAAACCCGAAGCGAGCCAAGAGCGGACCGACCGCGCTGGGCGGCGACCGCCTGTGAACGCTACGGGGTTCCCCAAACGACTTGCGTCAGTCGGGGCACGACGGCTATCATAGCGCCGCCCTAGTGGCGTGTCAAGGAAGACTTCGGCCAAAGGCGGCGCAAATCCGAAAAGAGCTCATGCTTTACGACCATATCGACCTTCGCGTCGCCGATCTAAGCAAAGCCCGCCCTCTCTATGACGCCCTGCTGCCGGCGATGGGTTTCGCGGAGATCGTTGCCGACTCGGAGTCCGTCTGCTACTACCGGCCTGGAGGCGACCGGTCGAATCCCTTCCTGGGCCTGGTTCTCGACCCTCGCCACCGGCCGAACGGGACGCGCATCGCGCTCCGGGCGCTCGATCGCCCCGAAGTCGACCGTCTCGCCGAGGTCGCTCGCTCGGCTGGAGCTAAGGCGTTCGAGCCGCCGCACGTTTGCGTGGAGTACACGCCGTTCTACTATGCGACCTTTTTTGAGGATGCCGACGGCAACAAGCTAGAAATCTGCTATCGAGAGGCCCCTATAGTTTCCTGGAAATAGTCTTGGCTTGCATGAAGAGCAGCAGGTAGTCGCGGCCCCCCGCCTTGCTGTCGGTGCCCGACATGTTGAAGCCGCCGAAGGGATGTACTCCGACGAATGCGCCGGTGCTCTTTCGGTTGAAGTAGAGGTTTCCAACGAAGAAGTCATCGCGAGCGCGTTTGATCTTCGCCTCGTCGGTCGTGTATAGCGAGCCGGTCAGACCGAACTCCGTGTTGTTGGCAATCGTCATGGCGTCGTCAAAATCTTTGGCTTTGATCACCGCGAGGACCGGTCCGAATATCTCCTCCTGGGCGATCGTTGCGTCGGGGGCGACGTCGGCAATTACCGTCGGCGCCACGTAGTAGCCGCCCGAGCCGACGCGCTCTCCGCCGGTAATAAGCCGGCCTTCGGTTTGGCCCTTCCGGATGTAACTCAGGATCGACTCGAGCGCGGCCTCGTTGACGACGGGGCCCATGTAGTTCGCGCGATCCCGCGGGTCACCGACGGCGATCTGATCGACTCGGTGCTTCAGTCGCTCTAAGAACTCGTCGTAAATGGACTCTTCGACGATGGCGCGGGAACATGCCGAACACTTCTGACCCTGAAATCCAAAGGCCGAAACGGCGACGCCTTCGACCGCAGCGTCGAGGTCCGCATCGGCGGCGACGATAATCGAATCCTTACCGCCCATCTCGGCGACGACTCGCTTGATCCACTTTTGACCCGCTTGCGGTTTGGCAGCGAGCTCGTTGATGCGCAGCCCGATCTCCTTCGACCCGGTAAACGAGATGAACCGAATCTTTGGATGCGTGACGATGAGGTCGCCGATTTCGCTTCCCGAGCCTGGAATGAAGTTGACGACGCCGGCGGGTACGCCGGCTTCCTCCAACAGGTCGACGAACCAGGCCGCGATGATTGCCGAGTCGCTCGACGGCTTGAGGACGACGGTGTTGCCGGCGACGATGGCGGCCGCCGTCATGCCCATCATGATGGCGCCGGCGAAGTTCCACGGTGGAATCACGGCACCGACACCGAGCGGAATATAGACCAGTTCGTTGCGTTCGCCGGCGATGGGAACGACGGGCTGTTCGCCTGCGTACCGAAGCGCCTCGCGGGCATAGAACTCAAGAAAGTCGATCGCCTCGGCGATGTCGCCGTCGGCTTCGACCCAGCTCTTTCCCACTTCGTAGACCAAGAGGGCATCGTAGTCGAAGCGCCGCCGGCGCAATAGCTCCGCCGCGCGAAAGATATACTCGGCGCGCTGCGGCAGCGACAGGTATTTCCAAGATTCGAAGGCCTGAGCGGCCGACTCGATGGCTTCAACCGCCTCGGCCTTCGATGCGGAGCTAACGCTGCCGACCACCTGTTGAGGGTCGGCTGGATTGAGCGAACGAATGCGTTTGCTCGTCTCGATCCGGCGACCGCCGATCACCAGCGGGTAGTGCGTCCCAAGCCGCTGCGCAAGCCTGGCGAGCGCCGCCTCCATTGCAGCAATGTCGGCGGGGTCTTTGAAATCCTTGACGACCTCGTTCTTGAAGGGCGAGATCTCGGTGCGCGGCTTTTCGGTTGTCGTCGTCATCCCTCTATACTACCAGCCCGTCAACCTCAGGCCTTGCGCGGCTGCCCTCTCGCAGCGTGGCGATCAGCGCCTTCGGATTCGCCGAATGCATGAGCGCCTCGCCGATGAGGAATCCACGGGCGCCGGCGGCGCGGAGGCGGGCGACGTCGGAAGCGTCGCGCATCCCGCTCTCGCTGATGGCAAAGATCGTTGGCGGAACTTTGGGGAGCAGGTGCTCGCTAACGGCCAGGTCGGTTTCCAAGGTCCGCAGGTTTCGGTTGTTGATACCGAGCAGCCGCGCGTCCGCCGCGAGCGCGCGCTGCAGATCGCGCGAATCGTGCACCTCCACCAGAACGTCCAGCGCATACTCCCGAGCTTCGCCGATGCACTCGAGGAGCGCCCCGTCCTCCATGCCGGCGACGATCAAGAGCACGCAGTCGGCGCCATAGGCGGCCGATTGCGCCACGTGATAGCGCGTCCAAATGAAATCCTTGCGTAAAAGCGGGCGCGCCGTCGCCCCCCTCACGTCGTCGAGGTACGACAGCTCGCCGAGAAAATGGTCGCGCTCGGTGAGAACGCTGATCGCATCGCTGCCGGCTTCGTCATAGGCCCGAGCGATGGCGACGGGATCGAAGCTTCGCGCAATCAAGCCGGCCGAAGGCGACGCGCGCTTGATCTCTGCGATGATCGCGCCGCCCGGCGCCCGTTGGAGCGCGCCCAAAAAGTCGCGCCGCTCGCCCATCCGGGCCGATGCGCGAGCGCGAAGGTTCTCGTAGGGTTCGCGTGCCTGCTCCAACTCGAGCAACGCGGCCTTCGCGTTGTAAATTTTTTGAAGCATGTCGGGCATCGAAACGATGGGCTTCCGGCGGGGCTTAGGGTTACGTGGGGCTCGGGGACGTCGAAGGGCTTGCCGAGGGCGTCGGCACGACTGCCGGTCCGACCGTCACCGTCGATCCGCGAGCGTTGTGCAGAATCGAGACGTTCTTTCCGCGAGCACCCGGTCTGAAGGTGATCGTCTTCTTGTATCCGCCGCTTCGACCGGCACCCTGCTGCAACGGATTCCAAGTATCGTCCAACGCGGTGATCGTCTCGTTGCGGCGAACGATGGATATCTCGGAAACACGCGCGCCAAGGAAGATATTGCCGCCGGTCGATCCTCCGAATCCGCCGCCAAAGTCGACGGCTCCGGGCACGGGAACCCCGACGATCGGCTGCAACGAGTCTTCGAACGCATACTGACCCCGCTCGAACCTTTCACCCGAAACGGTAACGTCGATGCTGCCATCCGTGATCAGGTCCACGACCTTCGCCGCGACCGTGCTGTCGCCGGTCAAATGAGTCAACGTCACCGAGGGTGCCGAGGGCACGCTCGTGGGTGTCGAGGAGGGCGATGTGGAGGGCGACGTCGTGGGGTACGCAGTCGAAACGGGCACGGTTACCGAGAGTGCCCCGATGCCGAAATCGTTGCCTCGAATTTCACAGGAGGTGCAGTTCAAAGTGCCGCCGGCTAGCAGCGCGCCGCTCACCGAAGGCTCCGTGGAGACGGTGGCGCCCCCAAAGTTGGAGAGCTCGGCCATCAAGTTTCCGAGAACGTCGAGCGACCAATACCCCGCGTGCGAGTTTGGAAGCTTCAGTTTCGACGCGCCGAGGTAGACCTCGCTCATCGTGACGGTGATACCCGGCGCAATTTCGAGCGTGGTGTACGCGCTTTTCGCCGGAGCGTGCACCGTTTGTTCGAAGAGCGTATCTTGTCCGAAACCGTCGATAAACGTACCGCCGCGCGGACCGTTACCGAAGTTCATCCCGGTAAGCGTGACGGCCTTAGGAATTACGATTGGGAACTTTTCACCGTTGGCCGCCGTATAGTCGCCGGGGGCCAGACTAATCGTTACGCCCGAGGCGAGCTTCGCCGTTTCGAGAACGTCGACGGCTTTCGTCAACGTCCGATATGGCTTGCTCTGAGTTCCGTTGCCGCTGCTGTCGCTACCTGTAGTTGGATTGACGTAGAGCATTGAGAGAGGTTGCAGCGTCGCAGGAATCGCGGAGGGCTTGCCCCACCGCGTGCAGGCGGTACCGCTGACGAGCGCCGCCAGGGCCATAACGGCGACGACTGAGAAAAAGAAGCGCGAAGCCCAGGCACGATACATTTTTACATCCCTTTGCCGCGGCCTGTGCCGGGACCTCGGGGAGTCGCCCCTCGCACCCATGAAGAGATGAAATGATGGTTAAGTCCATACCGGTTCGTTCCGTCATCGACGCCGTTGCCGGCGCCTCTGCCGCCTGGTGCGACGTGCGCTACGCGCCTCGCCGTCGTGCCGTAGACGCGGTCAGCAACCGTACCGGGTACTCGCCGCCTGTGGTGGAGTTTGCGTTCGACCGGCTTTTTCGTTCCCTAGGAGGCGACGCCATCGCCGCGGTCATCGCCGCCGAGCTCGGTTCGCTGGAAGTCCTGGACGGTTTCGTGGATTTGGGCGCGCGCGGCATGACGCGAGCTCTGCCGATCGGCCGAGTCTGCGTCATCTCGAGCCGCACGACGATCGGCGTTGCCATCGTACCGGCGATTTTCGCCCTTTGTGCGAAATGCGACGTGCTCGTCAAAGATCGCGACGACCATCTGGTGGCGGCGTTCTTTGCAACGCTTACCGAGATCCTCGCGCAGCTGGGCGACGCCGTTGCGGCGCGGCCGTGGCTGGGGGAGAGCGACGACGTAAACCTCGATGCTTTCGATTCGATCGTTGCCTTCGGCAGCGATCGCACGCTGGCCGCAATCTCCGGCGCGCTGCGGTTTCCGGCGCGCTTGATTTCGTACCCGTCGAAGCTGAGTGCCGGCTATCTTTCGTCGCAAGCGCTCGCAACCAGAGGCGCCGCCGAAACCGTTACGCGCGGAGCCGCCCGCGACATGCTGCTCTACGACGGCGAGGGATGTCTATCGCTGCGCGCCCTCTTCATCGAGCGCGGGGCAAACGTTTCCCCGCTGCAGTTCTGCGAAATGCTGCGCGACGCGGTCGAACTCACCGCGACGGAGTTTCCCGCAACGGCGTCGGCACGATCGTCGGCCCAACTTGCAATGGCGCGCGATACCGCGAGCTTCCGGATGGCCCCGGGAGAACACATTTTCACCAACGCTCAGTCGAGTTATTTACTGCTCTTCGATCCTCCGCTCGACGGGCCGCCGCTCTTAACTCCGCGCGCGCTGAGCGTTTATTCCGTAGCCGATCCGCACGAAGCCGCCGCCTACCTGAGACGACACGGAATTGCTCTCGAAGCACTCGCCGTTGCGCAACCCGCCGACGCCGCGCTTTGCAGCGTTGCCGCCAGCTTGGGCGCGTCGCGGATCACCGCGTTTGGCTCGCTTCAGAACCCGCCGCTAGCTGCCTTTCACGGCGGCCGGCCCCGTATCGCCGAGTTCGTTCGCTGGATTTCGGACGAAACGTGAGCCTGCGCGACTTGGAACGGCTCGTCGAAAGCGTGCCCGGCCCGCGCAGCAAGCGCCTGGCTTCGCAGCTGCGCGCGTACGAGTCGCGCAACGTCACCTACTTGAGCGACGATTTCCCGGTCTTCTGGGAGTCGGCCAACGGCGCAACGGTAACCGACGTTGACGGCAACCGCTACATCGATTGCACCGCGGCATTCGGCGTTGCGAATGCCGGGCATTGCAATCCGCGAGTCACCGCCGCGGTCCTCGAGCAAGTCGAGCGCCTCGTGCACGGCATGGGCGACGTTCACCCGTCGGCGGTCCGCGTGCGGCTTTTCGAGCGCCTGTCGCAAATTCTGCCGGGAGATCTCGATAGGGTTTTTCTGGCAACCACCGGCTCCGAAGCGATCGAGGCGGCACTGAAGACCGCGATGCTCTACACCGGCAAGGCGCGGTTTGCAGCGTACCGAGGCGGCTATCACGGTCTCTCCTTCGGCGCACTCGCCGTCGGCGGCATCGACCGCTTCCGCGCGCCGTTTGCCGCCGCCCTCGGCAACGAACCGCTGCTGCTCGACTTTCCCAAAGCCGACGGTGCGGTCAACCCGCGCGAGGCCGCCGCGGAGACGCATCGCCGGCTATCGGAACGAGACGACATCGCCGCGCTCGTGGTCGAGCCGATCCAAGGACGTGCCGGCATCATTCTGCCTCCTCCCGGATACCTTCGCGAGCTGCGAGCGGTCTGCGACGAACGGCAAATCGTGATGATCGTCGACGAAATCTACACGGGGTTCGGGCGCACCGGGACGTGGTTTGCCGTCGAATGCGAAGGCGTCGTTCCGGATATCCTCTGCATCGGCAAGGCGATGGGCTCCGGCTTTCCCATCAGCGCCGCAGCCGGGCGATCGCAGGTCATGGACGCCTGGCCCCTCTCCAGCGGCGAGGCCCTTCACACCTCGACATATCTGGGTCATCCGCTCGGTTGCGCCGCCGCAGTGGCCACGATCGACGAGATCGAGCGCTTGCAGCTTCCCGCGCGGGCGCGCCGGCTCGGCGGCGAGCTCGGCTCCCGTCTCCGTGACCTCGGACCGAGCCACGGCATCGTCGAGGTGCGCGGCCGCGGATTCCTGTGGGGCATTGCCTTTCGCGACGCGGCCGTGGCGGCGGCCGTCGTCAAACGGGCGCTCCGCGCGGGCGCGATCTTCCTGCAATCCGGGTCGGCGGGCGAGGTTATCGCGATTTCGCCGCCGCTGGTCATGGGTGAAGAGCAGCTCGCGCGAGCGCTTGAAATCCTCAAGGTCGCCATCGAAGAAACAGCATAACACGCAATCGTGAAACGCTTACGAATCGGAATCGTCGGCGCGGGATTCGGCGCCATCGCACACCTGCCGGCGCTGCGTAACCATCCACGGTTCGAGGTCGTGGCGATCGCCTCGCCGTCGACTGCCGCCGCGATTGCGCGTGAAGCCAATCTTCCGTTCGCATTTACCTCGTGCGATGAGATGCTGGCCGGTTGTTCGCTCGACGTCGTCACCGTCGCCTCACCTCCATTCGTTCACGCCGAGAACGTCCTGGCGGCGCTTGCGGCCGGCAAACACGTCCTCTGCGAAAAGCCGTTCGCCCTCGGCGTCGCCGACGCGCAGGCCATGCTCGAGGCATCGGCCGCGGCCGGCACGGCGTGTGGCGTAGCACACGAGTTTCGCTTCATTCCTCAAATTCAAGCGATCAAAGAACTCGCAGCGAACCGGCACCTGGGGGACCTTCGCAATCTCGAGATCACCCTGCTGCGCTCCACGCTGCGGCGCCGCGACCACCGTCCGCGCAGTTGGTGGTTCGATGCAAAGCGCGGCGGCGGCTTGGCCGGCGCGGTGCTCTCACACCTGATCGATCAGGCGAGCTGGCTCGGTAACTACGTGCCGGAAGCAACGCAGGGGCTCCGCCGAACCGCGAACGCGCAGCGCGAAGACGATCGCGGGCCCTTTCAATCGACGGTGGACGACGGCGCCTTCGCGCTGGTGGACTACGGTAACGGCTTCGTCGCGCGTCTCACCGCCGACGGCACGACCGCCGTCGACAGCTACACCTGCGCCCTTCACGGCGAGCAGCGCACCGCCGTTGCCAGTGGGCCTACGCTGACGGAGCTGGCACTCTACACGGTCGACGCCGGCCAAACCGACGAGCTGACGTGCAAGCCGTCACCTTATAGCGCGTTCGAGACGCTCGGTGCCAACGTGCCGCTTCTGATGGAACTCTACGACGAGCTAGTGAAAAGCATCGAAGGTAAGGCAAACGCGCTTCCGTCCTTCGAGGAAGCCCTGGCCACGCAGAAGGCGCTGGCGGCCGTCGGCTACGGCTCCTGACCTTTCGCATATCGCCATAAGAGATTGAGTCCAATGGTCGTCGCGCGTCGTTGAACGGTTTCGCGATCGCCCTCGAGGCGAAAGTCCCAGACGCGCGAGCCGTCCGTGCCGTCGTCTAACGCAAAGATCACGAGGCCAACCGGTTTCTCGGGCGTGCCGCCGTCCGGCCCGGCAATCCCCGTCGTCGCGAGCGCAACGTCGGCACCCAAGCGCGCGCGCGCGCCGCGCGCCATCTGGCGCGCGACCTCCTGACTCACGGCGCCGCTACGCTCGAGCGTCGCAGCTTCCACGTCGAGTTGCGAGCGCTTCACCGAGTCGTCGTACGCGACGACGGCGCCTACGAACGTCTTGGACGAGCCCGGCACGCTGGTAAGCGCCGCGGCGATGCGACCGCCCGTGCACGATTCCGCTATCGCCAGACGCTGCCGGCGCGACGCAAGCAGCGCTAGGACCGCGCTTGCCGGCGTCTCCGCGTCGTAACCGAAGACGCCGTCTCCGAGCCGCGCAACGATCTCGCGCTGCAGCGGGGCGATCATTGCCTCGGCCTCGGCGGCGCCCGGCGCTTTGGCCATGATCTTCACGTCCGCGCGGAATTCGTGAGCGAGCACCGCGATCTTTGGATTCTCACACGAGCGGAAGAGATCGCCGATGCGGTGATCGATTTCGGACTCGCCCAGACCGATCGTATGAATGACGCGCGTGACGATCGTTTCGCGAGCGCCGAAGCGTTCGCGCAGAAACGGCACCACCTGCTCGACAAGCATCGGTTTCATCTCACGCGGGACGCCCGGCATGCACGTGACGAACTGCTCCCCGCTCGCAAACGCAATGAACCCGGGCGCGGTGCCGCGTGGGTTGTCGAGCGGCCGGCTCCCTGCGGGCAACTCCGCCTGCTTGAGATTGTTCGCGCGCATCGGACGCCCGAACTTCGCGAAGATCGTCTCCATCTGCCGCAGCGCGGGTTCGTACGGCTCCGTTCCAATGCCGAGCGCGCTGCAGACCGCATCCCGCGTGAGATCGTCGACGGTCGGGCCGAGACCGCCCGTCATCACGACGCCGTCGGCCCGGGCGAGAGACGTTCGAATCGCGGCGGCGATCCGCTCGCAATTATCCCCGACGCATTGCGTCGAGTGAACGTCGATGCCGGCGCGTGCCAGTTCGCGGGCGATGAAGGGCGTGTTGGTGTCGACGAGCTGGCCGAGCAGCAACTCGGTGCCGACGGCAACTATCTCAACGCTCGCCATCACGCTGCTCGAACCAGGCGGGATATTCGAAACGCACGTCGACGCGAAAACCGCGAGCCGCTTCGATCATCGCGGTACGCCGCACCTGCGAGCTTTCGGGAGCGGGATGCTCGGCTCGCACGCGCTCTCGCCGCTGCGCCAAGATCTCGATGAATTGCGCGAATCGCTCGTCCAGCGCCCGCTGCAGTGCATTTTTGAGGACCTTGCCGACGCGCGGCGCGAGACCCGCCGTAGAGATGGCAATGCGGACCGGGCCCGCTTTCGCGATGGCGGCCATTGCAACGAATCCGAAGCGCGGCTGATCGATGCAGCAGAGCAAGAAGCGATGGCGATCTGCAAGCTCGCGCAAACGCGCAGAAAGCGCCGCGTCCCCAGGAGTCGAAATCACGAAGAACGCGTCGATAACGTCCGGGTCGCGCAGCTCCGCAACGTCGCAGATGCGGCGCACGCGCGCGCCCGACTCCTCCAGCGCGGCGGCTTTGGCGATCGCCTCCGGGTCGTCCGCGGCGCCGATCACGACGCACGCGCGGCCTTCCAGGTTGAGGCTAACCGGAAAGAACGGCTTGCGAGACATCAATAGTCCACCGGACGGAGGTAGAACTCGTTGATTGCCGTGTTGCTCAGGAGGGCCGTCGTCGGAAGATGCCGTTTCCAATGCGTCGAGTCGACGCGCCGGCGCACGAGCCGCACGTCCTCTTGTTTGAAACCGCGCTGTATCATGGCGGCATCGGAATAACCCTGCAAGATACAGGCGAGAATCGCATCGGCGCGCGCATAGCTGATGCCGAGGTCGGCTTCGTCGGTTTGATTGGCCTCGAGATCGGCGCTGGGCGCCTTCTCAATCAACGGCTTCGGCACGCCGAGATACCGCGCCAGCGCCCAGACCTGACTTTTGAAGAGATCGCCAATGGGATTGACCGGCGGCGCGTCGTCCGCATGCCACGTGAAATATCCCAAGAGGCGCTCGGTTTTATTTCCCGTACCGATCGGCAGCGCGTCGAACTTCGCGGATTGATCGAACAGCACGACCATCCGCGTACGCGCCATGACGTTGCCGCGGCGGCGCGCATCGGCATCCGGCTGGGACTGCAGATATCCGTCGACGGCCGCGCTGATATCGAGGGTCTCGCAACGGACCCCCGTCGCCTCCACGACGAGCGCCGCATCGGTTAGGCTTGACCGGTTCGAGGACCGATACGGCATCCGGATGGCGTAGACGTTCTCGGGTCCCAAAGCTCGCGCACAAAGAAAGGCCGTCACCGCGGAATCCACACCGCCGGAAAGCCCGATCACGGCCCTGGGGATTTTTCTGCGCAGAATTAGCTCGTCGCGCAAAAATGCGACCAGCCAGTCCGCCGTGACGGCCGGATTGAGGCCCGGCGGTTCCAAGGGCGCGGCGCTTGGCTCAAGGATCGGCAGCGTCACGTCCGCCTCGCGGCAAAGGGAGCTCGGGATCGAGTAAGAGGTCCGGCAAAACCGCAGCGAGATCTCCCAGCAGCGGCAACGTTGCCCGCGCGCGGTCGATCTCGCGCAAATCGAGATCCGCTCGTACTATGCAGGGCTCCGTTGCCGGCGCCTGGACGAGAATGCTTCCGCGCGGATCGGCGATGAACGACGAGCCCGTCATCCCTTTGCCGCCCTCGAATCCCGTCAGCCCCGCGTAGACGACGAAGATGCCGTGTTCGATTGCGGCCAAGCGCAGCGTGTCGCGCCATTGCGTGATGCTCGCCAGTTCGCCCTCCCCTTCGATTCCGCGTCCCGGCGACGCACTGGGCACGATGAGAACTCGCGCGCCCTTGATTGCCGCCAACGTCGCGGAAATTGCGTGGCAGGCGTCTTCGCAGACCAGCAGTGCCATTCTCCCGAACTCCGTCTCGAATGCCTCGAGGCGGCGCCCGCGCGACAGAAAGCGCTCTTCGTCGAAGACGCCGTACGTCGGCAAGAACATCTTGCGATGAACGTGCACGATTCGCTCGTCGCGCGGCTCCACGTGCACGTAAGCGGCGCTGTTGTAAAAGGTCCCCTCGTCGTTCTCAAAAAAGCCCGCAACGATATCGGCCGTTTGCCCGCCGCTCGCCTCACGCCAAGTCGCCCCAATATCCCGCGCAAACCGCTGAGCCGTGACGGCCAGCTCGTAGACGGCGCCTTCGAGAAAGTATCCGGTCATCGCGGCTTCCGGCAGCACGAGCAAGTTCGGTGCATCGGCCGCGAGCTGGCCAAAGGCAACGCCCGCGGCGCGGAGATTGGCGTGATACTGCCCTTTGCCGGGCTTCGTTTGCACGATCGCCACCCGCAGCGAAACCGCTTCAGGCACCGGGGACGCTCGTCGCCGTCTCGACCTGTTCGTCGCCCGGCACCCTCCTGCCGAGTTGCGCCGCGCACATCTCGGCCGGATAGGTCCAGATCTCCGCAAGCGTCGGATGCAGGTGCGGAATGCGCATGAATTGATCGACGGTCGCTTCGAAGTTCATCGCCACGATTATCTCATGAATCAGCTCGGAGGCCTGAGGCCCGACGATCGCCGCACCCAGGATGCGTCCGCTTTCGCGGTCGGCCATCATCTTCACGAAGCCTTTCGTCTTGGCCAGGCACTGCGCTTTACCGTGCTCGGCAAAGTCGTACCGTCCGCTGACGTAGGCGGTGCCCTCGCGTTGCAGCTCTTTTTCGGTTAGCCCCACGGCGGCGATCTGCGGATCGGTAAAGATCGTGTGCGCACCGACGAGCCGGTAGTCGGCACGCTCCGCCCCGTCGAGACATGCGTTTCGCGCGGCGACCTCGCCTTGATAGATTGCGACGTGAACCAGCATATACTCGCCGGTAACGTCGCCGACGGCAAAGACGCTCGGGTTGCTCGTGCGCATCGTTGCGTCCACCGCGATTCCCGCAGCGGCGTGGTACTCGATTCCGGCTGCCTCCAAGCCCAAGCCTGCCACGTTGGGCACGCGGCCGAGTGCGTAAAATATCTCTTCACCCGCCGCCTCGGAATCGCTGCCATCGCGAGTGTAGCGCACGATCTTTTCCGCTCCGCGGCGCAGCACTTCGGTCAGCGTCGCGTGCTTGACAACCTCGATCCCCTCCTCGACGAAGTACTGCGTGAGCGCGTTTCCAACATCGTCGTCGCTGGGCGTCAGCAGATGACCGCTGCGAATCAAGAGGGTCGTACGCGCCCCCATTCGCGCGAGAAACTGTCCCAGCTCGCAGGCCGTGTAGCCGCCGCCCAACACGACGACGGATCTCGGAATTCGCTCGAACTCCAGCACCGCATCGCTGTCGACGTAGCCTGCCGCGCTCAAGCCCGGCAGCGCGTTTTCACTCACGCTGCTCCCCGTGGCGATCACAAAGCGGTTGGCCTCGAGCTCCGTGCTCTCGCCGACGAGAAGCTGCGTTGGCGAGAGAAAACGTGCCGCGCCCAGATAGAGCGGGAACGAGTTGATCCCCTCGATGCGATAGTCGGCGAACTCCTTGACGAGGACGCGCTTGCGAGCGGCTATGAACGGCAGGTCGATCTTAACCAGTCCCACGTCGATGCCGAGCGCGTCCGCGTCGCGCGCGTCCTGGAGTGCGTCGCTCGAGGCGAGGAGCGCTTTGCTGGGCATGCAGCCGCGTAGAATGCACAGACCGCCCAGCGGCCCCGTGTCTACCAGCGCAACGTCGCAGCCGAAATCGTGCGCCGTGCGAGCTGCGGCGTAGCCGCCCGACCCCGCCCCAACCACGATGAGATCGTGACGCTTACTCCGTCCCGCCATCAGCGCCCGGTGCGCGTCCCGTATACCGCGCGCATCAGAGACTTTCTCATCTTCATGGTGCCCTACAAAGGGAAGCGGCTCATTTCCTGTTAAAGACGTTCGGGCGTGTCGGCGGGAACCAATCTCTCTGCTTCAGTGAATCCGCGCCCTTTACGGCTTGGCGATCTCTTGATTGCGGGCTGGCCGGCGCCGGTCGCAGTTACGCTTGCCGGATTGACGCTCGGCTTTTTCGCCTGGTATGCGTTTCTCGTTCCCGGCCTGCGCGGCGCGGCAAGCGAAATCGGCCTGATCGGCTCGATGCTCGCCGGCACGGCGTTTGCAATCGCCATTTGGTTGGCCTACTCGCACTATCTCTCCCAGCGCGCGGCGATAACCCTGGCGCGTTCCCTGCGGTACGATGCCCTGACCTGGCCGCCGTTTCTGCTGCTGTGGCTCACGTTCGTTTCGTCTTCGCAGTTCACGCACGGCGCGCGCCTCTTTCTGATCGCGGGCGCGCTTTTCTGCATCGGCAAGGTCCTGATCGCCGCGCGCTTCAACCAAACCGTGCGGGAGGTTTTGATCGACTTCGCCGCCACCCGCATTGCGATCATCGTCATTGCGGAGCTCGCGGCGGTAATTATCGGACAGCGCGCGGGCACGCACGTTCAAGAATCGTCGCACGCATTGCTGGCCGTTTGGGGACGCTGGGATGCCGTGCACTATCTCGACATCGCGACGCAGGGCTACCAAGGCACCGACATGGCCTTTTTCCCGCTCTACCCGCTGCTCATCCGCCTCGTCGGCGCGCTGGCCGGGAACCACTTGATTGCCGGCCTGCTCATCTCCAGCGCCAGCTTTTTCCTCGGACTGCTGTATCTCTATAAGCTGCTCGAGCACGAGTACGATCGCGCCGTCGCTCGCCGGGCGATCTTTTACGTCTCCATCTTTCCGACCGCGGTCTACTTTACCGCCGTCTATACCGAGTCACTCTTCTTCATGCTGACGGTTGCGTCGTTTTACTACATGCGCGAGCACAAGTGGTGGATCGCCGGCTTCGTCGGATTCTTGGCCGCGCTCACCCGCGTCGAGGGCGTCCTATTGCTCGTACCCTTCCTGATGGAATGGTCGGCCGTGCGGAAATCCCCCAAAAAGAGCGATCGCTACGGGGTCTACGCCGCCGCGCTCGTTCCGCTTGGCCTGGCCACCTATATGGCCTACCTCTGGGTACTCCGCGCCGACCCGCTCTACTTTTCGCACGTCCAAATCCATTGGAACCGGCATCTCGCCCCGCCGTGGGTCAGTCTGGTCAATGCCTTCGGAAAGCTGGTGCATAGCGGCGGCGCAGCGGTCGCGCACGAGTCGCTCGAAGTTGCCTTCACGCTCCTGATGATCGGCGTCTTGCTGGCCGGCTGGCACAGTCTGCGCCCCTCCTACATCGCGTATATGGCGCTCTCGATCCTCGTTCCGATGTCGACGTCAAACCTGATGTCCATGCCGCGTTTCGCGCTCGTGCTCTTTCCGATGTTCGCCATTCTGGCGCGCTGGGGCGAGCGTCCGTGGGTAAACAACGTGATCCTCGCCTTTTCGTTGCCGCTGCTCGGGCTCTTCACCGTGCTCTTCGCCGATTGGTACTGGGTTGCGTAGGCGGGGGGTTCGCCAATTCATAAAGTTCGCAATCGTCGGCACTTCCGGTACGGTCGTCAACTTTCTCGTAGCCCACGCGCTCGAGAAAACGACCACGCTCTCTTGGTTCACCGACTTCGCGATCGGCTTCATGGTCGGCGGCGTGTCGAACTACATCTTCAATAGAATCTGGACGTTCGGCTCCCGCCGCAACCCATTCGTCGAGGGCTTACAGTTTCTCGCGGTGTCCGCGATCGCGCTGATCGCCGGCCGCATCGTCTTCGCAGTCGCGCAGCATTACGATATTCATCATTTCACTGCCACCTGGTTCGTCGCGACGCTCTCCGGCACGTTCGTGAACTTCTTCATGAACAAGTATTGGACGTTTCGGCACCTCAATTGAACAAGGCTTGGATCGCCGGCCTGCTCGGAGTTCTAACGATCGCGCTGGCCTTGCGATTGTACGCCATCGGCAACCCGATCGTGGACCATCCGGGTTGGCGGCAAGGCGACACCGCCGCCATCGCTCGGAACTTCGCGGAACGCAAGTTCGACATCTTATACCCGCAAACGACGTACAACGGGCCGCCGCCGAACTACGTCGAGCTCGAACTGCAAATCGTGCCCTTCCTGGCCGCATCGCTCGATAAAGTCTTCGGCGTTCACGAGATCTTCGGGCGCCTGATCGCCGTGGCGTTCAGCCTGGGTACCGTCGGCGTGCTCGCCGTTTTCGCGCGCTGGCTTTTCGGCAGCGCCTTAGCCGGTTTGATCGCGAGCTTCTTCTACGCAATCTTTCCCGGGAGCGTCTACTACGGGCGAACGTTCATGCCCGATTGCGCGATGGTTTTCTTCCTGACCGCCGCGCTCTACGCCGCCGCGCGATTGCTTTTGGACCGCGAGCGGCTCGCGGCGCGCGCCGTGGCCGGGGTGACCGCCCTTCTTACCCTCGCGTACCTCGCAAAGCCCGTCGCACTTTTGGGGCTGGCACCGCTCTGCGGCCTACTCTGGGACCGCGTTCGCGCGCGCAAAGCGATGGTTCCCATAGCCACCGCTATTCTCGTTTTACTTCCCGTTCTGTTGGTATGGCTCTACGACCGGCGCGTCGCCTCCTATGCCGAGTGGCATTGGGCCAGCGGCATCACCAAGCTCCACGTCCTTCCCTCGCTCCAAGGCGCGTTTGGCAGCCTGGCGGCGTTCGGCGCCAAGTGCACGCAGTTCCGGATGGCGCTGGGAATGCTGCGAGAGACGATGCTCGGCCGCATCTCGTTCTTGCTCGCCATTGCGGCCTTCGTTGCGCTGCCCTGGATAACCACGCGCAGCAAGACGCTTCTCTGGGCCTGGCTCGCGGGTGGCCTCGCCTACGTCTTCGTCGTCGTGACCGTCGAGCGCGTTGACTACTACCTCTATCCCCTTTTGCCGCTCTGCGCCTTGGCCATCGGCGGTCTGCTCGCGCGCTTTTTGGCGTTGGTGCGCGGTGTAGACGCGGCGCCGGCGGCCCGCTACGCGCTCGTCGCGCTCGTTCCCCTGGCAGCTCTCGCCGCGCTTCTGACCAGCCGCGCTCCGGTTGCGGCCTACTACGCGTACAACGGGCAGGCGTATCGCGACGCGGTCGAACTCGATCGCACGCTGCCGCCGGGAGCGCTCGTGGTGATCGCTCATTACGGCGCCGACCTGCAGTACTACATCGATCGCTTCGGTTGGGAAGAGGATCCGTTGCTCTGGACTCCGTTCGACGAAGAGAGCGCGATTGCCAAAGGCGCGCGCTACTTCATCGCGGTCGAGGACCATCGCTTGCGGCACAATCTCGAGCTGTGCGCGTGGCTGCAACGCTTTCCCGTGACGACCACACCGGGCGGATGGCCGGTCTACCAGACCTCGCCGGGCGCGCCGTCGGCGAGCGCGACACGCTTCTGGCGAGACTTCCGCACGGCCGAGCGTAACGGGTCCGGCAGAGCCTTCCTCGACTCGCGCGGCGTCTGCAAAATTAGCCGGGTTTGATCTGCCAGGACTCGAGCAGAGTTCGAAACGCATCGGGCCCGACGGCGATGCTTCCGCGGAACGGATAGTCCAGGCCGACGACGAGGAATAACACCAGGCCGATCGTCAAGCTCAGCCCGCCGATCATCAGCTGCTGCATCAGGACGCGCTCGAAGCCGAAAAGATAGGTGAAGGCGACGGTAATGTACGCGCCGGCGACCAGCACGACCCACATGATGCCGTTGATCCCAATGAAGTCGATCGTGAGGCGCGTCTCCCTATCCGCCAGGGCCGTGTCCATCGCCGAGAGCATCTGCGCGTGAACGTCCGCAGCTCCGGCGGAAGTTACGGGTAAGTGACGCACGTACCGGTCGGACTCCTCCAGCAACGCATTCGACGCCGCCGCGCGTTCGCCGTGGCGCATTCGAGGCCACTCTTCGTCAATTATAGAGTGCACGTAGGCTTGCAGCATCGCCTGCAGCCGGTCGCCATGTGGAAAGGACTCGGCATCGCGATAGACCGTTGCAACGGCCTCCGCTTCTTCGTAACTTCGCGCCTCAGCTTGGTTGAATCGTTCCCAGGTACCGATTGCCACGAAGGCCAGCAAAACGGCGTAGACGACCCCGATGACCGCAAGAATGAACCCGGCGCGGTCGTTGTGCGTCAGAAGAATCTCTCTGGATGCGGTGATGGCGACCAAATACCCCATCGCGAGCGTAGAAATGACGAACCCTCCGACGATCAGCAAGCCTGCAGCCAACGTGGGCAAGGATTCGAGCCAAGCGATCATTGATTCGTCATCGCTTATGGCAGCGGCAGCAGCGACGCGGCGCCGAAGGTCGTCGATTGCGACGGTACTTCCGGCACACCCGACGAGACGAGCTGGCGGTAAACGATCAACCGATTGGTATCCTTCGCAACCTCTAACTCGAGTTCGTAACTGCGCTTGATGGCCGACGTGAGGTCGTCGGTGTCGAACGTGTAGCTGAAGCGCCGCAAATCGCGTCGCAGCAGCGCATTGGTCGCGTCGAACTGCTGGTACGCGCGCGCGATCTCCAGCCCCGTGGCGCGGTAGGTCGGGTAGTTCGACACCACGATTTCGCGCTTGAGCTTCGCCTGGTCGATCGTGGCTTTGAGCGCCGCGAGCGCCGCGCTTTGCGGGTCGACCGCGAGCCCGCCGTCCACGGTGGCCAGCGCATCGTCGAAGCTGCCCCGGCTAAACTCGAGCCTCGCCAGGTCCGCCGCGGCCGTGACGAATCCGGCGCGGGCCCGAGCGTCGTTCGGGTCGACGCGCAGCGCTAACCGGTACGACGTTGCCGCGTCGCGGACGCTTCCTTGAAGCAATGCGACGTCGCCTTGGTGCACGCGCGTATTCACGATCCAACGTTCGATCGAACCGGCACAACCGCCCAGCACTAAGGCCGCGCAGAGCGCGGCTACTGCTTTAAAAATGAATCTGACCCGCAAATCGGGCAACCACCTCGATGACGACGGCGGCCGGATAGAGGATCGCCTGCGAGAGCAGCGATCCGATGATGGCCGTCAACGAAAGATAGAACACCATGGAGCGAACCTCCTGGATGGTGCGCTTACCGTGGATGGCCTGGTCCGTGATCATCGACGACGTCGGGTCGACGAAGAGCGTGAAGGCAATGGTGCCGACCCCATTGATCACTCCGGAAAGACCGATCGCGGTGCGAGCGACACCGCCGTCGAGAACCGACGCAAGATATGACGCCTGAACGCCGATTGCGTAGACGCACATGACGAGCGTGTTGAAGATCAGCAACCGCTTGGGAACGGCTCGCCAATCAAAGGAGCGCAGCTGCGCAAGCCCGGGCAGATGCTCCGAGCGAAAGACGTCGCGGATAACCGACGGCGCGCCGAGCCGCAGCAGCGAGTGCGGCACGGATCCCCGAGCCTCAAACGAGTAAACGCCGCGACGAAAAAGATACGTGAACATCGGCAGAAATAGCGAGAAGGCGATCATGCCGCAGGTTCCGGCGAAGACGATAAGGCGCAGCTGGAGCTCGAAGACGTGGTGCCAGCCCGCGACGTTCACAACCGCGTTGCCGGCCACGTCGGAGAGCGGCCCGACGAAAAAGGCCATAAAGAGATTGGCAAGCCGCCCCGTCGTGACGAAGAGATTGAAAAGCGAGATCGACGTCGCGATCCGTTTGGTTTGCACCCCGGCGAGCCGCGCCGCATAGGCTCCAATCGTCACACCCTGGACGATAAACGTGATCGCCATCGCGCCGATAAGCTTCCCCGACCACAGATGCGGCGCCGCCGAGGCCAGCATTATGCGGCGGTGCGGCTCCAATCGATGGCGGATTCGTCGACCGGGCCGATAATGCACAGCCCAAGATTCTCTTCGAGCAGCAGCTCCCGCGCCAGCTCTTGCACCTCATCGGCCGTGACGGCGTCGATGCGCTGCTCGACTTCCTCGGAGTCGACGTGCCGCCCGAGCGCAAACTCGTTACGCCCCAGGCGAATCATCCGGCTCGAGGTGGATTCCAACTGCAGCGTGAGGCTCCCCTTGATATGCTCTTGGGCAAGCCGAAACTCGTCGTTGCCAATCGGCATCGATCGCAGCGCAGCGACCTGCTCGACGATCAGATTGATGCAGGACTGGACGTTTTTCGGAGACGCGCCGGCATAGATGCCAAAGAGGCCGGCGCGCCGATACGCCGCTTGGAACGAGTAGACCGTATAGACCAGCCCCCGCTTCTCACGAATCTCTTGGAAAACGCGGCTCGACATGCCCCCGCCTAAGACCGTGTCCAGCAGCGAGAGCGCGTACCTGCGCTCATCGGCAACGTCCAAGCCGCGGCTGCCGAGAACGAGGTGAGCTTGTTCGCCGTCCTTGAACCGCACGTGGCCCGCCGGCGTGGTTGCCGGCGAATCGGGCTCGGGCAAAACGCACGATCCTTCGAACTCGGCAAAGCGTTCGCAGACCAGCTCGACAAACCGGTCGTGCTCGACGTTGCCGGCGGCTGCGACCAGGACGCAGTTCGGCGCGTAGTGCGCCCGCATGTGCGAGTGCAAGTCCTGCGGGCTCACCGCCAGCACGGTCTCCTCGAATCCAATCGTCGGCTCGCCCAAACTCGAACCGCTCCACATCGTCTGCAAGAAGAGATCGTGGATCAGGTCCTCCGGCGAGTCTTCGTACATCTTGATCTCTTCCAGTATGACCTGCTGCTCCTTGGCGAACTCCTGCGGGTCGAAGAGCGAGTGCAGAAACATATCGGAGAGCACGTCGAGCGCCAGCGGGACGTGACGATCGATCACCTTCGCGTAGTAACACGTCGCCTCTTTATCCGTAAAGGCGTTCATGTTGCCGCCGACTCCGTCCATGGTTTCGGCGATCTCGCGCGCGCTGCGCCGTGACGTCCCCTTAAAAAGCATGTGCTCGACCAAGTGAGAGATTCCGCGCCGCTCGTGAGGCTCGACCGCCGAGCCCACGTCCGCCCAGATGCCCACGGTCGCCGAACGCACCCCCGGCATCGCTTCGGTCAGAACGCGAAGGCCGCTGGGAAGCGTCGTCTTCTTATACACCTGCGAAGCTCATGCTGCCGGCCTGAAGGCGTCGCGTGCCCACTCGCCGTCCCAGTAAACGCCGTCGCTCTCGTCCATGGCGCGCTCGCGCAGCGCCTGCGTGCCTTCGGCGCGCAGAACGGTCAAACTGAATACCGTGCGCGATGTCGGCCTCGCCAGGTCGCCGCTCACGATCTCGCCTTTGGTCACGTCGAGCGGAATCGCGGCCCAGAAATCGATCTCTTCGGCGTCCGGAGCGGCCGAGAAGATGCTTCCGGTCAGCGCGACGATTTCGTCGACGAACTCCGCGCGCGTCAGCGGGTGGTGAAACTTCACCCCCCAAATGCGAATTCCCACGATCAAGTGCTTATCCAGCTCGTTGGCCGAGACCTGATTGACCTCCGCGGGCCACTGCGTCCGAAAGATTGCGCGGCCGATGCTCTGCGCGATGTCGCGCCGGTTACCGACGGCGCGTGCCGTTGCGTCGAGGTCCGCGATGCTCGGCGCATTCGCACGCGCGATCGAACTCGCCGCCGCACAGGCGAGCACCGCCATCAGGGCGACTTTAATACGATTGCGCAAAATAGGCCCGAACCTTTGCGGGTTCCCCGCAGGCCACGCAAAGAACGTCGCCTTCCTGGAGCGCCTTGAGGACGCGCGTCGTCGCGGTCGTGGCGCGTTTGACCTCAGCTTCACACTCCGCGCGCTCGCACCAGGCAATATCGACCATGCCGGCCCGCGCGCGGCAGAGCTCCAAAAACTCGTTTCGATCCGTCGTGGCAATCGTGTGATCCAGCAAAAACGACTTCGCCTGCGCGTAGAGGGAGGCCTGAATTTCGTCGAGCAGATTACCTAGCGTGGGTTCGATCTCGGTAAGCGCGACGCTTTGCCGCTGTCCGCTCTCGTCTCTGTTCCGATCTCTGCGCGCGAGCACCGCGGTGCCCGCATCGACGTCGCGCGGGCCGATCTCGATCCGAACCGGAACTCCTCGCAGATCCCATTCGCTGTACTTCCAGCCCGGCTGTTCGTCGCGAGCGTCCACGCGCACGCGCAAGCCCGCGCCGGCCAACTGCCGCGCCAACCCGTTGCAGACTTCGATTGCCCGGGCATCGCCGGAACGAACGATCGGCACGAGAACCGCTTGGATGGGAGCCAGCTTCGGAGGAATGCGCAGCCCGCGATCGTCGCCGTGGGCCATGATGAGGGCTCCGAGCATTCGCCACGAGACGCCCCACGAGGTCGTATACACGTACTTGACCGCCTGATCCGCGTCGGCAAACTTGATCTCGTAGGCTTTGGCAAAGTTTTGACCTAGGTCGTGCGAGGTCCCCGACTGCAGCGCCTTACCATCGGGCATCAAGGCCTCGATCGAAAAGGTCTCGACGGCGCCGGGAAAGCGTTCGCTGGCGCTCTTTGCGCCCGAGTAGACCGGCAGCGCCGCAACGTTCTCCGCGAAATCTTGATAGAGGCCGAGGATACTCAACGTCTCTTCGCGCGCTTCTTGCGCGCTCGCGTGAGCGGTGTGGCCCTCCTGCCAGAGAAACTCCATGGTGCGAAGGAAGGGGCGCGTGGCCTTCTCCCACCGCACGACGTTCGCCCATTGATTGATCAGAATCGGCAAATCTCGGTACGACTCGATCCATTGGGCGTACATCGTTCCGATGATCGCCTCCGAGGTCGGCCGAATCGCCAGGCGCTCCGTCAATACCTCGCTGCCGCCTTGCGTCACCCACGCGACCTCGGGAGCGAAACCCTCGACGTGCTCGGCCTCTCGGATCAACAGACTCTCGGGGATGAGCAGCGGAAAGTATGCGTTCTCGTGGCCGGTCGCCTTGAACCGTGCGTCGAGTTCTCGCTGCAGGTTCTCCCAAAGACCGAAGCCGTGCGGGCGCAGAACCACGCAACCGCGGACGGGTGAATACGAGACGAGTTCGGCCCGTAGACACACGGCAGTATACCAAGCGGAAAGGTCGGCCGATTTTGGAGGGATCTCCTTGACGGCGCCTCCGGCGAGCGCTTCCGACATGACCGGGGCCGTTTCGCTGCGGCGCTCGAAGCGCCTTCGCGCCGGGGATATCGGAGGCGGAACTCGCAATAGCAGAACGATGCCGAAACTCACCCGGATCTACACGCGCGCGGGCGACGGAGGGACGACGGGTCTGGTCGGCGGCCGCCGCGTGAAGAAAAGCGCCCCGCGCATCGCGACGTACGGCACGGTTGACGAGCTTTCCAGCGCAATCGGGGTCGCGCGCGCGGCGTTGCGACCGATTCTGGAGAGCCATGCGCGCGCGGCTCGCCTCGACGCTTGGCTCGCGTGGACGCAGGACCGCCTCTTCAATCTCGGCACCGATCTGGCGACCTTGGCCCCGGACCGCCGCGAAGGTCTGCCGCGGATCGAACCGGCCGACACGCTGGCACTAGAACGCGCAATCGACCGGGCGCAAAGCGAGCTTCCTCCGCTCGCGAACTTTATTCATCCGGGCGGCTCGCTTCCCGGCGCTCAGCTTCACTTCGCGCGCACTATTTGCCGGCGAGCGGAACGCCTCGTGGTGGCGCTGCTCGATGAAGATAGCGACGTTTCGCCCGAAGCGCTCCGCTATTTGAATCGCCTCTCCGACGCGCTCTTCGTCTGGGCTCGTTGGATCAACGAGGCGCTACGCGACACCGAGCATCTCTGGAACCCCGCGAGCCCGCCCCCCGAATAAAAGGGTGGTCGCCTGCTAGTGCGAACCGAGCGCGGAATGTCGTTCTTCTCTACGCTTTTCGCAACGACCAACGTCGACAAGCTGCGCGAGCTCGGGAAGCGCAAGATTCTTCGCCGCGCCTTGACCGCCAAGGATCTCGTGGCGATCGGCCTGGGAACGATGATCGGTGGCGGCATCTTCACGACGATCGGAACCGGCGTCAAGGGCGCCGGCCCAGCCGTGATCATCTCCTATTTGCTCGCCGGCCTGACCTCGTTCTTCGCGGCCCTCTGCTATGCGGAGCTGGGCGCGATGGTTCCGGTTGCCGGCAGCGCTTACACGTACGCCTACGCGACGATGGGCAAGCTCTTCGCGTGGATCATCGGCTTTGCGCTGATCTTCGAATACGGAATCAGCGCCGCCCCGGTCGCCCAGCAGTTCTCCGCGGCGATCCAAGACGTTTTTAAAAGCGTCGGCTTCGCGTTACCGGCCTGGGCGCAAGAATCGAACCTCATCATTCACGGCGCGTGGTGGATGCCGTCCAACTGGGATATACTCCATTCGCAGTACGACTTCGTGGCCGCGTTCTTCGTTATAGGCTTGAGCGTTCTGCTCTCCGTCGGCATTCGCGAAACGGCTACGGTCAACAACACCTTCGTCGTGTTGAAGATCTCCGCGCTCATCGTGTTTATCATCGCCGGGCTCTTTCTATTTCATGGCGCTAACCTGCACAACTTCAATCCGGTGGGGTGGGGCTCGCTGAAGCCCTTTGGGGGAATGGCCGACTACTCGTCGTCCGCCCAGCCCTATGGAATCGTCGCCATCGGCGCCTACGTTTTCTTTAGCTACATCGGCTTCGACACGGCGACGACGACGGCCGAAGAGTGCAAGAACCCGCAGTTCGACGTCCCAGTCGGCGTCATCGGCGCGCTGGCAATCGGAACGCTCATCTACTGCGCCACGGCAATCGTCCTCGTGGCTGCCGTGCCGTGGAATCAGGTTCCGATCAAGAATCCTCTGGTCTATGCGCTCGCGCCGTTACATATTCCGGCGCTTACCTGGGTGATCACCATCGGCGTTCTAGCCGGCACGACGAGCGTCGCGCTCGCGTCGCTGCTCGGCCAGTCGCGCATCTTCTACGTGATGGCGCGCGACGGCATGCTGCCGCCCATCGTCGCGAAGGTCAACACACGCTTCAAGACGCCGCTGGTTACCACGATGATCACCGGCGTCGCGGTGGCGATTCTCGCGCTGATCGTGCCGCTCAACAACCTGCTCAACTTGGTCAACATCGGCACGCTGATCGCCTTCACCGTCGTCTGCGCCGGCGTGCTCTATCTGCGACACCGCAAACCGGACCTTCCGCGGAGCTTCCGCGTGCCGTTCGTCCCGCTCTTCCCGATCCTGGGGATCGTCTGTTCGCTCTTCTTAGCGGTCTTCGGCCTTTCGCGCGCGACCTGGACGTGGTTCGTCATCGCGCTGATCTGCGGCTTGATCTTCTTCTTCTGCTACGGTTTCCGCAAATCCAATCCCGATGCGGTCGTTCCGGTCGAAGAGCCCGAGGGCATCAGCGAGCTTGCCTAAATCGCAATGTGACCATTCGTGTTTGATGATGTGCTGACCGTCAGACCTTTAATGAACGCGACCTCGTAAAGGACCGGACGGCGAGGTCTCAACATCCTGGGGGAAAAAGATCCGCCTCGTCGCGATCGTAGTCGAGGATATCTCCCGGCGAGCACTCGAGGACGAAACAGAGTTTCGAGAGGGTGTCGAAGCGCATGCCCCGGACCTTCCCCGTGCGCAGCAGGCTAAGTTGGGTTTCCGAGAGGCCGATCTGCTCGGCAACGTCGCGGGCGCGCATCTTGCGCCGCGCCAGCATGACGTCCAGGGTAACGCGCACCGGCATCAGACGAACTCGTCCAGCTTCGATTGCAGCTGCTGTCCTTGGCGCGCCAGCAAGATGAGGATGATCCCGACCAGGAACAGCGTCACATTCTCGACGTCGAGATTTATCGCGAAGCCGCGCATGGAGTTGAACCCATTTCCGATGAGAAAGATCAGGCTGGGTTGCACCAGAATGGCGGCAAACGCTCCGAGCATCAGATTGAACCCTATTTCCCGCAGCGCTCGGACCGCGGCAGGACCGAAGGCGTCGCCGCGGTCCATGCGAACGAAGGCCTCCGACGCCGACCACAACGCCCACAGGAAGAAAGCCGGGGCTAGCAGGCTGAACCAATAGACTTGCGTCATCATGACCGGGCCCTTCGATCCGTCGAGGTGGAGCAGCGCGCGTGCGCCCGTCTCGGTAAACAACGCGAGCCCTAACCCCACGGCCAGGATCCGGGTCAGAAGGGCTGAGATCGGAAAGCCGCGCTTGGCTGCGGGTAAAGTCGGCTTCGACACTAGAAACTCCCGTTAAAAGATAAAGTTATTTATCTAAAACAGAGTTTAGTTTATGTAAAACATAAAGTCAAGGGATCGGCGACCCGGGCGCGTGGCCGGCTCCCCCTGGAGGAAAGCGGCGCGCCGCCCTTCCTACGAGACCCGTCGGAGCCGGGGGCCTTCTGGCTGACGCTCCGTTAGTGCGGCTCGGCGGTAACTGGATTCGGCGCTTGGCCGATGCCGGGCGTTATTACTTCGATGCGAGCTTCGCGAGGGTTGTATCGCGCGCGAACGCCGAGCGCGCGTGCAACGGCGTCCAAGGAAATAAGCACCCGCCCGCGCACGCGAAACGGCGCATGCTTGAGCGTAAGCGGCATGCCGTTCACCGTCGCATGCGCGTCGCCGACGTGCAGCGTAAGCGTTTGACTTCCTAGGACCACGCTAATTTTACCCGTCTTCCCGTCGACCTCGGTTTCGGCACCCAGGGCGTCGGCGATCGACCGCAACGGAACGAACGCTTTCGCGTTTGCGGTCGTCACGGGCGGCACGTCGGTATCGACGCGCTCGCCGTCGACGAGCATCACGATCGGCCTGGAAAAGGCCAACACCGACGCCGCGAAGAGTGCGCAGATCGCAACCAGCGCAAGGCTCTGCCAACCCACTCCGCCGTACAGCTCGGCGACTCGCCGTTTCATACGGCCGGTTGCGCTACGGCCGGAGCGCCGCCGATCTCGTCGAGATATGCGGGATACTTCTCTGCGATGACCTTTTCGATTTCCAGCCGCAGCATTCCGAGCAGGTCGCTCTCCGGATAGGTGCCGACCAGCTCGCCGGCGCGATAGATCGCGCCCTTGCCTTTGCCGCCCGCAACGCCGACGTCGGCCATCTTCGATTCACCCGGACCGTTGACGACGCAGCCCATCACGGCGACTTTGACCGGCGCGCTATACGATTTTGCGATCGCTTCGACGGCTCGACCCAGCTCGAGCACCGATATCTCGGCGCGCCCGCACGACGGGCACGCGGTGATTTCAAAGCCCTTCTCGCGCAAACCAAGCGATTTGAGAATTCCCCAGCAGACGGGAACCTCTTCGATCGGATCGTCGGCCAGCGAGACGCGGATCGTATCGCCGATGCCTTCCCACAGCAGAATCCCCAGGCCGATCGATGACTTGATCGTGCCGTCGCGCAGCAGGCCGGCTTCGGTAATGCCGAGATGCAACGCATAGGGCGTGCCGCGCTCGCGCAACCGCTGGTCCATCAAGCGATACGCGCCGACCGTCGTGGCAACGTCGTGGGCTTTGAGCGAAATAGCAATCTCGGTATGCCCGTGCTCCTCGAGCATTTCGACGTGACGCAAGGCCGAGAGCACCATCGCTTCGGCGGTATGGCCGAGCGATTTCTCCAGGTCCGGCGCGAGCGAACCCATATTGACGCCGACGCGGATCGGGATGCCCCGCGCCTTCGCCGCGGTCACCACCTCCGCTACCTTCTTCGGATCACGAATATTACCGGGGTTTAAGCGCAGCTTCGCAACGCCGGCTTCGATCGCCGCCAGCGCCATCTTGTGGTCGAAATGGATATCCGCCACGATCGGAACGGGCGAACGGTAGACGATCGCCGGTAAACCCGCCGCATCGGGCGGATCCTTGACCGTGACGCGCACGACCTCGCAGCCTTCCATCGCGAGGCCGTAAATCTGTTCGAGCGTCTTGTCGGCATCGGCCGTGTCGGTCGTCGTCATCGACTGCACCACGACGGGGTGATCGCCGCCGATCCAGACGCTCTTGGCGTCGGCCTTGCCCGTCTTATTTTGGAGAAAGATCGGCTTGCTCTTGCGG